>Ga0172363_10000505_pt1 | contig 29637 bp, 29 predicted proteins | sample LakKivs2_kivu2a2_FD_114541 | JGI IMG/M metagenome (GOLD analysis project Ga0172363, IMG submission 114541) | Sediment microbial communities from Lake Kivu, Rwanda - Sediment s2_kivu2a2 | ecosystem: Environmental > Aquatic > Freshwater > Lake > Sediment | place: Rwanda: Western Province, Lake... | reverse complement strand
TACAGGGAAAGGGAGTTAGTCGTTTTGGATTATTAACTGGAGTGGGATGCTTAGGTGTTGCAGCGATTGCTGATTATATTAAGGTTTTTGCAATGAAAAAAGTTTGTAGTGGACCTAGGGCGGGTAATGGAGAAACATATTGCCATTGCAAGACACCTTTAGGCTAATGTTAAGGAGAAAGCCACTGTTTAGCAATTAGGTCAAACTCATGTTTGATAACACCTGGGAAGAGTTCTTTGAGCTTTAGAAACTGCTGCTTTTCTTCCTGGGTTTTTAGAGCGCTGCAGCCAAGGATAAGATAATTAGCTAAGGTAGGGTGTTTTTTTATGTCAGGGTCTTGGAGTAGGTGAAGACATAGTTTAGAGACGCGGTATTCTTCAGGAAAAGAAGAAAGAGCGATCGCTGCGTGTTCATTGTCTTTGTTAAAAGGTTTATGAGAGAGCCTGACAAGAAGAAAATCGATCGCTTCTTTACCAAAGCTCACAAGCGCTGAAATCATCGCATCATCAGCAAAGAAATTCTCTTTTCCTAAAGCTTCAAACAAAGGAGCAATCGCTTTTGGATCGCCAATAGTTTCTAAACATTGCGCAGCAAGCAGAGGAGCTCTGCCATAGCCTGGATAAAGAGAGCTATAGAGTTTTTCTGTGGAAAGAATTTCCACCAAGGGGCCCACGGCAGCGCTCTCATGACGGCAGACAGCATCAATCTCTTCTTGAGGATTTTCTTCTTCACTTAGGATAAGATCTGCCATTACGAGGGATAGAGCAGGGGAAGTGGGATGTTCATAGACAGCTCGCAGGTTGAGATACATGGTTTTTGCATCTTCAACGGTTGCAAGAGCTGAGGAAGTAAGTAGAGTGTCTGCAAGATTTTTTCCTGTTTTTTCTTCCTCTTCCATAAGAAGCTGTATTCTCTTTATAGAAAAATCTGGATTGACTCCTATTCCATCATGCTCATAGTAATCCAGCATAAGGGCAAAACTCCCTCCAAAATGAATCTCGCGATGTATGAGAATATCAACATCTACACTGTCAAGAAGGGGAATATCTCCATCTTCAAAATAACCCATGGGAATCCTTTAGGAAAGCGTGTTTTTTGTAGCAGTAAGGGAAAGATCAGCATTATAGCTAGAGCGTACGAAGGGACCACAATACATGTGTTTGACGCCAAGGCTATGGCCATAATCTTCATATTCTTTAAACTCTTCGGGAGTGACAAATCGTTTTACAGGGATCTTAAGACGACTTGCTTGTAGATAGTGGCCAATGGTAATAATATCGCAGCCAGCTTGGTAAAGATCACAAATGGTTTTCTTCACTTCTTCAAGAGTTTCACCAAGACCTACCATGATGCCTGATTTCACAAACAAGGGAAGAGAGGAATTTTTGGCATGGTGTAGTATATGAAGAGTCCTTTCATAGGTTGCCTTATGACGCACTCTAGGAGAGAGTCTTTCTACAGTCTCGATGTTATGATTAAATACTTCAGGACGCTCTTTGAGTACGATATCTAAGGCGTTGGTATTGCCGGAAAAATCCGAGGTTAGTACTTCTGTGGTGGACTCAGGAGCCTCTTGTCTGATGGCTTGTAAAATAGCTGCAATGTGAGACGCTCCTAAATCTTCTAGATCATCACGAGCTACCATAGTAATCACAACATGTTTGAGTCCTAGATCTTTTACAGAGCGGGCAATGCGTATAGGCTCATCTTTCTCGGGGGCTTTAGGGGTTTTGGAAAAGTCAATATCACAAAAGCCACAGGCTCTTGTGCACTCTTTGCCAAGAGCTAAAAAGGTCGCTGTTTTTTTGTTATAACATTCAAGTCTGTTGGGACATTTTGCCTCTTCACAGACGGTGTTAAGATTGTGTTTTCTTAAGATCTCATTGGTTGCAAAAAGATTGCCTCCCTTGGGCAGATCTCTGTGTAGCCATTTGGGAAACCTTCCTAAAGAAACATGACCCTCTTTTTCCTCATCAGGGTTGTCTGGAAGCTTATTAAGAACATGAAGCTTGGAAGAAGACATCAAGGACCTTTTTTAATTTTTGGGGGGAAATGAATAGGGGTGTCATTGGCAAGTAGAGCCGCTTCTAGCCAGGCTTCGCTCATGGTAGGGTGAGCGTGGATGGTGTCTATGACGCACTCAAGGGTCAGTTCATTGTGGATAGCCATAGCCATCTGCGCAATCAGTGAAGAAGCTTCATGACCGGCAACCTGCGCTCCTAGAATTTCTCCGGTCTTCTGATGAACAACAATCTGGGCGAAACCTTCTGTGTCAAGTGTAGCTTGGGCTTTACCGAGGGCCTGAAAGGGAAATACACCGAGCTTTGCAGGAAGCCCTTTTTGTAAAGCCTCTTCTAAGGTCATGCCTACCATAGCAATCTCTGGGAGCGTGAAAATCACCGCCGGCACAGCATGGTAGTGCATATAAGCTTCTCCACCGGTAGCGTTAGCAGCAGCGACGATCCCTTGGTGAGAGGCGACATGAGCTAGCATGGCTTTTCCTGTGACATCGCCAATAGCATAGATACCAGGAACACTTGTCTCCATTTTCTCATTTACGTCAATCATCCCTTTGCTTGTGAGAGCAATACCTGCTTTTTGCAGATCTAGACCTTCTGTCACAAGTTTTCTTCCAATAGAGACAAGCACTTTATCACTTTCTATTGTAGAGCCATCGGCTAGGTGTAGCATTACACCTTTTTCTCGGCTATCGATAGAGCTGATAGTGACACCTGTTTTGATAGCGATTCCTTTTTTCTTAAATGTTTTTGTTAAGAAATCAGAGAGTGTAGGTCCTTGCGCTGCGATGATGCGATCAAGAGCTTCTACAATTGTGACCTTGACGCCAAGCTCTGCATATAAAGAGGCGAATTCACAGCCGATATATCCACCGCCGATGACGGTGAGTGTCTTGGGAAGCTCTTTCATCTCCAAAATCGACGTAGAGTTCAAAATATTTTTGTGATCACAAGGGAAAGCTTTACTATCAAGGGTTGTGGATCCGGAGGCGATAATCATGGCGTGTGCTTTGACAAATAGGGGTTTTTCTCCAGAGATCTTCAATGTCTTAGGATCTACAAACTTTGCAGCTCCCATAAAAATGGAAATACCGTTGCTTTTGAGAAGACCTTCCAAGCTTTTACGTATATTTTTAATAACGGTATCTTTGCGCTCTTTCATCTTGCCATAGTCAATTTCTATAGAACCTATCTGGATTCCATAGGAGCTGGCCTTAGATAGCTTTTCTACAACCTGAGCGTTAGCAATCAGTGTTTTAGTGGGGATGCATCCGCAGTTTAGACATGTTCCACCTAAATACTCTTTTTCGATAAGGGCTACTTTTTTACCCCTCTGGGCGGCTTTGATAGCGGCTACATAGCCTCCAGGGCCCGCGCCAATAATAGCTACATCAAAATACTGTTCTTGGTCCATGGTAATAACCTTGCTTAAGACTCTAGGAAGGATACACGAAAGCACAAAACTTATTAAGAGCAAATTCTGTAGTCACCCAAGAGCCCAGAGCCATAAAGTAAGGTGTTAAGTAATATTTTTCAATCTGCTTGCTTTGGACTATACAAGATTGGGAGGAGGAGTAATGGTTCTAGCCTTACCTTTTTCTGGATCTAGCACTACGACCCCATCTCTTTGGTGGAGTACAGCTCGTACAATAGCTATGATAGCATCTTTTTTATAGGATTCTCTCTGGCTTATATCTTTTAAATGATTGTTCTCTGAAGTAACAATGGTTCGGCGTTTTCCTTTTTTTGGAGGTGAAAGAGTTACCGTGTCCAGGCGCTGATCATGAGGCACTAAATCCTTCAGCAAAGTTGTCAGGACCTTAGAAGAAGGACCATTATGCTGCACAGAACGAAACAGTGTTGTAAGATCTTCCTGAGGTAGTTTCTTTAATTCTGGGGTTGTTGCGGCCCATAGATCCCCTGGGACTTTGCGACCTGTAGTAAGAGTGACTTCTTTCATGGCAGAGGAATCCTTTTTTGTTGGGTTGTAGAGAAAGCAAGCCTTAGATCATCTAAGGCTTAGAGATAGCTACCTTACTTGACGGCTTGTCCAGCTACGGTATTTACTTGCCATGTTCCTTTTGGATTTGGGCTAATAACAGCAGCAAAAATTCTTTCAACATGAGACCACTTCTCTGGAGGTAATCCAACGCTTTTACATAGAAGGGTTTTGTTATCCTCAGTAGGAGTAGAGGACTGCGTAGCGGCTTGGTATAATGCTCGAAGAAAGTTTGAGTTTTTGGTTCTTAAATAGAAGAGAACTTGTTCATATACTCTCTTATCTACATTTCCTGTGTTGAGGTGAACCGTTGTCATTGCTGATATCTCCGTGAATTGATTTCTAAAAAACAAGAGGCGAAGAGTTTACTCTATTTTTACATTTATTGTCATCAGTTGTTAGGGGATATTTTTAACACTTACCACAGTAGGTAGATGCGCTGGAGGAGGTCCCTTTTGAATGACCTGTAATGCAATTTCTTGCACAGTTTTCCAAGAAACATCTGGTAGCATCAGGAGAGTAAGCCATTTCTTTTGGTTAGGTACTGATAAGGGATTGTTGAGTCTTACATCTTGCCACAAACGAGAAAGATCCTTTTGCCCGAGAGCACTCAAGGCATAGAAAGTCCTTTGCCAGGATGCTATCGCAATAGTTGGCTTGTCTGGCAGGGTAATGCACATAATTGTCACTTTTTTTATTTAGGTAGGAAAAAGGAAAAGAGCCTATCATGTTTGTGGAATTGATTTCATCTAAGAAAAAAACCTTGCATTTCTGCAAGGTTTGGAATTTGGTAAGAAACTCAAGTACGTGAGTGAGTTCTTTTAGATATTACTACGTGAAAGACGCCATGACTTAACAAGAGGCGGGGGTGGTAATGAACATGGGTCTTTTGGACGCAAGGCTTTGGTTTCATCTATCCGCGCTTCTCCTGTAGAGGTGTAATATAGTGCATGTGTTGCAATAGAATTGATGACATTTTGGTTGTCTGTACTCTGCTCTACAAGATTTTTACTGCGTAATTCTTCATATACCTGTGACTGTGTGTGATGCGAAGAACCTTACCCAGATAGGAATCTGACCAGATGAAAGAATATCGCGTAGATACTCCAGCGTAGCAGGACGGAGCGTTTTCAAAGAACCTACTATGCGGTTAAAAGTAGGTTCAGGTATTTTTGTCCCATCTATGAGAGTTAAAAGTTTTACGACCATAGCTAATCTCCTCGGTAATAATTACAGTAAAATTTGACAGCATGTTCCCACCTAACGAGTAGTACTACGGTTACTTCTTCCAGAGATGTGCTGATCATGAGACGATCTTTGTCTGTGGGGTTTTGCTGGTTGTGAGGGAGCCTTTGGAGAGGGTGGTGCTTTTGATGATGCAAACTGCATGACTGCTTTGATTGTTCCTTCAGGGGTGTATTGCAGAGAACTGCGTGCAATGTTATCGATGTGTTCTTGCTGATGAGCGCTGCCTACAAGTAGATGACGGGTTTTTAGCTCTAGGAGTGCAGGGGATAGATCTTCATCGTTTGGGGTGAGCTTCTTCATTGAGAGGTCGATTTTGAGTCTCATGGGTTTTTGTGAGGGACTAAGGCGAAAGAAAGGGTAGGTGGTAATTTTTTTTATTGTTTTCACATAGAGAGGGCTTCTCTCTTTATCTCTCTGCTCTTGAGAAGAGTGCACTTGGTTAAATAATACTTGCAAAGCGCCTTGAGATGTGTTTTGTAGAGCAGCCATCGTAGTGTAATATAGTTGTTCACAGACCATATGACCACTCTTGAGAGTAACTGTTGACATTACGTATCTTCCTCATCTTGAAATATAAGAAAGGTCTGAGAGGTTATAGCAATGGTAGATTTTTTTGCTATAACTCTATACGTCAAAAGGAGAAGTCTATGCAATATAAGCTAGTGGTTTTAGGGTTGATGCTTGTGGGGGTGCAATGCAGCGCTATGCATATGAGCTCTTTTGAAGAAGGGATGGGGAGCGATTATCACCCGAAGAAATATGCAAATACCAAAAAACTCAAAAACCACTATGAAAAATATCACTTTTCTAAGCAGATAGCGCATGAGCAGCCGCTTATTCCTAAAATCATTCATCAGATCTGGATCGGAGGAAAAGTCCCTGAAAAATTCCAAGCATGGATGGAGACGTGGAAAGAAAAACATCCTGGTTGGGAGTATAAACTGTGGGGCGATAAGGACATTGCTTCTTTTCCCTTTATGTATCCAGATACGTTTTATAGAGCGCAGAATGTAGGAGCTAAAGCAGATATCTGGCGCTATGAAATCCTTTACCTCTATGGAGGAGTGTATGTCGATGTGGATTTTGAAGCTGTGGCTCCTTTAGATCCTTTGATCTATGTGCACCCTTTTTTTGCAGGTGTCGGGGGTTTTGATTACATCAATAATGCCATCATCGGAGCAAAGCCAGGTCATCCCGTACTACGTGCAATGCTCACTATTTTATGCTCTTGTCCTACAGGTTGCTTAAATACCCCTTGGTACAATACGGGTCCTTTGTTTTTTACCAAGCAGGTGTATGCTTATCTAAAGATGCATCCGGAAGAGATCATGATTTATCCCATTCGATTTTTCTATCCTCTACCTAATGACTATCGCTTTGCGCAAAGAGAGGGCTCTTTGCAAAAAAAACAAGTGGAAGCTTTTTTTATTCCAGAAACTTTTGGCGTGCATTACTGGGCAGAAAGTTGGAAAGAATAGCCAGGTTTTGTAGTTTTTTGTTTTCATTTTTCTTATTCCTTGATATTCCTAGGGTTGACGGGGTATTTTGTTAGTACGTTAACGCCTTATATTTTCTTACAAACCATGATGCAATCACAAAAGCGAGAGCAAAAGACATGTTGGAGCTGCGAAGGGCATATCAGCGCAGAAGCTCTTTATTGTCCTTATTGTGGTTCAGATGTAGGGCAACGTCCTATGGGCTTTGATGCTCCTAAAGAGACAACCTTGTATCCTGTTGAAGAGCAAGAGAAGGTCAATCTAGCCTCTTTATATAAGCCTCCCTATAGCCCTAATCAACGGGGTTTTGGTGTTCCTAATTTTCAAGAGGAAAATTCTTCTGTAGATGATTTTTATTATGCGGGCTCACCTCATCAAACGATTTATTCTGGAGCAGAAAAAGAAGAAGGAGCTCTTAAAGAAGAGTCTCCTGCACAAAAAACAGAAGTAGGACTTTGGCCTTTGCTGTTTTTATCGATAGGAGCCAATTTACTGACTATAGGGCTTTTGCTGTTTTTCTTTTCTGATAGAGGCAAACTCACGTTAGAGTGGAACAGCTACTATTGGTTTGTATATTGCATCCTCGCTACACCCCTTTTGATGTTTGGGTGGAAACTGTTGCAATCAAGCAACTACAACGAGTAGCGCTTATTCTTCCCCATGAGAAATCGCTGGCGCTTTGGGCTTGAAAAATCTCGGGAAAGAGGGCTTTTCTTGCAAACGTTTGAGAGACTCATGGAGCTGCTTTGTCTGAGGAGGAATCATCTCAAACTTAAACAAAGCATGAGCAATCTCGATCTTGAGATGACTTGTAAATCGATCGAAGAGCGTGAAAGCCTCATGTTTAAACTCCAAAAGAGGATCTTTTTGTCCAACGACACGTAGGTTGACATCGGTTCTAAGATGGTCAATAGCGAGGAGATGTTCTTGCCAGTGTCTGTCGATATTGGAGATGAGCAAGCTTTTAATCACATCTTGCAAGATGCCAATCGGACTTACTTCTTTACCTGCATTTTGTTGTACGACAGCGATCGTTTCAGCCTCATGATCCAGCTTTTTCTTGAAGGCATCGATAATCAGTGTTGAGGTTTTTGCTTTGATATCTTCAAGTGTAATATAATCATCGTCAAGGTCTTTATTTGTGATAGAGACTGGGAAATGACTCACAATCCATTCGCAATAGCCACGAATATCCCACAGCTCATTCTTGCTTACAAAGAAATTCTCTGCTGTTCTTTCACAAAGGCTTTCAAGAAGTTCATAACATAAAGAGACGCTCTCTTTTGTAGCTAAAATTTCGTTGCGGAAAGCGTAGATCTCTTGGCGCTGCTTGTTCATGACGTCGTCATATTCTAGCGTATGTTTACGCATCGCATAGTTGCGCTGTTCAATCCTTTTTTGCGCTGTTTCAATGGATTTATTCAAAATAGGTGCAGAGATGGGCTCTCCTTCAGGAGGTCGGAATCTTTGTAGAAATGAGGTCAATCTTGGCGATGCAAAGAGCCTCATCAAAGAATCTTCGAAAGAAACATAGAATTTCGAAGAACCAGGATCTCCTTGTCTTGCACTTCGTCCACGAAGCTGTCTATCAATACGTCTTGATTGGTGTCTTGTGGTTCCCATGACATGCAAGCCACCACGATCTGCTACGCCAGGACTGAGTTTGATGTCTGTACCGCGACCTGCCATGTTGGTGGCAACAGTAATGGCGCCTTCCCTACCAGCAGCTGCAATGATTTCTGCTTCGTGAGCATGGTTTTTAGCATTCAGCACTGTATGAGGTAGTTTGTTTTGCCTGAGGATACGAGAGAGTTTTTCTGAAACATCTACCGACTCTGTACCGATAAGAATAGGTCTACCTTGTTCGTGTAACTGTGTTACATCTTTTAAGATAGCGTTATATTTTTCTCTTTCTGTCATATAGACTTCATCATCAAAGTCTTTACGTACGCATGTGTTGTGTGTCGGGATAGAAAGTACTTCTAGCTTGTAGATTTGTTTGAATTCATTAGCTTCTGTAATCGCAGTCCCTGTCATCCCTGCAATCTTGTCATACATGCGGAAGTAATTTTGCAAGGTGATTGTGGCATAGGTCTGTGTCTCTTGCTGTATAGGAACACCTTCTTTGGCTTCTATAGCCTGATGCAGACCATCGGAAAAACGGCGTCCTGGCTGAGGACGTCCGGTATTTTCATCGATGATGATGATCTTGCGATCTTGCACAATGTAGTCGATATCTTTTTCCATGAGAAGGTGCGCGCGGAAAAGCTGCCGTAAATTATGCGCTCTCTCTTTACGAAGGCTATCTTCTTCACGGATGGCTACTTTTTTCTGTAGCTTTTCTTGCTCTGTCAAAGCGGGACTTTCATCGATAAGAGCATATTCATGCCCTAGATCTAGCATGGTAAAATCATTGGCTGCATTGACATTGGCATGTTCAATCCATGAGGCTATCCCACGATCTGTGAGTTCATATTCGTTGTTGCGCTCATCGACGATGATATAAAGCTCAGAGAGAAGTTCTAAGCGCTCTTCTTTGTTAGGTTCTCCATGAAAATAGGTCTCCCATTTTTCCATCTCAGCACGTACATCAGGATGTTCTTTGAGACGTTTGAGAACCTTGTTATGAGGAGTTCCTTTACCAACAAGCCATAGACGTTTGTAAGCTTGCATCACATCAGCTTCTTCTTCTTTGGACAGCTTTTTCTTTTCTGTAGCCGCCATCTCTTCTTGAAGATAGCCATGTTGGTCGAGCACCTTCCGTCCGTCGGTTGCAAATTTATTACATAAGTCCCTTTGGAGTTTGACAAGATGCAGAACGCTTTCTTTGAGTTCATCGTACATCTGTTTGGAAGAGGCAGAGGGGCCGGAGATAATCAGAGGTGTTCTTGCTTCATCAATCAAGATAGAGTCGATTTCATCAACAATTGCAAAATAGTGACCTCTTTGACATTGCTCACCTATATGATGAGCCATGGAGTTGTCACGAAGGTAGTCAAACCCAAACTCTGAAGAGGTGCCATATACGATGTCTGCTGCATACGTCTTCTTTCTCTCCTGAGGAGGCGTTTGACTTGTTAACGCTTCTACAGTAAGGCCTAGCTTACGAAAAATACAGCCAATCCATTCACAATCTCTTTTGGCAAGATAGTCATTCACTGTGACAAGATGGACTGGTTTTTCAGAAAGAGCGTTTAGGTAAAGAGGTAGCGCCGCTGTAAGAGTTTTTCCCTCTCCCGTTTGCATTTCAGCAATCGAGCCATGGTGCATAGCGATGGCTCCTAAGATCTGCACATCGTAAGGTACCATGTCCCACTTTTGCGTATATCCAGAGACATGGATGTCGGTACCACAGAGTTTTTGACAAGCGACTTTGACAAGGCCGTACGCTTCAGGTAGCAAAGCGTCTAAAGACTCTCCATTTCGATACCTTTCCTTAAAAGCTTGGGTTTTTTCAATAAGCTCTTCATCACTCAAAGAAGAAAAAGTCTTTTCCCAAGCGTTGACTTTAGGAACGAGTTTCCAATATTTGCTGAGAATGCGACTTTGCGCTGTGCCAAAAATTTTTTTAAAAAAACCAAGCATTGTGAGTAAAATCCTTTATTGATAGTAGGGAAGTCACAGGTCCTTATTGCAGAAAGGGTTGTTTTTCGTTTCTTATTTTAAATCATTTTTGATTAAAATGGTAACCCTAAAATCCTTCTAGAACCTCTAGGGAAGAAGCTCATGAGCCGTGTATTCTATCTGAATAGAAAGACGAAAAAAGTAGAAGAAGAGAAAATTTATGGGAAAACAGGTCTTTCTCTTCTCTATTCTCAAAGAAATTTTTACTCTTTTTTTTCAAAAATTCTCTTGCCGTTTTTAGTAAAAAATTCTTTAGCTTCTCGCCTCTATGGAGCTTTACAAAAGAGGCCAAAAAGCTCTAAGAAAATTACATCTTTTGTGCAGGCTTACGGGGTAAATATGGAAGATTTTGCAACTCCTGCGCAAGGGTTTGCTTCTTTTAATGATTTTTTCATTCGTAAAGTAAAGCCAGAGGCAAGGCCTATAGCTTTAGAAGAAACAACTCTTATCCTTCCAGCAGATGGGCGTTATCTGGTGTTTTCAGATATTTCTGCAGCAGATGCTTTTTTTGTGAAAGGGCAAAAGCTTTCTTTACAAGAGCTTATTCCGGACGAAGCAGTGAGAAAAAGATATGAGAGAGGATCTTTAGTTTTTGGTAGGCTATGCCCTAGCGATTACCATCGGTTTCATTTTCCTTGTGATTGTGTCCCCTCACGAGCCGAGGTTGTGAATGGCTATTTATATTCCGTCAATCCTATTGCCTTGCGTCAAAACATCAAAATTTTATCGCAAAACAAGCGTGTTATAACAGAGCTTGCTACGACCTCTTTTGGAAACATTTTGTATATAGAAGTGGGAGCTACAGCTGTTGGTTCTATTCAGCAAACATATACGCCTGGCAAATTCTACAAAAAAGGTGAGGAGAAAGGCTTTTTTGAATTTGGTGGGTCTACTGTGCTGATGCTTTTGGAAAAAAATACCATTCTTTTTGACAAAGATCTTCTGGAAGCCTCGCAGCAGCGTTTAGAAGTGAAAGCCAATATGGGTGAATCATTGGGCAGAGCTTTGTAACTCAAGACAGATAGGACATGTTTCGATACGATGTTTTTTTGCAGGGCAGTAGGCTCTTGCGTAGTGGATGATTTGCAAATGTAGTTTTGCCCATCGGTGAGAGGGGAATAGTTTTTTTAGGTCCTTTTCTACAGCGGTTACGGTTTTTCCTTGGCTAAGTCCCCACCGTTTGCTGCATCTGTAAATATGAGTGTCTACAGGAAATGCGGGTTTGTCAAAAGCTTGTGTCATGACAACAGAAGCTGTCTTATGACCTACACCTTCTAGGGTTTCTAATTCTTCAAGGGTTTGCGGCACCTTAGCCTCAAAATGGGTGAGCAGCTGCATAGAAAGATTCCGAATCGCTTTTGCTTTGCGAGGAGAGAGACCGCAGGGTTTAATGATAGCGCGTATTTCTTCTGCGGTAAGCAGGATCATAGCTTCAGGTGTTGAAGCTTTGGCAAAGAGTAGAGGAGTAATTTCATTCACTTTTTTATCCGTACAGCGTGCGGATAGCAAAACAGCAATCAGTAAAGTGTAAGGGCTTGAATGCTGAAGGGGAATGTCTGGATGGGGAAACAGACGACCTACGTGTTTTTGTACAATAAGAGCCGCTTGTTTTTTTCGCTGCACTTATTTACCTACGCAGAATTTGGAAAAAATAGCGCTTAGAACATCTTCGGTGATATTTGTACCAAGAATTGTTCCCAGCTCTTTAAGAGAGGACTTGATCTCTAAAGAGAGGAGTTCAGGAGAGATGGTATTTTGCAGCCCTTCTATAGCGGCCTCTATAAAATCTTTTGCCTGTCGTAGAGCTTGAAAATGTCTTTGTGAAGTGATGAGAATTTGATCATTGGCGCTGATGTGGTTATTAAGAACAAGCTCTTGTATTTTTTCTTTGAGATGATCCATTCCATGGAGTGTTTTGGCAGAAACAAACACTTCATGAGGATGGGAGCTTGTAGGAAGATTTGTAGACTTGTCGATTTTGTTCCATACAACAAGAGTTTTTTTAGCATCGAGAGTTGCAATAAGATGTTGTGCATGAGGGCTCCATCCTTCACTTGCATCAAGAACAGCAAGGACTAGATCGGCTCTTTTAGCCGCTTGTAAAGAGCGCCTGATCCCTTCTTGCTCGATGATTTCTGCAGTATCTCGCAACCCTGCTGTATCTGTGAGTGTCAGGTGCAAATGATTCCAAGAGAGTTGTTCTTCCAGGGTGTCTCTTGTCGTTCCTGCTATGTCTGTGACAATAGCGCGATCTTTGCCACTCAGAGCGTTCATAAGAGAGGATTTTCCCACATTGGGAGCTCCAACTAAGCAAAGGGAGACTCCTTCACGTAGCAGTTTTCCTTCATGATAGGTTCGGCAAAGGGAAGAGAGTTCTTGGGCAATCTGACTGAGAGCGAGTAAAATTTCTTCATCACTAGCGAATTCTAACCCTTCTTCGGGATAATCTACCCACGCTTCAAAGATCGCTGCAATGTGGGTCAGTTTTTCTTGTAGAGAAGAGATGATGCGAGTAAGAAGACCTTGGAGTTGATCTTGCGCTGTGTGCAAAGCTTTTTCGTTTTTTGCGCAGATGAGCTCTTGAATAGCTTCTGCTTGCGCAAGATCTAGCTTACCATTCATAAAAGCTTTAAAAGAGAACTCTCCTGGAAGCGCTGCCATAGCTCCTGCTTGCAACACTCGCTGCAACACCTTTCTTGTAATCAGTCCTCCGCCGTGGCAGTGGATTTCCACCACATCTTCGCCCGTAAAGGATTTGGGAGATTTCATCACAATCAGCAAGACTTCATCGATCACAGCCCCATGAGTTGACAGAATTTTTCCATAGTGCGCTGTATGACTTGTGTAAGAGAGTACATCTCCGGAAAAAATACTGTCTGAGACGGCTAAAGCTTCTTTTCCAGAAATACGTATGATGGCAATACCTCCTTCACCGGGAGGTGTGGCGACAGCTGCTATGGTGCGCCCTTTTTCATAGGCTCTATGCACAAATTCCATAAATTACAAAAAAAGTGTTATCTCAGAGATTTTTGGCTGAGTATAGCATAACGGGAGGTTAAAGACCCAAAGGCAAAACCGAGCGCAGAGAGAAGAAGGCTCAAAAATTCTTTTGGTAACGTATGGGGAACGCATCGAAACAAGACAAATCCTACAAGTCCACCTACCATGGAGCCTATAGCGGAAGAAGGAGAGGGTTTTTTCTGAAACAGTGCCATCATGATGGGAATGAGTAGGCAGCTGATAGAGAGTTCATAGCTTTGGATAAGCACATCAACAATATTTTGAAAGTAACAAGAAAACCAGATACCAAGGCAGGCAATACCTATTGTGATCATTTTAGAAATTTTTAGAGGCTGCTTGTGGAAAAAAGGGAAATCAAGACTTAGGTTCGAGGCGATAGCGTTGAGCAGTGCATCTGCTGTAGAAATAATAATGAGTAAAATCCCGCAAGCAAATAACGCAGAGCAATAAGGGTTGGAAGTGAGCTGCACCACCTTCATAAGAATACTTTCAGATCCAAGAGAAGTGACATGGGTTGCGCTGGCCGAAATGCCAAAAAAGATGGGAATACAAGCAAAGAGGAGGATAATGACAGCGCTTGTAAGAGTGCTTTTGACAACAGTTTTGTAAGAATCGGCTGCAAAGCAGCGCTGGCCCATGTCTTGCTCAATGAGCATGAAAAGTAAGGGCATGCATATCCATCCAAAGAGTTTTTGAGATTGCAAACTAGCCATATGGGTAAGTGTTAACTGCACCCCATGATCAAAAATAGCTGGCAAGGGAATAGACAGGTTACACACAGCAAAGCCAAGACAGACAAGAAAGATGGCGATAAAGGCAAGAGCTTGGACGATGTCTGTAGAAATCACTGCTTTGAGGCCCCCTAAAGAGGTATAGAGAATGACAATGCCCCAGAACACATAGAAAAACAGAGGGTTATGAAAACCTATGGCGAGCATAAATTTTTTTGAGGCTACAATCTGCGCGACAAAAATCATAAATAGAGAAAACATGGATAATGTAGATGCGATCTTGCGCAGCGTAGTGGAGTGGTATTTGACTTCAAAGATCTGCGCAATGGTGCCAAGGTGCAAAGCATACAGTTTTTTCCCGACGCCAAGGCCAAGCAAGATAAAACCAAGGGCCATACCTAAGGGATAGCATAGGACCGACCACCCATATATATAGGCCTCGTCGGCAGCACCCAGAACAAGCCCTCCTCCGATCTGCGTTGCTACAAAGGTCATCATAAGAGGAAAAAAACGAACGGTTCTTTTGGCAAGAAAATAGTCCTCTTGCGAAGAGGAGGTGTGTGAAGATTTTCTACCTATCCATAGGCATAGCAGCTGGGAGGCAAGAAGCGCTGCGATAAATAAAGGAAGATGAATAAGCATAGTCAATCTCTCACATGAGCCGCAGCAGTATAGAAAAGAGAGCCATTGCTAAGCAATGGTTATTCTTTTGCGTGAATTGTTTTAAGAGCGAGAGTGATGAGCTGAGAAAGTTCCAAAGTTTTTTTAGATTGTTCCAAAGTTTTTTTGATAGCAGGCCTCGCAACAGCTTGGTTATAGCCGAGGTTCATAAGGGCTGAAAGAGCATCCTGCACGAGATGAGCATGTTCAGGAGAGACAGCCTGATCTATTGCGCTAGAAGAGTGCAAATGTTTGAGCTTATCTTTCAAATCAAGCAGGAGTCTTTCTGCTGTCTTTTTTCCGATCCCAGGCACTTTACAAAGTGTTACAGCATCTTGCTCATGGATCGCTAGCTCTAGCTCCTTTAACGAAAGATGTCCGATGATAGATAGTGCAGTTTTTGGTCCGATACCAGAGACATCACTAAGAGTGTTAAAAGCGTCTCTTTCTAACTTATCTGCAAAACCAAACAGTCTATGAGAGTCTTCCCTTACCACAAAGGAGGTGAATAAGCAGACCTCTTTTCTTTGCATGGAGCAAAGTTTTCCAAAGCAGCTGAGAGGAATCCAAAGAACGTAGCCAACACCCTGTGTTTCAAGGGTTGCTTTGGTAGGAGAGAGTTCTACAAGAGTGCCTTTTATATAATCGTACATAGCTACCTTCGGATTTTTTCTAAGAATTTTATGTGATGTGCATGGCAGATAGCAAGGGAGAGAGCGTCTGCAGCATCTTCGGGAGTGGGAGGGCTTTGCAATTGTAAAAGAAGTTGTATCATCTTTTGCACTTGCTCTTTGCTAGCGTTTCCTTTTCCTACAACGGCAAGTTTTGCTTGTTTGGGGGCGTATTCGTAGATAGGCAGTCGGCTCTTTCCTGCTGCAAGGATGGCAATACCTTTAGCAATGCCTAGTTTGAGAGCGCTTTGTGCATTTTTGTATACAAACTGATTTTCGATGGCAATGACATGAGGCTTATGTAAGCTGATCAGTTCTTCTAGAGCTTCGTAGATAATGAGGTAGCGCTCATGCAGAGAGTATTTAGCAGGAGGTTTAATACAGCCGTAGTCGATGGGATGCATGGTGTGAAAGGCAAAGGAGATGATACCATATCCTGTGATACAGGTGCCGGGGTCGATGCCTAAAACAATCAGCTCTTCACTCATAGACACTATCTCTTTGAAAACTCTGAGTGTAGCAAGAGAAAATATCTTTTGATAGATCTTTTCAGAATCTTCGTGCTAGAAAATCTTCCGGTCCATAAGCTTGGCGAGCTTTATCAACTTTTGATGAGGAAGTACATGGTAAGTCTTTCTGTGACACACTTGGACTATGTGAGGCACGCTGCCTATATTGTGAATACATCGATGCGTAACGACGAACTGCAGCGAGAGATAACTGCTTTAGCAGCTGTCTCCTTACCCAATACAGCTGTTAGGTTTGGATTTTCTGAGATTGTAGGTGGAATACTCGTTATTGAGGGTCTTTGGACAACATTTACCAATATGCAAATCTTTTGGAAAACCCAAGAAGAAAATCCAGAACAAGTGCCTTTTGCCGCAGGTGTTGTTGCGGGATGGAATCTTATATTTTGCGCAAAAGCAGCTGTAATGTATGGAGCAGCAGCAGCTGTTGATAGGTGTCTTGGAGAAAGTGCCGCAAGAAAAACAGCGAAGCTAGCCGAACAGATACTTACTATAGTTACGACTGTTAAAAACCCCAGAGAAGCTGTGAAAGCACTACGAAATATCCTCAAAGATCAAAAGATACAATCTGTGCAGTGTCGAGAGATTCAGGGTGCTATTGCAGATGAGATGGCAAACAATATGTTTTGATAATGGAGAATGACATGGCTAAAGTAGGAGCTACACAATATCTGCAACATGCTTTGTATCTAGAGAAGCTACTTTCAGAAGAGCAGAAGAGTGCTACAGAAGACACCACAAAGCTCGCCGATTTTGCAACAATGAGATTCCAGGAAGAGACGGTAATCACGGCAACAAGCTGCGCTACAAAATTGATTTGGGGTCTGGCAAATTTTCGAGCTTTAATGATTATATCGCCTTTGTCAAGAGAAGAAACTGGGAGTTTATCTGCGGAAGAGAATGCAGTGATGGCAAGCAGAGCGTCTATGAATGCCGTAGCTAGCGCAGCTTCTGTGTTTTTACTTGTATACTCAGCAGCTAAAATTATTGACTGGTACTTTGAGATAGGAGTCAGAGAAGAAAAAATCAACACCGTTGCGCAAAAAATATTTACTACTCTTGCATCGGCTTCTGCTCAGAACTTGAAGGAAATATTTTTGCGGCAAATGAACATCTACCAAGAAGAGTGCAAAAGTTTGCACTTGGTAGCCAAAGAGTACCAAAAGCCTTCCAAAGTGGTTTAATGTATCTTCGTTTGTAGAGCAGGATTTTTATGAGAGGTGAAAATGTAGCCTCTCAGAAAAAGCGCGATGTGCTATGGTGAGGTTTTGCTTTTTTTATGATGTAAACCATTATGAAAGATCTACACGGATATATACCTAAAAAGATTCTTGTCAGGATGCCTAATTGGATAGGAGATCTGGTGATGGCGACACCTGTTTTAGAGGATCTTAGAAAAACCTACCCTTCTGCGCAGATAACAGCTATGTGCAGAACTCCTTTGTCAGAGCTGTTAAAATACAACCCTTATGTTGATGAGATATACGCGTTTGAAAGAGGACGAGGCATTTTTTCTAGAAGAGATAGTCAGCGTAATGTGGTGCGTAAACTTCACACAGGGGCTTTTGATCTAGGTGTTCTTCTCACGAACTCTCTTTCATCTGCATGGTGTTTATGGCAGGGGAATGTGCAGTTTCGTATAGGGTATCGTGGTGATGGAAGAACTTCACTACTTACGCATCCCGTCTCTTTTTGTGAGCAGGAAGAACATCAGGTAGTTATCTATAAAAGACTGCTTGAGCCGCTAGGGATTGCCATCTCAGACACTAAGCCCTCTTTACAGCTTCTTGGAGAAGAGATCAGAAGTGCGTATGAGATCTTAGGAAGGTATGGCATTGAAGAAGATCAGATGGTCATTGGAGTCAATCCAGGAGCTGCTTACGGGTCAGCAAAATGTTGGCTCCCAGAGAGATTTCAGGAAGTGATTCACTCTTTGCTCGAGGGCTATCCTCATGTTGTTGTGGTTTTGTTTGGAGATCAAGCGACAGCGGAGGTGGTAGGAGTTATAGCGAAAAAATTTCCTACACGTGTCATCAATTTAGCTGGTCAGACAAATTTGCGGGAGCTGATGGCTCTTTGCAAAATCTGTCATGTGTTTTTGACAAACGATAGCGGACCTATGCACATTGCGGATGCTTTGGGGACTCCACTACTTGCTCTTTTCGGCTCAACAAATCCCATAACAACAGGACCTTATCTACAAAAAAATATCTTGCGTAAAGAGGTGGAATGCTCCCCTTGTTATAAACGGGTATGCCCTATTGATTTTCGTTGTATGAAGGGAATTGAGGTGAAGCAAGTCTATGATAGGCTTGTGGAGCTTCTTGGTGTAGATGCTCATGTTTAGCAGAGTCAGAAATTCCCTTGCAGCCTATCCCTTAGATCGACTGTTACATTCATGTAAGCCTCTAGAAAAACCTCGCCTTCTTATCTATTGGAATCGAGGTCTTGGAGACATTCCTCTTGGGCTGTATGCGCTCTGTGTGCACATACGCAAAATACTCCCTTCTGCAACAATATCTTTTTTGACACGTAGAGATCTTGCGGAAGCATTTACCATGCTAGAGCAGGTAGAGGTGTTGGTAGATCCCGATATGGAAAGAGGTAAACCTTTTTCTATACAAGCCTCTTTGACGAGACTAGGAGCAGGGGCTTTTGATCTTATCTTAGAAAAGATAGACGCTACAAAGTGGCTTCGCTGGCAGATAGGGAAGATAACTCCTAGATTACAGTGGAACCTTTCTTGGGAGAAGGATATAGCCTCTTTTGCTTTGGATAAAGAGTATTTAGGTGTTCATGTCTCTTCAGAAACATCGCAGTTTTATGGGTATGAAAAAAACTGGTCGCAAGAGTCTTTTCAAAAACTATTTTGTACTATCAAAGGCAAACAAAAAGTACTGCTCTTTGGATTTAACGCTGAGCCGAGGTTTGAGGGAGATCATATCATAGACTTACGAGGAAAAACTTCTTTATATGCTATGCTTGCGATCATCAAAAATCACTGCTCACATCTACTTGCTCCAGATTCAGGGGTGTTGTCTGTAGTGTATTATATTGATGAGCAGTTTCCTCTGCGCGTCGTCTCCTTATGGTCAGATCCAAGGCAGGGGATCTTACGGCAGAAAGTAGCATCCCCTAATAAGAGTCTTATACACCTTCCTCTCATAGGCTTCGGCGAAGCAGCCAAAAATATTTCTGTTGAGCAAGTGGTAAAAGCACTATATTGTTAGGGAATGAGTTGAGTATTTTTTTGAGCAAATACAATGCGTAAACACAAAGTGACTTGTCTAGGGCTTGGAGCTTGGGGTTTTACCCTTGCCAATTTACTAGCAAGTAATGGACATCATGTTGTGAGTTGGTCCAGAGATGCGAAACTTGTGAAAACTCTGCAGACAACGCAGCAACATCCCAAGTTTTTAGGTCACAAAAAAGAACCTCAGCTGGAAGTGACAACGGATTTGCAAGCAGCTCTTCAACATGGAGATGTGTTTTTAGAGTCGGTAACATCCAAGGGAGTTCGTGAGGTTTTATCCACGATTCTCAAAATACAACCTAACTTTTCTCAACCTCTTATCCTCACATCAAAGGGTATTGAGCAAGGCACAGGTTTTTTGGTGGATGAGATTGTTGTAGATGTGATGGGAGAAAAGTACAAACCTCACATAGGTTCTTTGAGTGGACCTAGCATTGCTAAAGAAGTGATGCATCAGCTGCCCACCTCTTGTGTGTGCACAGCATATGATCCTTCTTTGATGGAGCTTATCAAACAGCTATTTGTAAACCCTTATTTTCGGGTCTATCCTAATAGCGATGTAATAGGAGTAGAATTTGGTGGCGCAATGAAAAACATCATTGCAATTGCTTGTGGCATTTCTGATGGTCTTGGATTTGGGACAAACACAAAAGCGGCTCTTATGACAAGAGGGCTTCATGAGATTCGTAAGCTGTCTGTGACAAAAGGGTGCAATCCCAAAACCCTCAATGGTCTTTCAGGTCTTGGGGATCTGTGCACAACTTGCCTCTCTCATGACAGTCGCAACTATCGCTTTGGTGTTCTCATTGCAGAAGGGCTTTCTCCAGAAAAAGCGCAAGAGCATATAGGGATGGTTGTTGAAGGTGTAAATACCTGCGTATCTGCTTTGGAGCTGGGACAAAAAGCAGGTATTCCTGTGCCTATTACAGAAGCTATTTATAATATCGTGTATAAAGGGCTTTCTCCCAAAGAAGCTGTAAAAGCTTTGCTAACAAGAGAAATCAAAGAAGAGCATTTATAGGTCTCATGAAGCACTCTCTAGAAGGCTTACCGATTGTGACAAGCAAAGAGATGGCTCGCATAGAAAAGTTGAGCCCTTCTCAAGCAGAGTCTTATATGCTTACAGCGGGTGAGGGTATCGCTGCTCAGGTGCTCTTTTATGTAGATAATCACGGGTATGATCGTAAGATTACTCTCATCGTTGGGAAAGGTAATAATGGAGGAGATGCTTATGTTGTGGGTCTTCACCTTTTAAAGCGCCGTTTTAGCGTAAAAGCGTTTTACCTTTTTGACACTAAAGAGTGCAGTGAACTCAATCAAAAATATCAGGGTCAATTTGTGCAAGCGGGTGGGGAGTTACTACTTCTTAAAGAGATTTCTCAATTTATTCCTTATGAAAAAGCCCCTATTATAGATGGTCTATTAGGAACAGGATTTTCAGGAGAGACGACAGGGCTTTTACAAGAGTTGATAGAGGCTACTAATGCTACGAAGCTTCCGATTTTATCTATAGATATCCCTTCAGGGCTTGATGGTAATACAGGTATGGCAAAAGGATCTGTCATCTGCGCAAAAGAGACCTATTATTTAGGAAATCCTAAGGTGGGTTTTTTCCTGCATGAAGGGTATGAAAAAGTGGGAATTCTTCGCCGTGTGGATTTTGGATTGCAGCATGTAGAGCGTATGCAAGCTGTTGCTTATCTTTTAGAAGAAAAACATGTAGCTTCTTTTCTACCTGCTGTGAAAAGAACAAGGCATAAGTATGAAAGAGGGTATGTCTTAGTGGTGGCTGGTTCTAAGCATATGCCAGGAGCTGCTCTTCTTTCTTCTCTTGCTACGTTACGTTCTGGAGCTGGTATTGTAAGGCTATTTCATCCGGAAGGGTTAGAGGAGATATTTAGTCACAGTTTTGAAGAGCTGATTAAAACGCCTTGGTCTATCAAGGAGGATAGCAAAATTTTTGAGGAAGCTAAAAGAGCTAACAGTTTGCTCTTAGGTCCAGGGCTTGGGGTATCTACAGAGGTAGAGCAAGAGATTGTGAAAATTTTACAGCATATAGATAAGCCTTGTGTATTGGATGCCGATGCACTTCTTCCTTTTGCTCTGCATGCAAAAAGCTATCCTAGCGCAACTATTTTGACGCCTCACAGAAAGGAAATGATGCGGTGTTTGCAAGTGACGCATAGCAGTGAGGAAGAGCTTTTAATGGAGTGTCAGAAATTTGCTGATCAAAAACAAGTAACCATTGTTTTGAAAGGGGCTCCTACGTGGATTTTTCATCCCAAAACGCTTCCTTTGGTTGTAGCTCATGGAGATCCTGGGATGGCAACAGCTGGAGCTGGCGATGTTCTTGCAGGAGTGATAGCAGCTTTGCTGGCTCAGGGCCTTGCTGCTAGAGAAGCAGCCGCTCTGGGTGTCTATCTACATGCTCTTGCAGGAGAGATGGCTGCTTTAGAAAAAACGTCTTACTCCATGATAGCTTCTGATCTTATAGAGTGTCTGCCGGGGGTTTTTCGGCGGATGCAAGAATAACTGTATGACGCAAGCTGTACTACAATTTTTGCAAAGGCACCATCAGCCCATTACAGAACTTGATATGCATGAGCAAAAGCTAAGAAAGGAAGCAATTCGCATTGTACAGAAAGCATCCACAAGTCTGCCAGTGGCAGTAGATAGCTTATCAATAGATGACTTAGCAGAGCGCTTAAAAGCTATAGTGATACAACCAAAGGAAAGAGCAAAGCCCTCTATCGAAGATGTGGTTGAGATGGCATCTGCTACTCTTGCAACGATAGAAAGATGGCAAAAAGAGAAAACTCAGCAAAGCTCTTTACATGTTGGGGAATGTCTCAGTGGTACAAATCCATTTTTTTGGATAAGAAAAGTAGACATATCCGGAAAGGAATTGACAGAGATTCCGCAGGAGCTCAATGCTTTAAAGCATTTACAAGAGTTAATTCTCTCCAACAATTGTATTACAGAACTGAGCGTACTTGGATGACTTCAGACACTAACAATACTGCGTCTTGATAGTAATCGACTCACAAAACTAGAGGGGAGTTGCCTCACGGGTTTGTGTGGGTTGGAGGTGCTGAATGTGGCTAATAATCAAATTACCACTTGTTGCAGAGTGTTTAGAGCTACACCTTTATTGAGAGAGTTGGATTTTAGCGGTAATCCGTTAAGAGAATTTCGTCAAAACGTTTTTAGATATCTAAATATCTTAAAAAAGCTCTCGATGTCTGGTAACGTCGTGCAAGACCCTTCTGGTTGGGAGTTAACAAAAAACTGTGAGATCACGATTATCAAATAAAGCATTACACTTCAACAAATTATGATTTTTTGATAAAAAAACAACCCTTTGTTTTTGAAGGTTGATAGCAAAAACAACCCCTTGTTTTTATAGGATAAAAAGAATAACAGGTTCAGTACAGACTAAAACAAGGTGCTTTTGATGATGTCTAGATCAATAGTCATTGAGCAGAATCTGTGATAGATAGCTTTTCTCGTACCAATCTACAAATTTCCCTATGCCCTCTTGTAAAGAAGTTTTTGGATAGAAATTCAGCAATTGCTCACTTTTTGTGATATCTGCGTAGGTTTCTACAACATCACCTGGTTGCATTGGCTTAAACTCCAAGATGGCCTTTTTGCCTAGATGGTGTTCGATAGAGGAAATCAGTTTCATCAAAGGCTCAGGCTGATGATTCCCTAAATTGAAAATTTCATAACCAGCCTGATAATCTATGGCAGAGGCGCAGCCTTGGACAATGTCATCAATATAGGTGAAATCTCTTCGCATTTGACCATGGTTAAAGACAGAAATAGGTTGTCCTTCACTGATGGCTTTTGTGAAGGAAAAATAGGCCATATCAGGTCTTCCCCAAGGTCCATATACTGTAAAAAAACGAAGCCCTGTGGTGGGGATCTGAAAAAGATGGTGATAGCTATGTGCCATCAGTTCGTTAGATTTTTTTGTCGCTGCATAGAGACTTGCAGGAGCATCGACCCTATTGCTTTCAGAGAAAGGAATTTTGGTATTTAAGCCATAGACAGAAGAAGAGGAGGCATAGACCAAAGCAAGAGGCTGAAATCTTCTACAGGTTTCTAAAACCTCTAAGAAAGCGTTGATGTTGCTCTGTATATAGCAATGGGGGTTTGTAAGAGAAAAACGAACACCTGGTTGCGCTGCAAGATGTACAAGATGGGTAAAATTTTTCTCTTTAAAAAGAGCGTCTAAACTCTTTAGATCTAAGACATCATGCTCTAGCACTCTGATTCCAGAGTTGTTAAGAAGAAAGGCGCGCTTTCTTTTGAGCTCTACAGAATAATAATCGCTGAAATGATCACAACCTATCACAAGATCGCCGCGTTTATGTAAATACATAGCGAGATGATAGCCAATAAAGCCAGCAATTCCCGTAATAAATACCTTCTTTGACATAGACTCTACCTAATTATTTTGAAGAGATTACCATACAAAGAAAAATATTCCCAGTGGTACACTTTTCTAATCATTTTTTGTTTTTCTAAATTATGAAAAAATTTTTGCTTGCTACTTGTGGTTGGACACTGTTTTTGAGCGCTATGACAAGCTGCTCTAATCCCTCCTATCCAAGCAGAGAGCAAACCGGGGTGAGTGAATTTGTCATCGACTCATACAAGATCAAACAAGGTAAGTTTGCGATTTTAGAGATGGAAGGGCAAAAAACAGAAACTCTGCCTCAGGAGATGCTGCAAGAAGGGCGTGATATACTGTGTGACGGAGATGTGCTAAGTATTGCTTTGTATCATCCCATGCGAACAGATATCGTGCAAGCTGTGCAATCTATTAGCTCTCAGTTAGGGTATCACATCCTAGATAACCATATTGTACTTCCCGATCTAGGGGCGATACGTATAGGAGGTCTTACTTTAGAAGAAGCAAGGGGCGCCATTCAAAATGCGTATCTTGCCCATATTGCTGATGTAGAAGTGTTTCTCGCATGGAAAGATCGTAAAGAAAAGCGTGTAGAGCTCCTAGGGAGCGTAGGACACTCTAGCGTTGTTATCGACCATCGGATGAGACTTTTTGATGTGCTAGCGCAAGCGAAGATACATCCTGAGGCAAATTTGTTTAAAAGCTATGTGGTAAGAGAAGGACATCTTCTTCCTGTAGACATGTATAAGCTGATCAAAGAAGGAGACATGTCGCAAAATATTGTGATGCAAGGAGGAGATAAGATTTACCTTGCAGATCCTGCGTCAGCTACTGTGATGATGTTAGGAGAAGTTTCTCAAAGAGGTCTTGTCCATCTTCCTAATGGCTATATTTCGCTGCGAGAAGCTCTTGCTAAAGCAGGTGGCATTCCTTTTACAGGAGATAAAGCCTACATACAAGTGATTAGAGGCAGTTTTTTACAACCCAAAATCTATACACTCCATTGGAAACATATTATAGAGCTTCCTACAGATAGTATGCTCTTAATGCCAGGAGATATTGTCTATGTTGCAGCGACTCCTATTACGGAGTGGAACCGTTTTATCAGTCAGCTATTTCCTAGCTTTACAGCAGTAGATTGGTTTAGCAAGGGAATAGGAGCTCTTTTATGAATAGCGAAGAAGCGATTCATATTGGAGATTTTCTGCAGTTTGTTCGAAAAAGAGTGAAGAAATACTTTTCGATCAGCGTGCTTTGTGGGATGAGTTCTATGGCTTTACTAAGTGTTGTAGAGCCTAAATACTTGCTACAAGCTTCTTTCAAAGAGGCTCTTATACGTAGCGATTCTTCTTCAACAGCTATGCTAAAGACTTTACTCAAAACCCCAAGCACGACTGATTCGGGGTCTCAAGCGTTAAGTGTGATGAAATCTAGGCAGCTGGTGCAAAAAGTTGTAGAAGATCTCCATCTACAAGCAGAGGTTGTCCCAGGAACGCTTGTACAACGTATCTACGCTAAAGTGGCGCGTAGATATGCACTTCCTATGCAGAGTAAAGCTTCATTATGTAGATGTAAAAAAATACTCTATAGCGGGAAAGAGACAAAGCGTTTTTATATACATAGCTATGGATATGGGAAAATAGAAGTTGTCTCTTTACAAACCGAAAGGGTTCTACGGCGCCAAGGGAATGGAGTGTATACAGAAGATGGGGTGGAGTTTTCTTTGTATATAGATCCAGAGTTTAGAAATACTCAAGAAACAGCTCTTTTACGTATTTACCCGATGCAAGGGGTGCTTGATCGGATGATGGGCCGTCTTAAGGTGAAGCCACGTCGGGAAGATCCAAGCGTGCTTGATCTTGCGTATACCGATGTGGATGCAAGTAGGGGAGTTTCTGTGATCAATGCTGTGATGCAGCAGTATAAACTGTACCTTCTTCAAGACAATGAAAGAATTGCAACGGCACAAATGCAATATTTACAAAAACGTCAGGAAGAGATTTCTGCAAAATTAGATGCTATTTTGCATCAGCATGTAGACTATCTACAAAATAATCTCGGGCAGGAGGGTTTGATGGGGCTCCATCAGGAGCTTGAAATGCTTGAAGGGCGTAAAAAAAAGCATGAACAGAGGATTTTGGAGATAGACTTTGATTTAAGTAAAATTCGTCAGATGCAAGCGCAAAAGTTTTTTACTTTAGATGGGTTGGGAAGTGAAGGGAAAAAATTGCAAGAGGAGCTACTAGGGCTGCAGCAACAAAAAGAGAGTTTAGATGTTACGCACATGAAACGGGGCTCTTTTGTTGCAAAAAGAAATCAAGCAAAACAAATCCACCACACGCATTTGCGTCAGAAACCTTTTTCAGAGCTAGTTCCTCTTTGGCGCGAGCAGGGCGCCATCATAGAAGAAGAGCAGCGTGCATCTACACAGGTGCCTTTATTCGATGAGAAAAGATTTGCCTTGCAGCAAGAAAGAGTTTTGCACGGGCAAGAAGAAAAAATCATTGCAAGAGATTTTGCAGGTATCGATCTTTCTATGGCCAAAGCGATGCATCTAGACTATAGAAAGCAACTCGATGAGCTTTTACTAAAAAAAGAGGAGCTGCATCTTGCTATAGATCATAAACTCTATGATGATTTTGCAGTGAGCTCTCTTTTTCATTTAGCTGGAGAGGGCATAGCTAAAGAGGTGGTTCAAGAGACGGCTCGCTATAAAAAAAATCTGCAGCATGAAAAATACTTTAGTGAAAAAGATCGTAGGAGAATTCAGGAGCATCTCACAAAAAACCAAAAGTTTCTTGTAGACCATTTTGCGCAGATATTAAGACTAACAGAGCTAAAGATACAGATTACGATGGATAATTTGCAGGGTCTGCAACAAAGAATGATCTTGCTGCTCGATCAACAAATAGAGCTTGTAGAAAAGCAGATCTCTACCATGCTTGCGCAAAAACAAGCTGCCTTAGAAGAGGAGAGAGAGCATAATCTAAACAAGGTAAAAGAGGCGCACAAAGAGCTTATAGGGATCCCTCAAAAATGGTTCATGGAGAATAGATTGCAGCTCCAATCCGATTTGAATATTGGGATGATGGAGGGGATGGCGCAGCTTGTAGAATCTAAAAATATTGAGCATCATCTGGTGCAAGTGGAGTCTAAACCTATTGATGAAGCTTATGAGCCTTTACAACCGCAAAAACTCTCTTTGATAGCAGGATATCTTGTTGGAGCCTTTTTGGGGCTTGTGCTTTTTATAGGTCTAGAGATAGGGCTGCGTGTGATCAAAGGGTTCCCACTTTCTGTAGCAGGCCTTAAATATCGAGGGATGTATGCGATAGGACCTTATCCTAGTATACGTGGTGCATCTTTAGAAAAGATCTCTGAAGAGCAGCTAGAAGCGCTGCGCATCATCAGTCGTTTTCTTGTACGAGAAGAAAAAAGTGTTGTTGGACTTGTTATCAACAAAAAATACAACTATTGCTATTTGCTTGCTAAATTACTCTCTTTATCAAATAGAAAGATTTTGGTGATAGATTGTGACTTTTCTAAGAAAGAAGGCGTTATACAGCATCTTACAGGGAAAGCTAAGGAGCTTATGCTACATACAATAGATGGCATAGACACACTGTATTTGGGATATACCCAATCTTATGAATTAGAAATTCTTCACGGATCTGGCTGGAAAGAGATGCTACAGATGTTGCAGACACAGTATGACACGATACTATTAGTGACAACAACTACCGTGGAAAAAGCTTACCATCTTATTTCCTCTTCTCAGCAAATGGTGATTACACTTGATGAAGAAAATCTTGATGCTTTATACCCCTATCTCAAACAAGAGAGAGAGAAGAAACATCCTTTTGCTTTATATGTGGCGTTGACATGACACACCAAAAAAAAATTCTTGTTGCTGGAGGAGCAGGTTTTTTAGGAAGGCATCTGTGTCAAAAGCTTTTAGCGCAAGGACATCTTGTTGTTTGTGTAGATAATTTTTCTACAGGATCTACAAGCAATGTAGAAGCTTTACGAGATTATAGAAATTTTTTCTGGCGCTCACAGGATATTACTCTTCCCCTAGAAGAAGACGTGGACCAAATTTTCAATTTAGCCTGTCCTGCTTCTCCTAAACATTATCAAAAAGATCCTATCCACACTATCAAGACAAATGCAATAGGTACATTGCATCTTCTTGAGTTAGCTCGTAAAAATCGCTGTCGATTCTTACAAGCGTCAACAAGTGAAATCTATGGAGATCCAGAAAAGCATCCACAGCAAGAATCGTATTATGGTCATGTGAATCCTATTGGTAAAAGAGCTTGCTATGATGAAGGGAAACGTATTGCAGAAACGTTATGCATGGAATATTTTCGATGTCATAAAGTTGAGGTGCGTATAGCGCGCATTTTTAACACCTATGGACCATACATGCATCCTTGTGATGGTAGGGTGGTCTCCAATCTGCTTATGCAAGCATTAACGGAAAAACCACTGACTCTCTATGGAGACGGATTGCAAACTCGCTCGTTTTGTTATGTAGAGGATCTCATTGAGGGGCTTATTCTTCTCATGAACTCTTCCCTAGATGCCCAGCCTGTGAATCTTGGAAATCCTCAAGAAATCACCATCGTAGAGCTTGCTCAGAAGATCCTGACTATGACAGGGTCTAGCTCTCCTATTATATATAGGCCCATGCCGGAAGATGACTCTAAGCTCAGACAGCCCGATATTACTCTCGCCAAAAAAGCTCTTCTATGGGAGCCAAAGATCCCCCTAGAGGTGGGTCTGGAGGCAACAACAGAGTATTTCAAAAAAAGTTTCTCGGAAGGGTTTAATTCCGTAACCCTTTGATGGTAAGCTAGTTATAACTTGCTTATTCTTAATTAATTAAGCTCTCTCACCACAAACTTTTCCAAAGCACAACTAACTTGTAATCAATATGTTAACTATTATTAAAAAACAAATTTAATAATTTTAAAAAATTTGTTATAATAATAGTATAATTAAAAAACCTAAGTAATATTGTATGACGTCTCCAATAAGTTCATTACCTGATGTTTTTACAGGGATAAAGGCAGAGTCATCCACGCCTACTATCAATGATCTGATATTTCGTCTCTTTACAGATACGATTTCTGATAAAGAGAAAAACTGGCTTATAAAAAACTTTAAGGCACAGAGTAGATCCATTTCTCCACTTGCTATGGGTCCTTTACAATTGATGGTAGTGCGTTCCCAGCATAATAAGTGTATGACAGATTCTTGGCTATCTAGAGTGCAATCTTTTTTAAAAGATAGAAAAGGTCTGGATCAAAATTTGGATATGCATAAAGCGATTGTTAAGATGATAGAAGCAATGGGATATGGTTCAGGAGGGGGATACTGTGTCGGGATTGCTAGAATGGCGATGCGTGCTATCGTGTTAGACAAAGTAGATGAGTTTAATCAACGCTTAGAAAAACTTGCTAGGAAAGTGCAAGAGCATCATGGGTTTTCTATAGAAAAAGTGTTAGGAGATATACAGAAAAATGATAAAAACTTCTATAGAGAACTTCGAGCTTTTTTTGATGGAGTAGTTTTACAACAGGCCCCACATAATTATAATCATCTTTCAAAAACTCCTTCTGACATACAAAAATATTCTCCTGAGTTCTATCAATTAGTGCAGCCTCCTTTTCAACATCAAGAAATGGCAGTAGTAAAATCATTTTCTGGTATGTACACAGATAAGGAATTAGAGTCTCTTTTTACAGACTTACAAAGTATAGCTTCCGATTCCGACAAGCCTTTGTGTTTGCAATTAAGCTTAGAAGGGCATGATGTGTTTGCATCTTATGACCCCAATACTAAACTTTGGCAATTTGTGGATGCTAATTACTTGCCTATTCATGTTGTAAAAGATGCTTCTGCACTTGTTAACATGATTAAAACATCTAATAGACTTTTAGGAAGAGAAAACAAGAATCTTCTTG
>Ga0172363_10000502_pt1 | contig 29702 bp, 21 predicted proteins | sample LakKivs2_kivu2a2_FD_114541 | JGI IMG/M metagenome (GOLD analysis project Ga0172363, IMG submission 114541) | Sediment microbial communities from Lake Kivu, Rwanda - Sediment s2_kivu2a2 | ecosystem: Environmental > Aquatic > Freshwater > Lake > Sediment | place: Rwanda: Western Province, Lake... | reverse complement strand
TCCTCGCCGTCGCCGACGTAGACGAGGTCGAAGAGATCGGCGACCGGCTCGGGGTTGAAGGCCGCCGGGCCGCCGGCGACGACCCACGGGTCGGCCTCTCCCCTTTCGGCCGAGGTCAGGGGGATCCCGCCGAGGTCGAGCATGGTCAGGACGTTCGTGAAGTTGAGCTCGTAGAGGAGCGAGAAGCCGACGATGTCGAACTCCCGGAGCGGGATGCCGTTCTCGAGCGAGGCCAGCGGGAGCGCGGCCGCCCGAAGCTCCCGCTCGAAGTCCGGCCACGGGGCGAAGACGCGCTCCGCGAGGACGTTCCGGTCCTTGTTGAGGAGGGCGTAGAGGATCTTCTGGCCGAGATAGGACATCCCGATCTCGTAGACGTCGGGGAAGGCCAGGGCGACCTTGGTCCGGACCCGGTCCGGCCGCTTCCGGACCTCGTTCCACTCCCCGCCGACGTAGCGGCCCGGCTTCTCGACCCGGGCCAGGACCGGGTCGGGCGTCCGCTTCTCAGACATTGGCGAACCGTCTCATCTTCACGTTGAGCACGAGGCCGCAGGCGACGAAACTCGTGACCAGGGACGAGCCGCCGTAGCTGAGGAAGGGCAGCGTGATGCCCACGACGGGAAAGAGACCGATGATCATCAGGACGTTGACCAGGAACTGGAAGGCGATGAGGAGCGAGGCGGTGAAGATGATGTAGACCCCCGCCCGGTCACGGGCATGGGCGACCGAGAGGAACATCCGGGCCAGGAGCGCGAGGTAAAGGACGATGACGATGAAGACGCCGAGGAAGCCGGCCTCCTCGCCGATGACGGAGAAGATGAAATCGGTATGACGGGCCGGCAGGAAGCGCAGCTGGCTCTGGGTGCCTTTCATGAAGCCCCGGCCGGCGAACCCCCCCGAGCCGATGGCGATCTTGGACTGGATGACCTGGTAGCCCGAGCCGCGCGGATCGCCCTGGGGGTTGATCAGGGTGGTCACCCGGCGCTTCTGATAGTCCTTGAGGGCCAGGTTCCAGCCGCCGATCCCCACCGCGAGGGCGGCGACGAGGAGCAGGGCGATCGCCTTCTTGCGCAGCCCCGCCAGGATGAAGGCGCCGCCGATGACGGCCAGGAAGGTCATGGCCGTCCCCAGGTCGGGCTGGAGGATGATGAGCCCGAGCGGCGCCCCGGCGATGAGCAGCGCCCCGAGCGTGTGGGAGGACCGGACATAGGCGCTCTTGTAATCGGCGAAGAAGCGGGCGAAGACGATGATCATGACGATCTTGGCCGGCTCGGACGGCTGGGCCTGCATCAGCCCCAGCGTGATCCAGCTCTTCGTCCCGGCCACGAACCGGGCGAAGACCAGCGTCGCCGCGAGGATGGCCACGATGAGGACGTAGAAATAGGGCGCCAGGGCGAGGAAGAACTTGTAGTCGATGGCCAGAACGAAGGCCAGCACGACGAGGGAGACGCCGATCCAGATGAGCTGGCGGACGTGGTAGTTGCCGGCCAGGAAATGGGACGAGCTGTAGATGAAGAAGACGCCGATGAGCGCCTGCAGCAGGACGAGGCCGAGGAGGACCCAGTCGATCTCCTGAAAGATCCGCCGGTCGACCATCATCATGGCGTCATGATCTCCAGAAACTTGGCGAAGATCTTCTGGGCCACGGGGGCGGCCGTGGCCCCGCCTCCACCGCCGAACTCGACCAGCACGGTAACGACGATGCGGGGCGCGTCGCGGGGGGCGAAGCCCGAGAACCAGGAATGGGTCTTGACCTCATGGCCGGCCTGGGCCAGCCGGGCGGCGCTCTCCCGGCTCATCGTCTGGGTCGAGCCCGTCTTGCCGCAAACGTCGAAGCCCTCGACGCGGGCGCCATGCCCCGTGCCGCCGTCGTTGGCCGACTTCCACATGCCGGCGATGACGCTGGCGAAGGCGGCCTCGCCGAACGGGGCCGGGCCCGGTTCGGCGGCGGCCAGGTCGGAGGCCGTGCCGCCCGGGTCGGCGCCGTCCGGGCCGGGGCGCGACAGGAAGAGGTGCGGCCTGTGGAGCTCCCGGCCTTTCATGGCCACGCGAGCCGTCAGCGCCGCGATCTGCATCGGGGTGACCTGGAGCTGCCCCTGGCCGATGGCGATCGAGATCGTCTCGCCGGGATACCAGTCCTGCCCGAGGGCCCTCTTTTTCCAGGCCGTGTTCGGGACGAGCCCGTCCTTCTCGCCCCCGAGGTCGATCCCGGTCCTGCGGCCGAGGCCCAGGCGCCCGGCGGCCGCGGCGATGGGCTCGATGCCCATGCGCCGCCCGAGCTGATAGAAATAGATGTTGCAGGAGTTCTTGATCGCGTCGACGAGGTCCATCGACCCGTGCCCGGGGGCGAACCAGCAGTGGCGGACCGCCCCGTAGATCTCCGTCGCGCCGGAGCAGTAGACGGTCGTGGCGGGGGTCACGTATCCGCCGTCGAGCCCGCCGAGGGCCATGGCCAGCTTGAAGATCGAACCCGGCGCGTAGAGGCCGCGGATGGCCCGGTTCTCGAGCGGCGAGAGCGGATCGGTGATGAGCACCGACCATTCGGCCGGCGTGAACCGGGTGATGAACCGGTTCGGATCGAACGTGGGATGGCTGGCCAGGGCCAGGATCTGGCCGTTCCGGGGATCGAGGGCGACGACGACGCCTTCGCGGTCTTCGAGGGCCTCCTCCGCCAGGATCTGGAGCCGGTCGTCGATCGTCAGCTTGACCGTTCCGCCTTGGACGGGGTAGCTGTGGCCCTGTTCGTTCTGGACCCGGCCCAGGCTGTCGACGACCTCGATGACCGAGCCGTCGTCGCCGCGGAGGATCGCGTCGTACTGTCTCTCGACCCCGGTCCGGCCGACCATCTCGCCGGCCCGGGTCTTGGCCGAGCCGCCGCGGACCTCCTCGGGCGTCGGCTCCTGGAGGTAGCCCAGGACGTGGGCCGCGCGGCTGCCGTTCGGGTAATGCCGCTGCGGCTCGGCTTCGACGACGAGCTCGGGGAACTCGCGCCGCCGGCTCTCGATGGGAACGACGGCGTCGGAATCCAGGCCGTCGGCGACGACGATGGGCTCGAACAACGGCAGGTCCTTGCGAAGGTCGACGCGCTCGCGAAGCGTCTTCTCGTCGAGGCCGAGAAGACGGCTGACGGCCGCGAACGACGCGTCCGCGTCCTTGACGTTCTCGCGGACGAGGGAAACCTTGAAGGAGGCCCGGTTGTCGGCCAGGACGACGCCGTTGCGGTCGAGGATGAGCCCGCGCGGCGCGGCCAGCGGCCGGACACGGGTCCGGTTGGCTTCGGCCGATTTGAGGTACTTGGCGTGGTCCAGGACCTGGACCTTCCAATAATAGGCTAGGACGAAGCCGGCGAGGGCCACGACGATCCAGAAGACGGTGCGCGACCGCCGGCGAACGAGCGTGAGGTCCTCGTAGATCCTCTCTTCGGGCATCACGCGCCTCGCGACCGGCGGGCCCGGACCCGCCGCTCGACGGCGAAAAGAAGGCTCCCGACGACGGCGGTGACCAAGGGCTGGAGGAGGATGAGCCCGCCGTGCCATCTCACGGACTGAAGCCGCACGACGGCGGTGATGACGACCCAGAGGGTCATCTCCAGCACGGACATGACCAGCATGAACAGGGCGTTGCGGGCGAACGGGGCCACGTCGATCCGCCGGGAGATGTAGCCGGTCCAGAAGCCGAGCAGGGTCTTGGTCAGGCCGGCGACGCCGAAGACGCCGAGCGAGAACGTGTCCTGAGCCAGGCCGCACAGGGTGCCGAGGAAGGCCCCGAAGACCTCGCCCCGGCGGACGGAAAAATAGAGGACGACGACGGAGAAGGCGTTGAACACGACGAGCAACCGCGGCCCGGCGTTCCCGGACAGCGAGTAGATCAGGACGGCGACGAGGGTCCCCAGAAAGGCCCGCAGGGCGTCTTTGGCGAAGCTCTCTCTCACTTCACCCCTCCGGACCCCGGCTCCGGGCCCAGGACGGCGACGACGGCCAGGGTGTTGAACCGGAAGTAGGGCTCGACGAGGATGCTCCGGAAGATCGGCGCCTGATCGTTCTTCTCGATGCTGAGGATCCGGCCGACCCGGATCCCGGCCGGATAGATCCGGTCGAAGCCGGTCGTCACGAGCTCCTCGCCATTCGCGCCCCCGGTCGAAGAGGCCAGGACGTAGCGGAGCTCGCAGAGCGGGCCCGACCGGCCGGCCAGGGACCCGGTCAGCCCGGCGACGGCGGACTTGACGCCGACGCTGCTGTCCTTGTCGGTGATGAGCTGGACCATGGCGTCCTTGAGGCTGATCGGTTCGATCGTCCGTCCGACCAGGGCGCCGCTCATGTCGCAGACGGCCATGTCCTTGGCCACTCCGTCGAGGGCGCCTTTGTCGATGACGATCGACTGGTGCGGGTTGACGCTGTCGACGCCGATGACGCGGGCCGGACGGACGGAGCCGCGGAAACCGGCCAGCAGCGCCCGGAGCTCGGACTCCGAGCGGTAGAGCGACAACCGGTCCTCGAGGAAGCGGACGTCTTGATGGAGGAAGAAGACCTCCCGCTTGAGCTTCTCGTTCTCGGACCGGACGCGGCGCAGGTCGAAATAGCCGCGCCAGACCGACCCGACCGCGCGGACGGTCCCCGTGGCCAGCCGCTGGACGGGCGAGTAGACGAAGAAGACCGCCCGCTCGAAGACGGACTTCTCGGCGCCGCGGGGCACCTGAATGGAGATGAGGAGCAGGTGGAACGCGACCAGCCCGGCCAGGACGAGGGCGCTTCTTCGCTTCTCCCAGCGGGCCATCAAAAACCTCTCGCGCGCCGGCCCGTCCCTCAGATGAGCGAGATCTTCTTGAGGAGCTCCAGGTCGTCGAGCATCTTCCCGGCCCCGAGCACGACGGTCGTCAGGGGGTCCTCGGTGATGAAGACGGGCAACTGGGTCTCTTCCCGGATCCGCTTGTCGAGGTTCTTGAGCAAGGCGCCGCCGCCGGTCAGGATGATGCCCCGGTCGATGATGTCGGCCGAGAGCTCGGGCGGGGTCCGCTCGAGGGCGATCCGGATGGCGTTGATGATCGCGGCCACGGTCTCCTCGATGGCCTCGCGGATCTCCTGATCGTCGACGACGATCGTCCGCGGGATGCCCTCGCGGAGGTCCCGGCCCTTGATCTCCATCGTCATGGGCTCGTCGAGGGGGTAGGCCGACCCGATCTGCATCTTGACGATCTCGGCCGTCCGCTCGCCGATGAGGAGGTTGTATTTCTTCTTGAGGTAATGGATGACGGCGTCGTCCATCTCGTTGCCGGCGACCCGGATGCTGTGGTTGAAGACGATGCCGTCAAGGGAGATGACGGCGATGTCGGTCGTCCCGCCCCCGATGTCGACGATCATGTTGCCGGTCGGCTCGGAGATCGGCAGGTCGGCGCCGATCGCGGCCGACATGGGCTGCTCGATGAGGTAGACCTCGGAGGCCTTGGCCCGCATGGCCACGTCCTTGACGGCCCGCCGCTCCACCTGGGTGATCCCCGTCGGGATGCCGATGACGATCCGCGGACGGAGGAGGAAGCCGCGGTTGTTCATGGCCTTCTTGATGAAATAGTCGAGCATCTTCTCGGCGATCTCGAAGTCGGCGATGACGCCGTCGCGCATCGGCCGGATGGCCATGACGCTCGTCGGGGTCTTGCCGAGCATCTCCTTGGCCCGCGAGCCGACGGCCTCGACCTTGCCGGTCGACTTGTTGACCACGACGATCGACGGCTCCTGGACGATGATGCCCTTGCCCTTGAGGAAGACGAGAGTGTTGGCCGTGCCCAGGTCGATGGCCAGGTCGCAGAAGAGCCTGTCTTTCAACCAGCTGATAACGCTCATGTTGCCTCTCTCTCCGTCCCGGCCTTTTTTAACACAATTCCGGCCTTGACGCAACTGACGGCCTTATATACCATTAGTCGCCTGAGCCGCCATCCCACGGAAAGGAGCGTCCGATGAGCCATCAACCCTACGTTCCCGAGAAAACGGACCAGAAGGAGTTCACCCTTCGGGCCATCCTCATCGGCCTCGTCCTGACGGTCATCCTCGGCGCGGCCAACGCCTACCTCGGCCTGCGGGCCGGCATGACCATCGCCGCGACCTACCCGGCCGCGGTCATCGGCATGGCCGTCCTCAAGATCATGAAAGGCTCCATCCTCGAGGAGAACATCGCCCGGACGATCGGCTCCATCGGCGAATCGATCGCCGCCGGGGCCATCTTCACCATCCCGGCCTTCGTCATCGCCGGCGCCTGGACCAACTTCAACAGCTTCGAAGCCTACATCAAGTCGACGGCGCTGATGTTCGTCGGCGGCCTGCTCGGCATCCTGTTCGTCACCTTCCTCCGCCGGGTCATGGTCACCGACCCGGACCTCGTCTTCCCCGAATCCGTCGCGGCGGCCGAGATCCACAAGGCCGGCCAGAAAGGCAGTCAGGGCTCGCGCTTCCTCTTCCAGGCCATGGGCCTCGGCGCCCTCCTCTACTCGCTCGGCGTCATCCAGATCTTCGCCGCCAGCAAGGACTTCATCATCAAGGTCGGCAAGATCGGCACGAGCTTCGTCCGCCTCGGCGCCACCAAGGACGCCCCGACGCTCGGCGCCGGCGGCACCGTGGCCGTGTCCGGCCCGGGCATCTTCCCGGCCTACATCGGCGTCGGCTACATCATCGGGCCGCGTCTGGCCTCGCTCAACTTCGCCGGCGGCGTCCTGGCCTGGGGCCTGTTCGCGCCGCTGCTGATGTTCTTCCTCGGCCCGCAGCTCATCCCGATCTTCTACGGCCCCGGGGTCGCGGCGGCCGACGTCAGCTGGATCGACCTGGTCACCAACGTCTGGAAGTTCATCATCCGGCCGATCGCCGTCGGCGGCATGCTCGTCGGCGCCGGCTACACGCTCTACAAGATGCGCAAGAACCTGGGCGCCGGCCTCAAGCGCTCCATCGGCGACGTCAGGAAAGCCGCCGGCCAGGCCGAGGTCGTGTCCCGGATCGAGAAGGACCTGAACATGAAGGCCGTCATGGTCCTGATGGCCCTGACCTTCATCCTCATGGTCTTCGTCTATCAGACCTTCTCCAAGTCTTACGGCTCGGCCCTCCTGGCCGCGGTGGTCATGGCCATCGCCGGCTTCTTCTTCGCCGCCGTCTCCGGCAATCTCGTCGGGACGATCGGCTCGTCGAACAACCCCATCTCCGGGCTGACCCTGTCCACCCTGATCATCGCGGCGCTGCTGATGGTCCTCGTCGGGGCGACCGGGACGGCCGGCGTCGCGGCCGTGCTCGGCGTCGCCGCGGTCGTCTGCGTCTCCTCGGCCGTCGCCGGCGAGATGCTGCAGGACCTCAAGGTCGGACACATCCTCGGCGGCACGCCCTACAAGATGCAGATCGGCAACATCTTCGGCATCCTCATCGCTTCCCTGGTCATGTACTTCCCGCTCATGCTCCTGCACGGCGCCTTCACCTTCGGCAGCAAGGACCTGGCGGCCCCGCAGGCCGGCCTGATGGCCGCCCTGTCCCAGGGCATCGTCGGCGGCGAGATGGCCTGGCCGCTGGTCATCGTCGGCATGCTCATGGGCTTCGCCTTCATCCTTGTCCAGGTCCGCTCGCCGATGCTCGTCGCGGTCGGCATGTACCTCCCCCTCGAGACGACCTTCGCCATCTTCGTCGGGGGCATGATCAAGGGCCTGGTCGACAAGTCCATGGCCAAGCGCAAGTTCAACGCCGCCCAGACGGCCCGCGCGACCAACGTCGGGATCCTTCTCGCGGCCGGCCTGATCGCGGGCGAGGGCCTCATGGGTCTCGTCCGCGCGGCCTGGAAGTTCTTCTTCCTCCAGAACGTCATCCACTTCGACATCCCGGCGATCTTCAAGGGCGGCAAGTACTTCGGCGCCGTCGACCTCTATGTCGGCGGCCTGGTCGTGCTCGTCCTGATCGGGCTCTACCTCATCCGCGTCCCGCTCAAGAACGCGGGCGCGGCCGACGAGCCGCCGCCTCCGTCTGCCGTGATCTAAGGAGGTCGCGGAGGTCGGCCTCCGAGCGTCTCGGAGGCCAGCCTCGCCGCTCTATTTCGGCCGACCAAAGAATTCCATTACGGGGAGCCCTTGAACGCTTCTCCTCTCCGCCCCTTTGAAATCCGCGGCTTTGCAGAGGCGGCGGGTTTTCGGCTAAAATAGCCGCGGGCAACACGATGGCCATAAGAGAGATCCGCATTATCGGCGACCCGGTCCTGACCCGGAAGGCGGAGCCGGTCGACACCGTCGACGAGGAAATCGTCCGCCTGGCCCGGGACATGGTCGAGACCGTCCACGCCGCGCCGGGCGTCGGGCTGGCCGCCCCGCAGGTCGGGGTCGGGAAAAGGGTCATCGTCGTCGATCTCTCCGTCGGCGAGGACAAGGGCCAGCTCCACGTCCTCATCAACCCCGAGATCACCGAGAAGGAGGGCGAGGCCGTCTGCGAAGAAGGCTGCCTGTCCGTTCCCGACGTCCGGGAAAGGGTCGTCCGGCCCTACCGGGTCAAGGTCCGCGGCCTCGACCTCGAGGGCCGACGGGTCGAGGCCGAGGGCGAGGACATCCTGGCCCGGGCCCTCTGTCACGAGATCGACCACCTCGACGGGATCCTGTTCGTCGACAAGCTCTCGCCCTTGAAACGGGCGCTCATCAAGAAGAAGTTCCGGAAAAGCGCCGCCAAAAAAGCATGAAGATCGTTTTTTTCGGGAGCCCGCCGGCGGCCCTCCCCTCCCTCGGAGCCCTGCTCCGGGCCGGTCACTCGGTCATGCTCGTCGTCACTCAGCCGGCGAAGCCCGCCGGGCGGGGCCGTCGGCTGGCCCCCTCGGCCGTCAAGGCCTTCGCCTGCGAGCGGGACCTGCCGGTCATCGAGCCGGCCAGGATCCGGACAGATGAGGCGGCCCGGGACCGGATCGTCGCGGCCGGCGCCGACGTCAACGTCGTCGTCGCCTACGGCCAGATCATCCCCCGGTCCATCCATTATTTCCCCCGCCGCCATTCCCTGAACGTCCATTTCTCGCTTCTCCCGAAATACCGAGGCGCGGCCCCGGTCCAGTGGACCGTCCTCAACGGGGACGCCGAGTCGGGCGTCAGCATCATGGAGCTCGACGACCGCATGGACGAGGGTGACATCCTGGCCCAGGAACGCGTGGCCGTGGAGCCCCGGGAGACGGCCGCGGCCCTGGAGGAACGCCTGGCCGCGTTGGGCGCCCGGCTGCTCGTCGAGTCCCTCGAAGGGATCGACGGCCTCCCCCATGTCAAACAGGACGAAGCCCGAGCCACCTTGGCCCCCAAGATCCGCAAGGAGGACGGTCTCATCGCCTGGACGGAGACGGCTGCCGCGATCGACCGTAAGGTCCTCGCTCTGGCCGACCGGCCGGGCGTCTTCACCTTCGTCAAAGGGCGCCGGCTGAATATCCTGCGCGGCCGGGCACTCGAGTCCCCGGAGCGCCCTGGGCAGGGGACGGAGGCCGAGCCGGGCACAGTCCTAGACGTCGCCCGGCCCGGCCTCAGGGTCGCCTGCTGCGGCGGTTCCGCCTACCTCATCGAGGAGCTCCGGCCGGAGGGCCGTCCAGCCATGTCCGCCCACGCCTTCTCCCTGGGAACAAAGCTCGCCCCTGGCGACCGTCTGGGAGACTAAGACTTCCACTCAAGGCCGCGAGGGACGCCGGGGAGCGGAGTCCTCGCAGCGACCATCAGCGCCGCCCCGGAAAGACACGGAGCGGCGGTCCTGGGAAGAAATAAAAAAAGAGCTTTCTGGGGAAAGAAGCTACTCTTCTAGGAGGTAGTTGCGCGGGTCGACGCGCTTGCCGTCCTTTAAGACCTCGTAGTGGACATGAGGGCCGGCGGCCTTGCCGGTCTGGCCGATATAGCCGATGATGTCGCGCCTCTTGACCTTCTGGCCGGCCTTGACGGCGAAGTTGCTCATGTGGCCGTAAACGGTGGTGAAGCCGTTGCCGTGGCTGATGGTGACGTTCTTGCCGAGATACTTGTCGGTCTGGACCTTGATGACGATGCCGTCGGCCGTGGCCAGGATGGGGTTACCGACGTTCGTCGAAATGTCGACGCCGTAGTGCATCGTCCAGGCCCCGGTGAAGGGATCGTTCCGGTGGCCGAAGACCGAGCTCATCCAGCCCGCGGTCGGCATTATGGACGGCGTCGAAGCCAGCCGGAGGGTGTCGCTCTCGAAGAAGCTCAGGAGGCTGTGCAGGTTGGTCTCGATGCTCAGGGCCTTCTGGTTCAGGTTCTGGATGGCCCCGGGCGACAGGATCTGGGGGCCGCTGGCCGGGGGGAGCACGTTGGGGTCGCTCTCGGGCGCGGGCTCCTCCTCCTGGCCGGGGTCCCCGCCCCCGATCCCGGCCGGGGTCGTCAGGACGTCGGGCGATTTCAGGCCGGCCATGACGTTGAGCTTCTTGGTATAGCTCTCGAAGTGGGAGATCGTCGACTGCAGCTCGCTGATCGATCTCTCGTAGTTGGAGATCACCGTCCGCTGCTCGGCCGCTTCCGCCTTGAGGGCCTTGTACCGGCCCCGGATGACGTTCATCCGGACGTAGTCGACCAGGACGGCCGCCAGGACCAGGCCCAGGACCGCCCCGCCGATAGCCAGGGCTTTCAGGGCCCGCCGGCTGAAGCACAGGGTCTTGGTGCTCGTCTTGGTATGCGGAACGATGATGACCGACAGGTGGTTCTTGGCCATTTTTCTACCCGTCTTTGATACCACATAACGCGAAAAAGTGTCAATACTTAAAAGGGGGCAAATTTGGCTCACCCCCCTGGGCTAGCCAGAAACCGGCTATCCGCCGCAGAGGACCGAGCCCCCGTTGACATCGAGGATCTCCCCGGTGATATGGCGGGCCAGGTCGGAGGCCAGGAAGAGGATGGGGCCGGCCACATCCTCCGGCGGCGGGATCCTCTTCAGGGGTATGGACTGGCGGACCTTCTCCCGGAAGCCGGGCTCGCTGAAGGAGGCCGTGCACATATCGGTGTCGGTCCAGCCCGGGGCCACGGCGTTGACCCGGATGCCGTAGGGAGCGAGCTCGACGGCCAGGGACTTGGTCAGGGCGTGCAGGGCCCCCTTGCTGGCCGCGTAATGGGAGTGGAGGGCTTCCCCTCTGACGCCCGCGGTCGAGGTGACGTTGATGATCCAGCCCCGGCCGTGCGCTTTCATGGCCGGGACGACGGCGTCGATGCCATAGAAGACCCCGTCCACATTGACCCCGATCGTCTCACGGTAGACGGCGTCGTCCATCCGGCCCATCTCGAGGTATGTCCAAATACCGGCGTTGTTGACCAGGGTGTCGAGCTCCCCCCAGCGGGCCAGGATGTCCTTGACCATGGCCTCGATCTCGGGCCGGGAAGACATCTCGGCCCTGTACGCGAGCCCCTGGCGGCCCATTTTTGTCACCTCTTGGAGAACGTCCTCGGCCGCTTTTTGGTTGCTGGCATAGCTGATAGCGACATCGGCCCCGGCCCGGGCGAACATCAGGGCGGTCGCCCGGCCGATGCCTCGGGAGCCCCCGGTGATCAGGGCCTTCCGGCCGTCGAGCCGGATCATCGGACGTACCCCAGGCTGAAGCCGCCCATCTTGTCGAACTCGAGATAGCGGTAGATCTCGCCCGCCTTGGGCAGGACCCGTTCCTTCATGGCCGACATGTATTCCTCGACCGTGGGCATCCGGCCCTTGAGGGCGGCTACGGCGGCGAGCTCCGACGAGCCGAGATAGACCCGGGTGTTGTCGCCGAGCCGGTGGTCGAAGTTGCGGGTCGAGGTCGAGAAGACCGTCGTCCCGGGGGCGACGCGGGCCTGGTTGCCCATGCAGAGGGAGCAGCCGGGCATCTCTGTCCGGCCGCCGAAGCCCACGAAGAGGGCATAATAGCCCTCGCGCATGAGCTCCGCCGCGTCCATCTTGGTCGGCGGGGTGATCCAGACCCTGGCCGCGGGCGTCCCCGCTTTGTCGAGCAGCCGGGCGGCGGCCCGGAATTGGCCGATGTTGGTCATGCACGAGCCGATGAAGACCTCCTGGACGGGGTCGCCGGCGACGGCGGAAAGCGGCCGGACGTCGTCCGGGTCGTTGGGGCAGGCGACAAGGGGTTCCGTGATCGCGGCGAGATCGATCTCCAGCACGGCCTTGTATCCGGCGTGCGGGTCGCGCTTGAGCAGGACGGGGTCCGCCAGCCAGGCCCTGCAGGCCTCGATCCTACGGCGGAGGGTCTCGGCGCTCTGGTAGCCCTCCTTGACCATCTCCTCCATCAGGGCCACATTGCTCCTGAGGTAGTCGGCGACGCGCTCCTCCTTGAGCGAGATGACGCAGGCGGCCGCGGACCGCTCGGCGGACGCGTCGGTCAGCTCGTAGGCCTGGTCGCCCGTCAGGTCCTCGAGGCCTTCGATCTCGAGGACGCAGCCGTTGAACACGTTCTTCTTCCCTTTTTTCTCGACCGTCAGCAGGCCCTTCTTCACGGCGAAGTAAGGGATGGCGTTGACGGCATCGCGCAGGGTCAGGCCCGGATTCAGCCGGCCCTTGAACCGGACGAGGACCGACTCGGGCATGTCGAGAGGCATGAACCCCAGGGCCCCGGCGAAGGCGACCAGCCCGGAGCCGGCCGGGAAAGAGACGCCGATCGGGAAGCGGGTGTGGGAATCGCCGCCCGTCCCGACGGTGTCGGGCAGGCCGAGCCGGTTGAGCCAGGAGTGGATGACCCCGTCGCCCGGCCTCAGGGCGACGCCCTGGCGGGCGATCATGAACGCCGGCAGGGTCTGGTGGACCTTGACGTCGGCCGGCTTGGGATAGGCGGCCGTGTGGCAGAACGACTGCATGAACAGGTCGGCCTGGAACTCCAGGCAGGCCAGCTCCTTGAGCTCGTCGGCGGTCATCGGGCCGGTCGTGTCCTGAGAGCCGACCGTGGTCATGTGGGGCTCGCAGGCCGTGCCGGGCAGGACGCCGGCCAGGCCGCAGGCCCGGCCGACGATCTTCTGGGCCAAGGTGTAGCCCTGGTCCGGCCTGGGCCGGGGGTTCTCGACGGTCGTGAAGAGCGTCGACTCGCCGAGCCCGAGGGCCTGGCGGGCCTTGGCGGTCAACTGGCGGCCGATGATGAGCGTGAGCCGGCCGCCCGCCCGGAACTCGTCCTTGAGCGTGGCCGGCTTGGCCTCGAGCTTGGAGATCTCGGCGCCGGCGGCGTCGCGGATCGCCCCGGCCTTGAAATCGAGGGTGATGACGTCGCCCGTCTTCATCCTGGTGACATCGGCCATGAGGGGCAGGCCGCCCGAGTCCTCGGTCGTGTTGAAGAAGATCGGGGCGATGAGGCCGCCGATGACGACCCCGGCCCGGCGCTTGTTGGGGACGAACGGGATGTCCTCGCCGATGTGCCACATGAGCGAGTTGCAGGCGGACTTGCGGCTCGAGCCCGTGCCGACGACGTCGGCGACGAAGGCGACGCGATGGCCCTCGTCGCGGAACGTCTTCATGACCTCGTTGCCGCCGGGGAAGCGCTTGACGCCCATCGACCGAGCATGGAGAGGAATGTCGGGCCGGGTCGGGGCGTCGCCGGCCGGCGAGAAATCGTCGGTGTTGATCTCGCTGTCGACCTTGAAGACCTTGAGGACGAGCGTCTCGGGGAAGGCGGGACGGTTGAGGAACCACTCCCCCGCCGCCCAGGACTCGAGGACGGACTTGGCCAGGGGGTCCGTCGCGGCCATCTTGACGATGGTGTCGAAGTGGCCGTAGACGAGAACGATCCTCTTCAGGGCCTCGGCCGCGGCGGCGGCGACGGCCGGGTCGGACAGGCCTTCGACCAGCGGCCCGACGTTGTAGCCGCCGAGCATCGTGCCCAGGAGGCGGACCGCCTCGGTCCGGGAGACGGCCGCCGAGGCGGTCTTGCCCTTGGCCACCGCGGCCAGCCATTCGGCCTTGATCTTGGCGGCCGGATCGACGCCGGGCGGGACCCGGTCCTCGAGCAGCGCCCGAAGCGCCGCGCCTTCCTTTTTATCCGCGGTCTCGAGGGCCTGGCAGACCTCCTGGACCTCCGGCGGGGTCAGCGGCAGCGGCGGCAGGCCGGCCGTGGCCCGGTCTTTTTCCATCGCACGATACGCCTCGAGCATCGTTCTCTCCTGTTGTCCGATTTTGCCCGTCTACTTTATCGGTTTTATGGCGCTATTGTCAAAGGTCCTATTGCTTTTGAGGGGCAATCCGGCTAGAATGACGGTCCGGATTTCCCGATCTTCCTCGACGAAGGGATCACCGCATGGACCGCGCCGCGCTGAACCGCGCCAAAGAGCACTTCGGCAAGCTCCTCGAGGCCCAAATGAGGCGGATGGAGCTCGTCAAGTCGGCGCCCGACTGGATCGACTACGCGGCGCTCTCCCCGCTCAGGATCGGCATCCTGCCCGGCGACGGCATCGGCCCCTTCATCGCCGCCGAATCCAAGCGCGTCCTCGAGCACATGCTCCGCGACGAGATCGCCTCCGGCCGGGTCGTCCTGGCGACGATCGAGGGGCTGACCCTCGAGAACCGGGCCGCCCACGGCTGCGCCATTCCGGCCGACGTCATGGACGAGATCCGGAAGTATCCCGTCACCCTGAAAGGCCCCACCACGACGCCCCGCAAGGGCGATCCGACCCCGAACATCGAGAGCTGCAACGTGGCCATGCGCAAGGAGCTGGACCTCTTCGCCAACGTCCGGCCGGTGCGCGTCCCCCGCCTGGGCATCGACTGGAAGTTCTACCGCGAGAACACCGAGGACCTCTACGCCCTCGGCTCGAACGGCCTCGACGTCGACCCCGACATCTCCATCGACTTCCGGCTCACGACCGGGCCGGGCTCGGAACGGATCGCGCGCCTGGCCTTCGAGGACGCCAGGAAGACCGGCCGGACCCGGGTCACCTGCGTCACCAAGGCCAACGTCGTCAAGGCGACCGACGGCCGGTTCCTCGAGAGCTTCTACCGCGTCGCCAGGGACTATCCCGGCATCGCCGCCGACGACTGGTACATCGACATCATGACGGCCAAGCTCGTCGACGAGAAGCGCCGGCGCGATTTCCAGATCCTCGTCCTGCCCAACCTCTACGGCGACATCATCACCGACGAGGCGGCCGAGTTCCAGGGCGGCGTCGGGACGGCCGGCAGCGCTAACATCGGCAAGCGCTACGCCATGTTCGAGGCCATCCACGGCTCCGCCCCCCGCATGGTCGCCGAGGGCCGGGCCGCTTACGCCGACCCCTCCAGCATGATCCGGGCCGCGGCCATGCTCCTCGGCCACATCGGCCACGTCGACCGCGGCCGCGACCTCGAAATGGCCCTCGACATCTGCGGCCAATACGAACGGAAGCTGGTCGTCACCGGCCGCCCCGACGGCGCCACCGGCGAGGCCTTCACCGATTACGTCATGGACTGGGTCCGTCATCCCAAGCTTAAAGAGACCTGGGCAGGTTCCCTCGGGAGCTGAGCCAGGCATAATCCGCACAAGGAGTCAGGCATGCGCAAGAAGATCGCACTCATCGGCGGCGGGCAGATCGGCCAGATCCTGGCCATGCTCGCGGCGCAGAAGGAGCTCGGGGACATCGTCATCCTCGACATCCCCGAGCTGGAGAACCCGGCCAAGGGCAAGGCCCTCGACCTCATGGAGATGGCCCCCCACGGCAACTACGACGCGACGATCACCGGCACGTCCGACTACAAGGACATCGCTGGCGCCGACGTCGTCATCATCACCGCCGGGCGGCCCCGCCAGGCCGGCATGACCCGCGAGGACCTGCTCGCCGTCAACCTGGCCATCATCAAGCAGGTGGCCGAGGGCGTCAAGCAGTACGCCCCCAAGGCGCTCTGCATCATCGTCACCAACCCGCTCGACGCCATGGTCTACGCGTTCTATAAGCTGACCGGCTTCCCCAAGAACCAGGTCATCGGCATGGCCGGGACCCTCGACACGGCCCGCTGGCGCGCTTTCATCGCCATGGAGCTCGGCGTGTCGGTCAGCGACGTCGCCGGGACGGTCCTCGGCGGCCACGGCCCCGACATGGTCCCGCTGCCCCGCCTGACCACGGTCGGCGGCGTGCCCCTCACCGAGATCGCCACCAAGGAGCAGATCGACCGTCTGGCCACCCGCACCCGCGAGGCCGGCACCGAGATCGTCAAGCTCTTCGGCAAGGGCTCGGCCTTCTTCAGCCCGGCCTGGAGCGCCATCGTCATCGCCGAGTCCTATCTCAAGGACAAGCGCCGCGTCCTCCCCTGCGCCGCCCTGTGTGAGGGCGAGTACGGCGTCAACGGCCTGTTCATCGGCGTCCCGGTCATGGTCGGCGCCAAGGGCATGGAGAAGATCTTCGAGATCAAGCTCAACGACGAAGAGAAGGCCATGCTCCAGAAGACGATCGGCGTCGTCAAAAAGACCGTCGAAGAGACCAAGCTCTAGGTTTTGCGGATCCACGAGTTCCAGGCCAAGCGGCTTCTGGCGGGGTGCGGCGTCCCGGTCCCGCGCGGCCAGGCCGTCGCGACCGCCGCCGAGGCCCGGGCCGCGGCCGAGGACCTCGGCGGTCCGGTCGTCGTCAAGTCCCAGGTCCACGCCGGGGGCCGGGGCCGGGCCGGCGGGGTCCTCCGGGCCTCGTCCCCCGCGGAGGCGGCGGCGGCCGCGGCCCGCCTGCTCGGCCGGCCTCTCATCACGGAGCAGACGGGCCCGGCCGGCCGGATGGTCCGCCGCGTCCTCGTCGAGGAGGCCGTCGCCGCCGCCCGCGAGCTCTATGTCGGCCTGGCCCTCAGCCGCGAGGCGGAGGCCGTCGTTCTCCTCGTCTCCCCGCGGGGGGGCGTCGATATCGAAACGGTCGCCCGGGGCGAGCCCGAGCTCGTCACGCGGCAGGCGATCTCGCCTCTCGAGGGACTTCTCCCCAGCCAGGCCTCGCGGGCGGCCCGGGCGCTCGGGCTCGAAGGTCCGGAGGCCGAAGAGGCGGCCGGGATCATCACGGCCCTGGCCCGGGTCATGGAGGCGACCGACGCTTCGCTCGTCGAGCTCAATCCTCTCATCCTCACCGCGGCGGGCCGGCTCGTCGCGGTCGACGCCAAGCTCGATCTCGACGACAACGGCCTGGCCCGGCATCCTGAGGTCCAAGCCCTCCGCGATCCCGAAGAGGAGCTTCCCGAGGAGCTCGAGGCGGCCCGGGCCGGCCTGAGCTTCGTCCGGCTCGACGGGGACGTCGGCTGCATGGTCAACGGCGCCGGATTGGCTATGGCCTCGGCGGACCTCATCGCCTTGGCCGGCGGCCGGCCGGCCAACTTCCTCGACATCGGCGGGGGCGTCTCGGAAGAGGCCACGGCCAAGGCCTTCGCTATCCTCGCGGCCGACCCCGGCGTCCGGTCGGTCCTCGTGAACATCTTCGGCGGCATCGTCCGCTGCGACCTCGTCGCCCGGGGCATCGTCCGGGCCGCCCGGGAAGGGGGCGCCGGCCTGCCTGTCGTGATCCGCATGGAAGGCACCAACGTCGAGCTCGGCCGGGAGATCATGGCCGACTCGGGACTCCCCTTCTTCACGGCCGGGGACATGGAGACCGCCGCCCGCGAAGCGGTCCGCCTGGCCCGGGAGGGCGGAGGCGACCGGTGAGCATCCTCGTCGACGGGTCGACCCGCGTCGTCGTCCAGGGCCTCACGGGCCGCGAAGGCACGTTCCACGCCGGGCAGATGATCGAGTACGGCACCACCGTCGCGGCCGGAGTGACCCCCGGCAAGGGAGGGACGACGCATCTCGGCCGTCCCGTCTTCGACACCGTGGCCGAGGCCGTCCGAGCCGAGGCCGTCGACGCCTCGGTCATCTTCGTCCCGGCCCTGGCCGCAGCGGCGGCCATCCTGGAAGCGGCCGCGGCCGGGCTCCGGCTCGTCGTCTGCGTCACCGAGGGCATCCCCGTTTTGGACATGGTCCGCGTCAAGGCCCGTCTCGGCGGGACGGCGACGCGTCTCATCGGCCCCAACACGCCCGGGGTCATCTCGCCCGGCCTGGCCAAGCTCGGCATCATGCCCGGCCGCATTCACCGGCCCGGGCCCGTTGGCGTCATCTCCCGGTCAGGAACGCTGACCTACGAGGCCGTGAACCAGCTCACCGTCGCCGGCCTCGGCCAGTCGACGGCCGTCGGCATCGGCGGCGATCCGGTCGTCGGCCTGGGCTTCATCGACCTGCTGGAGATGTTCGCAGGGGACCCGGCGACGGAGGCGGTCGTCCTCATCGGGGAGATCGGCGGCCCGGCCGAGGAGCGGGCCGCGGCGCTCCTCCGCGGCGGTTACCCCAAGCCCGTCATCGCCTATGTCGCCGGCCTGACCGCCCCGCAGGGACGGCGCATGGGCCACGCCGGCGCGATCGTCTCCGGGGGCCACGGCGGCGCCCGCCAGAAGATCGACCGGCTCGAGGAGGCGGGGGCCCGGATCGTCCGGAACCCGGCCCGGATCGGCCGGACGGCCGCCGAGGCGCTGGGCGCTTGATTTTTGCCGTCCGAGGCCTATAATAGCGCCCAGCCGGGAAACCTGCCAGCAACGCCGCAGCGCCTCTAAACAATTGATAATATTAGACTAATATGACAAAAGACAACGGCACTCTGGGCCGGCGGATCAAGCGGACCCTGGTCGGCCGGCCCCGCGACATCAAAGACCCGTCCCTTTTTCACAAGCTCGCTTTGATCCCGATCCTGGCCTGGATCGGGCTCGGCGCCGACGGGCTCTCCTCCGCGGCTTACGGCCCTGAAGAAGCATTTAAGGTCCTGGGCGAACACACCTACCTGGCCCTGGCCCTGGCCGTGGCCACGGCCCTGACCGTCTTCATCATCTCTTACGCCTATTCCCGGATGATCGAGTACTTCCCCTCGGGCGGCGGCGGCTACATCGTCGCCACCCACACGCTCGGCGAGAAGGCCGGCGTCCTGTCCGGCAGCGCCCTGCTCGTCGACTACATGCTAACGATCGCGGTCTCGATCGTCGCCTGCGGCGACGCGATCTTCAGCTTCTTCCCGGCGTCCTACCAGCCTTTGAAGGTCCCCTTCGAGGTCCTGGCCATCCTGTTCCTCATCGTCATCAACCTGCGGGGCATCAAGGAGTCGGTAACGCTGCTCGCCCCCATATTCATCATCTTCGTTCTGAGCCACGCCCTGATGATCGGCTACGGCATCGTCCGGCACGTCCCTGACATCGGCGCCGTGGCCGGCCGGATCGGCCCCGGCTACCGGACCGGACTGGCGACGCTCGGCCTCGGCGGCATGGCCCTGCTCTTCCTCCGGGCCTTCTCCATGGGCGGCGGAACGTACACCGGCATCGAAGCCGTCTCCAACGGCCTTCAGATCCTCCGCGAGCCCCGCGTCCATAACGGCAAGAAGACGATGCTCTACATGTCGGTGTCGCTGGCGCTGACGGCCGGGGGCATCCTCGTCTGCTATCTCCTGATGGGCGTCGAGCCGGCCGCGGGCAAGACCCTCAACGCCGTCCTGGCCGGCCGGGTCTTCGGCGGCTGGTCGTTCGGCGGCGTCCTGGCCCTGATCACGATCTTCACAGAAGGCGCTATCCTTCTCGTCGCCGCTCAGGCCGGCTTCGTCGACGGGCCCCGGGTCATCGGCAACATGGCCGTCGACTACTGGTTCCCCCATCGCTTTGCCTCCCTGTCCGACCGCCTGACGATGCAGAACGGCGTCCTGGTCATGGGCGGAGCGGCCATCGCTCTTCTTGTCTACTCAAAGGGCCGCATTTCCACGCTCATCGTCATGTACTCGATCAACGTCTTCCTGACCTTCTCCCTGTCCCAGCTCGGCATGTCCCGCTTCTTCGTCAAGAACAGAAAGACGGACCCTCTCTGGAAAAAGCATCTGCCGGTCCATCTCCTCGGGCTGGCCGTCTGCCTGGCCATCCTGACCGTCACCGTCCTCGAAAAATTCTCCCAGGGCGGCTGGCTGACGCTGGTCATCACCGCGATCGTCGTCGCCCTCTGCTACCTCATCAAGGGCCATTACAGCCGAGTCCGCAAGGGCGTCCGCGAGCTCGACGACATGCTTACGGCCATCATCGCCCACAAGGGCGAGTACAACGCCGAGCCGACCGACCCCAGGAACATGACCGCCGTCCAGCTGGTCAGCGGCTATTCCGGCTTCGGCGTCCACACGTTCCTGTCGATCATCCGCGGCTTTCCCGGCCTCTACAAGAACTTCGTGTTCGTGTCGGTCGCCGAAGTCGACGCCGGCGCGTTCAAGGAGATCGAGTCCGTCGCCCATCTGACCCAGGCCACCAAGGACGCGCTCAAGAAGTACGTCGAGCTGGCCCGCCGGCTCGGCTTCCCGGCCGAGTCCCGCTTCGACACGGGTATCGACGTCGTCGAGACGGCCACGGCGCTGTGCGAGCGCGTCGCCCGGGAGTTCCCCAAGTCCACGGTCTTCGCCGGGCAGACCGTCTTCCGCCGGCCGGGCATCGTCAACCGCGTCCTCCACAACGAGACCGCCTTCGCCATCCAGCAGGAGCTGCGCTGGAAAGGGATCACGACGGTCATTTTGCCCATCCGCATCAACATCTAGATCCTTCATCGGTCAAACTCCTCCGCTCAGCTTATCTCGGGGATTGCCCACCGACCGGAGCGAACACCCTTGAGCGGAGGGCAGGAATCCTGCGGAGATACACGGAGCTGGATTCCTGCGAAATATCGGGAGAAGGCGCTTTTTCTTATTCTTTCCCAGCACCGCCCCTACGTGTATCTCCGGGGCGGCGCTGATGGTCGCTTCGAAGACTCCGCTCCCCGCCGCCCCTCGCCGCCAAGCGTCGGAGTTCCGTGTTTAAATGGCAAGCAGGCGTGCTGACCAGCGATGTCCATCCGACTGGCGATTGACAAAAGACCGTCGGGCGGTTATTAAGAGAGTCCGAAACACCGGTCGGAGAGGAGGCCGTGATGATACGCCAGTGGACAGCCTTCGGGACCGTTTTCATCCTTGCGATCGCCGCCGCGGCGGCCCAAACCCCGCAAGCGAAGCCCGTGCCCCAGGCCCCTGCGCCGATGACCGTCCAGCCGATCGCCAAGGGCCTCTATCTCGTCAAGGGCGGGTCGGGCGCCAACACGGCTTTTTACGTCACGAAAAAAGGCGTCATCGTCATCGACGCCAAGATGACGCCCGAGGCCGCGGCCGCCATGCTGGCCGAGATCGCCAAGGTGACGCCCCGGCCCGTGACCACGATCGTGCTCACGCACAGCGATGGCGATCATATCAACGGCCTCCCGGGATTTCCCAAGGGACTGAAGATCTTCGCCCAGGCCAACGTCAAGCGAGACATGGAGAAGGCCGCGGCCGAACTGCCGGCGCTCAAGGACTACCTGCCCACTCTGGTCTACGGGTCGGAGATGAGCCCGCCGGGGCTGAGCCGCGACGTCCTGCTGCGCTATTTCGGACCGGCCCACACCGACGGCGACACCTGTGTCTTCTTCCGCCGGCCAGGCGTCGCGTTCGTCGGTGATCTCGCCTTTGTCGGCCGCGACCCCCTTGTGCATCTGCAGAAAGGCGGGACGGCCTCCGGATACGTCAAGACCTTGGAAGAGCTTCTGGCGGCCAAGCCTCCGGTCAAGACCATCCTCTCCGGCCACGCCGATCCCCTGACGAGGACCGACATCGAAGCTCTGAAGCTATCCCTCGCCGAAAACTTGGCCAAGGTCAAGGAGATGGTCGCCGCCGGAAAGAGCCTGGACGACGTCCGGAAGGCCTTCGGCATCGAGGCCCCCGCCGACGCCCCGGGCGGCCGGCGCCGCTGGCTGAGCTTCGTCGAGACGGCCTATACCGAGCTCGCGTCGAAGAAATAACGTCGACCATGGAGTTGGGCATGAAGAAGAACGCTTGGACGGCCGCCGCGGCGGTCCTTCTCGTCCTGTCGCTTTCCCCGGCTTGCCGGCCTTCCTCGCCCGGCGCGGTCGCCACGGAAAACAAGGAAACGATCCGCACCTACCCGTTCTCCGACCCCGACCCGGTCCCGATCTTCGCCCGCTCGTCCATGTGGGGGCAAGGCGCCCGGCTCTATCCCTATTTCATGTTCGACCGCTTCACGGCCGAGCCCGTCGACGAGGATTGGACGGTCGTGCGCCTCAGCAACCCCTTCGTCGAGGTCGCGGTTCTGCCCGAGGCCGGCGGAAAGGTCTGGGGCGCCGTCGACAAGGGCTCCGGCCGCGAGTTCATCTACTGGAATCACGTCCTCAAGTTCCGCCAGATCGCCCTGCGCGGCCCCTGGACCTCGGGCGGCATCGAGTGGAACTTCGGCGTCGTCGGCCACGCCCCGTCGACCGCGACGCCCGTCGACTACATCGTCCGGAAGAACCATGACGGCAGCGCCAGCTGCGTCGTCGGCACGATGGACCTGCCGTCGCGGACGCGCTGGAGCGTCACCGTCACCTTGCCCAAGGACAGCGCCGCGTTCGAGACGAGCGCCCTCTGGATCAACCCGACGCCCTTCAGCCAGTCCTACTACGCCTGGTCCTGCGCCGCGATCAAGGCCGCCGAGGACCTCAAGTACATCTTCCCCGGGCAAGGCTTCATCGGCCACGACTACTCGGTGCCCCTCGAGCCCTGGCCGGTCGACCGCTCCGGCCGGGACCTCTCCTGGTACCGGAACAACGCCACGCCGGGGTCCAAGAGCTACTTCACGGTCGGCGAATACGCCGACTATTACGGCGCCTGGTACGAGACGTCCGACACGGGCTTCGGCCACTGGTCGCGCTATAAGGACATGCCCGGCCGCAAGGTCTGGATCTGGGACCTCTCCCGCTCAGGCGAGATCTGGGTTGACCTCCTCACTGACAAGGACGGGCAGTACACGGAGCCGCAGGCCGGCCGCCTTCTCAACCAGTCCGACCACGGCGAGTTCGCGCCGGGCTCGGCCGACCGCTGGACGGAACACTGGTTCTCTTATCGCGGCATCGGGCCGATGGCCAAGGCCTCGGCCGAGGCCGTGCTGAGCGCCGCCCGCGAAGGCGGGACGCTCCGCCTGGGCCTCTTCCCGCTCCGGCCGGTCGCCGAGGACCTCGTGGTCTCAGCCGCCGGCCGGGAGGTCCACCGCGAGCGCCTGGCCCTGAAGCCGGAGGAGACCTGGAAAAAGGACGTTGACCTCGGCGGCGCCGCCCCCGACGCGCCGGTCGTCGTCAGGCTCGGGGCCAAGCTCGTCTACGAGAGCGCGCCGAAAGCGGACGCCCTCGAGCGGCCCCTGTATTTCAGCACGCCGTCGGGCGCGACGGCCGAAGCCCTCTTCCTCCAGGCCCGCGGCCTCGAGCGGGAGCGCCGTCTGGCCGAGGCCCTCGAAAAATACCTGGCCGTCGTCCGTGAGGAGCCGCTTCATGTCCGGGCCCTGGCCCGCGCCGCCGAGCTCATGACCCGGCGGGGCGAGCCCGCTCGGGCCCTCGAGCTCGCAGGCAGGGCGCTTTCCGTCTCGATGTACGACCCCGAAGCCAACTACGTCTACGGCATCGCCGCCCGCCGCCTCGGCCGTCTCGTCGACGCCAAGGAAACGTTGGGCTGGGCGGCCCGCTCGCCGCAGCTCAGGACCGTAGCCCTCGTCCAATCGGCCGAGATCGCCCTCCTCGAGAAGGACTTCCTCCAGGCCGCCGAAGACGCCTACGCAGCCCTCACCGGCGATAACCTCAACGTCAACGCCCTCGAGGTCCTGGCGGTCGCCTGCCGGCTGGCCGGACGGAAGGCCGAGCACGGCCGGGTCCTCGGATGGCTCTCCGATCAGGATCCCCTCGACCACCTGGTCCGTTTCGAGCGCTACCTCGCGAGCCGGCGGCTCGAGGACCTCGCGGCCTGCCGCGCCCTCATCCGTAACGAGCTGCCGCAGGAGACCTGGATCGAGATGGCCTGCTTCTACGAGCGCCTCGGTCTCGCGGGCGACGCGATCGAGGCCCTCAAGGCCGCGCCCAGGCACGCTACGGTCGATTATTGGCTGGCTTATCTCCAGCGCGACGCCGCGCCGGCCGAAAGCGCGGCGGCGCTCGACCGGGCCTCGGCCGCGTCGCCGTTCCTCGTCTTCCCGTTCCGCGAGGAGGAGATCGCCGTCTTTTCTTGGGCCGTGGCCGCGCGGCCGGCCGACTGGAAGCCGAAGTACTACCTGGCCCTCATCTTCTGGGGCAAAGGCCGCCTCGACGAGGCCCGCGACCTCCTCGAGATGTGCGAGGGCGCCGATTACGCGCCGTTCTGGGTCGCCCGGGGCGCGTTCTTCGAAAGGACCGATCCGGCCCGGGCCATGGCGGACTATGCCCGGGCCGTCGATCTCGACGCCTCGAGCTGGCGGGCCCGCCACGCCCGGACGGGCTTCCTCTTGAGACAGGGCCAGAAGGACCTCGCCTTGGGATCGGCCCGCCAGGCGGCCGCCGACTTCCCGGCCGAGGTCCCGCTCCAGGTCGACCTGGCCGAGGCCCTTCTCGCCGCCGGCGACCCCCACGAAGCCGCCCGCGTCCTCGACGCGGTCGCGGCCTTGCCCTACGAAGGCGCGACCGGCATCCACGGCCTCTATGTCCGGGCCCACGTCGGGATCGGGCTCGAGGCCATGAGGAGAGGCGCCTGGGCGGACGCCGTCGCGGCCCTCGAGCTTTCCAAGCTCTATCCGGAGAAGCTCGGCAGCGGCGCGCCGTTCCATCCCGACACCCGGATGCAGGATTATCTCATCGCGCTCTCGCTCGACCGGATGGGCGAGAAGGATAAGGCCGCCGACCTGCGCGAGGCCATCCGGCAGTACACGCTGACCTACCGGGACGAGCCGCAGCCGCATGGCTATTTCGGGGGGCTCGTCCTCGAGAAGCTCGGCCGCAAGGAGGACCGGCTCAAGGCCCGCGAGCTGCTCGGCCGGGCCGCCAAGCCGTCGCCCGAGGTCCTGGAAATCGTTAAGAAGCTAAACTAGGAACTGTCCCTCTCTCCGGCTTGCTCGGGAATTGCCTCTAGCTCCCCGGCCCCCCGGGGAACCAGTTACGCACGGTTCCCCCCCCACTGCGTGGGTCCCCTCCTCCAGCAACGGGGATCTTCGAGGTAAATTCCCTCGCCGCCTCGAGAGGGACAATCTAGTATAAGAAAAGCACTTTCCTCTAGGGCCGCCAGGCCTTGTACGGGATGACCGGAGGCGCGTCCTTCCCGGTGAAGCGGAGGATCTCGAAGAGGCCGCCCGCCTCGGGCACGAGCTTGAACTTGAAGTAGCGGATGAACCCGTAGTCCGACTGCGGCTCGAGCAGGCACGGAATGAGGTTGGCCGCCGCCTGCGTGCACCCGATGTAAAAATCGCCCTTCTTCAGCGGGACCTTGACCGCCTTCGCGGCCACCTCGATCGTCCGCGGCGCCTCGTAATCGACCGCGGACGGGACGATGGCCGCGACCTCGTAGGCCTCCGCGTCCACGATCGCGTCGCGCGAGACGATCCCGACCTCGACGCCGAGCCCGAGGAGCGTTTCGACGATGTCGAGGCGGTCGCCCTTAACGATGTAGCCCGCGGGCCGGCCGACCGAGAGCGTCGGCTCCACGTCGGGGAACCAATTCTTGACGATCTGGTCGACGACCCGCGCCCTGCCGGCGGCCGCGGGCGGGACGAAATCGGCCGCTGTCACGGTCTCCCCCGCTTTCTTGTCGACCCGAAGGACGCGGCCGGCCGGGGCCGCCGCGGGCCCGCGCTCGAACACCTTCAGAGGAAGCTCGGGCACGGCGGGGTCGCGGACGTACTGCATCCTCAAGTGGATGGGATCGTTCTCGGCCCGGGCCGCCGCCCGGACGAGCAGACCGGCCCGGAGATCGCTCACCATCTTCAGGACCTCGGGGGCGTGGCCGGCCACCGACTCGAGAAGAGCCCGCAGGCCGTTGTACTGCCAGGTCGTCCGGGCCTTGAGCGTTTCGATGTCGTGGCGGGACGCGCCCTCCTGGATGAACGAGAGTGTCTCGAAGATGCCCAGGCTGTTCCGGCCGTCATTGAGGTCCGTCGTCGAGTAGCGCTTCATCTCCTCGCGCGGGCCGCGGCCGCCTTCGGCCCGGGCCGCCCCCGACGAGGTGTCGATGCCGAGGTCCTCGGTGACCAGGTACTCGAAGAAGGTGAAGCTCTTCTTCTTGAGCGTCTTCTCGACCTCGGCCAGGATGACCTTGCGGGAGAAGTCCCGGAGCGAGGCGGCGATGTTGGCGTTCGAGACGCAGCCGATCGAGACGCGGTAATAATCGTCGCCCTTCTCGTGGACGTCGATCGTCACCTCGGGCCCGAAGGCCCGGAAGACGCGATGGATGGCCTTGACGCCTTCGGCCTCGAGCTTGACGTGGTCGCGGTTCATGTCGAGGTCGAGCTCGTTCACGCGGACGTCGCGGAAATTGCCGTAAGGATTGGTCTGGGGCATGACCAGGACGTTGGCCTTCTTCAGCAGGGGCTTGAGCTCGCCCGCGGCGAGATCGCGGAGGAGCCAGAGGGCGGCCTCCTTGGCCGACTGCTCGTTGCCGTGCTGGGCCGCGGTGAAGAGGACCGTGGGCTTGGTCCGGTCGAGCGCCTCGGGCCCCGCGGCCGGCTTCTCGGCGAGGACGGCGAGGAAGATGTCCCGGGCCCCGTACTCCTCGGCCGGGAGCGTCCGGCCGACGGTGAAGACGCGCAGCTCGGGGACACGGGCCTCGAGCGCGCTCAGGAACGCGGCGACGGCCTCGTTCTGGGAGTACGCGAGGTAGTTCGCCTCCTCCGCGGGGGTCTTGATGAGGGCCTGCCCGCGGCCGGGGGCCTGACCAGGGACCGCCTGCGGGATGAGTCCGAGCATCAATCCCGCGAGGCCGATAGCGCAACAGGTTCTTTTCATCTTGCCGCCTCCTGCTTTTCGCACTTGAACGAGATCTCTTTGACCGTCCCGGCCCGCAGGACCTTGAACTTGGCTTCTGCCCCGCAAGCCAGCTTGGCCAAGGCCGTGCGCAGCTCGTTGATGTCGGTGTAGGCCAGGCCGTCAACGGCGAGGATGACGTCGCCCTTCTCGAAGCCGGACCGGCCGGCGACGCCGTCCGTCGGTTTCGGATCGATGACCAGGTTCTCCAAGTTGTCGACCTTCTTGAGGGTCAGCCCGACCGTCGGGAAGGCCTTCTTCGCTTCCGGCGCGAGGCCGAAGACATAGTCGGCGATCGCCCGCGACACGTCCAGCGATTTTTCTCCGGCCGGCACCTCGACGGCGATGACCGTCTTGAAGGGCAGCTTCGACCTCTCGTAGGCGCGCCGGTTGAGGCCGAGGTTGTAGAGAAGATGCCCCGATCCGACGCAGACGACGACCCGCCGCCCCTCAGCCGCCGCGGCCCGGACGGCGTTCCAGCCCATGACCTCGTCCCAGGCCGATTGGCCGCGGTAGAGGCCCTCGAACATCTTGTCGAGGCCCGGGCCCTTCATCGCCTCGGGGATGTCCTCGGACTCGAAGACCGTCCGGATGAGCGTCCGGTGGTCCTGGTTGGTGAGGTCGGGCGGGCCGGGGAAGAACGCTTTCTCCTCGTCGGTCAGGGCATCGAAGCCGCGCATCCTGATCTTGGAGATCACCTCGCGTGGCGCGTTCAGGGCGTAGACCGGCAGCCGGTGCTCCTTGGCGAAGTCGAAGATCTTCTCATAGTATCCGAAGTTGAAGTTCCAGGTGACGTACCAGCGGATCTCCCGAATGAATTCGTCCTTCGTCAGGATCCCGGCCGTCCACTTGTTGAGCGTCTCCTGGAGCGTGACCGGGACCATCTCCAGGCCGACGGCGAGATGCGGGTCCTTCTGGTAGAGGGCCCGGATGACCTGGAACTCGATCTCGTGCATGGCCATGGCGTCGTGCGTCTCGCCGACGTGGACGATGCGGGCCGGCATCATCTCCTGGATCATGCGTTCGAAGCCGACCGGAGTCCCGGTGCGGCCGGACAGAATGGCCCCGACGCCGATGGCCATGACCTTGTCTTTGAGCTTAGGGTCCCCGATCTTGAGCGTCAGGGTCGCGTCCGGCTTAGCGGCGGCGGGCGCGGCCTTCTCGACCGGGGCCGGGCCGGGCGGGATGGGCGGCGGCGTCTGGGCGAAAGCGACGCCGGCGATCAAATAGGCGGCGACGAGAACGGCGATGGGGCGTTTGAATAGGGTCATGATCTCCTCCGGTCGTGCCAACGCCCGTATCATAGCCGCGCCCCGCGGGCGAGTCAACGCGACGAGGGGCCTTTCGCGCCGCCAGGAAAACGGATACAATCTCCGTGCCGCCAAAACGAGGGAATCATGCCTGAAGACAAAACGCCGAACCTCCCGAAGGACGACCCCGAGACGCCCAAGACCATCCGCACCTTCGCCGCCGCGTCGTTCCTCAACGACATGGGCTCGGACATCATCTACCCCATCTGGCCGCTCTTCGTGACGCAGGTCCTCAAGGCCAACATGGCCGCCTTGGGCTTCCTCGACGGCCTCGGCGAGGCCGTGGTCTCGCTGTCCCAGGCGGTCGCGGGCTACTGGTCCGACAAGGTCCGCAAGCGCAAGGCGTTCGTCTGGATCGGCTACCTCTGCGGTGCGGCCTCGCGCCTCGGCTACGCCGCCTCTTCGGTCTGGCCCCACCTCGTCCCCTTCCGCGTCCTGGACCGGGCCGGCAAGGTCCGCAGCGCCCCGCGCGACGCCATCGTCGCCGACGTCTCGACCGACGCCAAACGCGGCCGTCACTTCGGGCTGCTCCGGGCCATGGACAACGCCGGTGCCGTCATCGGCGTCCTCATCTCCATCGCCCTGTTCAACGTCCTCGGCTACCGGGTCCTTTTCGCCCTGGCCGCGGTCCCCTCCGTCGCCGGAGCCCTGCTCATCCTCAAGAGGATCAAGGAGCCGCGGGTTCCGTCCGCCCGGGCCTACAAGGGCCTGTCATTCAGGGACATCGACCGCAACCTGGCCCTTTACATCGCCCTCAACGGCGTCTTCGCCCTGGGCGCCTTCACCTATTCGTTCCTGCTCGTCGACGCCAAGGCGGCCGGCTTCAAGGCCGGCTTCACCCCCGTCCTCTATCTGGCTTATTCGGTCGTCGCCGCCCTCCTCTCCTACCCCTTCGGGCGTTTGTCGGACCGGGCCGGGCGCAAGCCGGTCCTGTTCTTGGCGTTCGGGGCTTGGGCGGCCGTTTGCGCCGGGGTCATCCTGACCGACAGCCTGCCGGCCGTGGCTGTCCTGTTCGTCCTCTACGGCGTCCACAAGGCCGCCCTCGAGCCGGTCCAGAAGACGATCGCCGCCGAGCTCGCTCCCGCGGCCTACCGGGCCTCGGTCCTGGGCGGATTCCAGATGGTCATCGGGCTGGCCGCCCTGCCGGCTTCGATCCTCGCGGGCCTGCTCTGGGACAAGCTCGGGCGCAGGACCCCCTTCTTCGTCTCGCTCGGATTGACGGCGGTCGCGGCAGTGCTGCTCTTATTCGTTAAAGAAACGAGGAAATCGAGGCCATAAGGGCCGCGCCCCCGGCCCGGCTCAGTCTTCTTCTTCCTGCCTGACCCGGCCTTCCTTGACCGCCTCGGCGATGATCTTCTGCTGGATGTTCGAGGGCGCTTCCTCGTAGTGGCTGAACTCCATGAGGAAGGAGCCGCGGCCGCCGGTGATCGAGGTCAGGGTCGGCTCGAAGTCGAGCATCTCCGACATCGGGACCTGGGCCTTGAGGACGCGCATCGAGCCCTTCTGCTCCATGCCCTGGACCCGGCCGCGCCGGCCGTTGAGGTTGCCCATGATGTCGCCCATGTAGGCCTCGGGCGTGTAGATCTCGACGTTCATGACCGGCTCGAGCAGGGTCGGCTTGGC
>Ga0172363_10000501_pt1 | contig 29712 bp, 27 predicted proteins | sample LakKivs2_kivu2a2_FD_114541 | JGI IMG/M metagenome (GOLD analysis project Ga0172363, IMG submission 114541) | Sediment microbial communities from Lake Kivu, Rwanda - Sediment s2_kivu2a2 | ecosystem: Environmental > Aquatic > Freshwater > Lake > Sediment | place: Rwanda: Western Province, Lake... | reverse complement strand
CGGCAGGGCGCCCGCGACGCGACGGCTCTCGCTCGCATCCACGAACACGTTGACGTCGATGTCGATCGTTCCGCGAGCCTGCTCGGTGCACCAGGCCAGCGCCAGCGCACCGCCGAACGCGTGCGGCAGACCCGCTCTGTCGAGCGCGCGATGCACGGCGACGATCTTGCGGACGATCGTGCTCATCGGGCCGTGAACGGCGACGGCGGCAGCTCCCTGCGCGGACGCGAAGGAAACTGCTCCGCCAGCAGCAGCACCTCCTCGAGCTCCCTGCCGCGCGCGAGCCCGTTGCGCTCGCGGATGCGCGGCGACAGCTCGAGATCCGCGGCGAATCCGTAGGCGCTGAGGATGCGGGCGAGCGTGGTGAGCGTGAGGGACTTTCGGCCGGCCTCGTAGGCGACGAGCGTCGCGTGGGACGTTCCGGCGCGCTCGGCCGCGGCGCGGAGCGTGAGGCCTGCTGCGAGCCGTGCCTCGCGCAGCGTGCCGGCCGCCCCTTCGAGGCTCCTCCGCATCGAGCAAAGTTGGTATCCGATCAGATACCAAGTGTCGAGCTACGCGCCGGCCCCTCCACGACCTCCGCCGTGAACTCCGCCCGCTCGATCACCACCTCGAGGCAGGACGCCTCGCCCGGCACGCCGATGCGCAGCGGGAAGCCGTAGAATCCGGTGCCGCGGTGGACGTAGAGCCGGTTCGAGCCGTGCCCGAAGAGCCCGTGGTCGGGGAACGGCGTGCGGCGCAGCACCGTCCAGTCCCAGCCGAAGCTGACGAGACCGAGCTGGCCGCCGTGCGTGTGGCCGGACAGCGTCAGGTCGACGTCGCCCTTCGGCACGTGCTTGAACGCGCTCGGGTCGTGCAGGAGCAGCAGCCGCAGCTCGCCGTCGCGGCGCGGAAAGCGCGCCAGCAGCTGCTGCAGGTGCTCGCGGCGACCCTTGCCGCGGAAGTCGGCGCCGACGATCTGCACGGCGCCCGCGGCGGTCTCCACCGAGACCTCCTGGTCGATCAGCACGTGCACGCCGTTCGCCTCGAGCCCGGCGAGCACTTCCTCGGGCGACTCGTGGTCGTGGTTGCCGAACGCGGCGTAGCAGCGTCCGGGCAGGCGGCGCAGCGGCTCGAGTGCGGCGGCGAGCGCACCGGGCGTGCCCATGCCTTCCATGGTCAGGAAGTCGCCGGTCAGCAGCACGAGGTCGGGATCGTGGTCGATCAGCGCCTCGATCTGCTGGCGCAGCTTCTTGACGGGCTGCCACGGGCCGAGGTGCGGATCCGCGATCTGCACGATGCGCAGCGGGCGCGATGGCAGCGGCTCGGGCGCCCGGCGGCGGTAGCGCTCGACCGGCAGCCGCGTGACCTCCTCGGGCCCGTCCTCCGCGACCACCACGCGCACGATCTCGTCGACCAGCCGCGACGACGTCAGCACGGACGCGACCGCGATGCCGATCGGGACGAGGTCCATCCACGCGAGCACGTCGAGCGTGCGCGTGAAGCCGAACGCCCACAGGATCAGGCGCGGCACGAACCACATGAGGAGCCACACCGTCGACAGCCCGCCGCCGGCGAGGAACGTCATGCCGGGAATGCTGACGGCGTAGCGGAACACCGCGGAGCGGAGCCTCGGCGTGACCAGAGAGATCAGGTGCAGCGACGCCGCCGCCATGCTGTAGAGGAACGCGAGGTCGATCCACGGCGCGGCCGCGGGTCCGAAGAGATGCCGGAGCCGCGAATGCATGAGCACGGCGCCCGGCAGCGCGACCGTGAGGATCACGAGGCCGTAGGTCGCGTAGCTGCGTCCGCGGACACGCCAGGCGTATCCCGGGACGCCGATCAGCGTCGCCGCGGCGAGCAGCCAGAAGAGCGATTCGAGGTGGGGCATCGGATGGGCTTCCATGAAGCCGGGCGCTCGCGGATGGCGCAAGGGGCGCGCGCGAGCTCCGGCGGGTCGGGACGCAAGCCCGGCGCCTGCCTTCTGCTAAGGCCGCCCGCGCGAAGTGCAAGCGGCCCGCGGCAGGCTCGATCAGACCTCGAGCTGCGGACGCTTCGGATCGGGCCAGTCGACGTGGAAGTGCTTGCCGCGCGGCTGATCCGTGCGCTCGTAGGTGTGCGCGCCGAAGTAGTCGCGCTGCGCCTGGATGACGTTCGCCGTCGAAACCGCCGAGCGGTAGCCGTCGAAATAGCTCAGCGCCGACATGAAGGCCGGTGCCGCGATCCCCGACTGCGCCGCGAGCGCCACGACCTTCCGCCAGTTCGGCTGCGCCTTCTGGATCTGCTTCCGGAAGTACGGGTCGAGCAGCAGATTCACGAGGTCCGGGTCGCGCGCGTAGGCGTCGGTGATCTTCTGCAGGAAGCGCGCGCGAATGATGCAGCCGCCGCGCCAGATGGACGCGATGGTGCCGAAGTCGAGCTGCCATCCGTATTCCCGCTGTCCCGCGGCCATCAGCGCGAAGCCCTGCGCGTACGAGCAGATCTTCGAGCAGTAGAGCGCGTCGCGCACGGCGTCGATCAGCGCCTTCTTCGCTCCCTTGTAGGCGAAGTCGGGGCCCTTGAGCTTCCTGCTCGCCGCGACCCGCTGGTCCTTCAGCGCCGACAGCGCGCGCGCGAACACCGCCTCGGTGATCGTGGTCGCAGGGACGCCCGCGTCGAGCGCGTTCACGGCGGTCCAGCGGCCGGTGCCCTTCTGGCCCGCGCTGTCGAGAATCGCGTCGACGAGGAACTTCTTCGGCTTCGCGGGGTCGCGCTGGCGCAGAACCTCGGAGGTGACCTGGATCAGGAAGGAGTCGAGGTCGCCCTCGTTCCACTCGGCGAACACGTCGGCGAGCTGCCCGGGGTCGAGGCCGAGGAGACCACGCAGCAGCCCGTACGCCTCCGCGATGAGCTGCATGTCGCCGTACTCGATGCCGTTGTGCACCATCTTGACGTAGTGCCCTGCGCCGTCCGCGCCGATGTGCGCGGTGCACGGCACGCCGCCCGTCACCGGCTTGCCCGGCGTGGCACCCTCGATCGGCTTGCCGGTCTTCTCGTCGACCTTGGCCGCGATCGCGCGCCAGATGGGCTCGATGGCCTGCCACGCGGCCGGCGACCCGCCCGGCATGAGCGACGGTCCGAAGCGCGCCCCCTCCTCGCCGCCCGACACGCCCGATCCCATGAAGAGAACGCCCTTCGCAGCGTACGCCTTCTCGCGACGGATGGTGTCGGTCCACAGCGAGTTGCCGCCGTCGATCAGGATGTCGCCCTTCTCGAGGAGCGGCGCGAGCTGCTCGGCGATGGCGTCCACCGGGGCGCCGGCCTTCACCAGCAGGATGATCTTGCGCGGGCGCTCGAGCGACGCGACCAGCGCCTGCGGCGTCGCGCAGCCCACGATCCCACCCGGCGTGTCCGGGTGCTCCGTAACGAAGCGCTCCATGGTCTCCGCCGTGCGGTTGTAGACCGCGACACGGAAGCCGTGGTCGGCCATGTTCAAGACCAGGTTCTGGCCCATCACGGCGAGACCGACGAGTCCGACGTTCGCCTTGCCCGCATCCTTCGCCATCGCCCTCTCCTTGCCCGCGCTCTCCTGCGAAGCCCCGTCCCGCGCCGTGGTGCCCTCGTGAGCGCCGTCCCTCGCCGCCACGCCCGTGTGAGCGCCGTCCCTCATGCTGGATTTCCCGAGGTGCGGCAATGCGCGCGCGGCGGAAATCGCGCCCCTGGCGCCCGTCCGTGGCTGCCCAGAGCTCTTGCCCGGGACCGCCCGGGACCGTAGGCAGCCGGTTCGCGTGCTGGACCAGCCACGAGACACCTTCATCGAGGCGAATCGCCTGCGGCTGCACCTGCTCGAGTGGGGCCCGTGTTCCGGCGACCAGCCGCCGATCCTGCTGCTGCACGGCTTCCAGGAGCACGCGCACGCCTGGGACCGGCTGGCACCGCTGCTGGCGCGCGCCGGACGCCACGTCGTCGCCTGGGACGCGCGCGGCCACGGCGACTCCGAGTGGATCGGCCGTGGCGGCTACTACCACTTCGCGGACTACGTGGCGGACGTCGCGTTCGTCGTGCGCCACCTCGGCGGCCGCGTGTCGATCGTCGGGCACTCCATGGGCGGCAACGTGACCCTGCTCTACGCCGGCACCGAGCCCGCACGCGTGGCGGCGGTCGCCGTCATCGAGGGGCTCGGTCCGGTCGACACCCCGATGGACGCAGCACCGCGCCGTCACGCCGGCTGGATCACCGACATCGAGCGCGTCGCACGGGACGAGCGGCGCGACCAGACGGTCGACGAGGCCGCGGCGAAGCTGCGCCGCTTCTTCCCGCTCCCCGAGGACGTCGCGCTGCACCTCGTGCAGCACGGCACGAAGCCGTCGGGCACGGACGGTCGTGTGGTCTGGAAGTGGGACCCGCTGCATGCGACGCGCTCGCCGCAGCCGTTCTACGTGGCGCAGGCGCGGAGCTTCTGGGCGCGCATCGCCTGTCCGGTGCTCTACCTCGAGGGCTCGACCAACCTGCTGTCCGCGAAGTTCGAGATCGCCGAGCGGCTCGCAGCACTCGACGCCGACAAGGTCACGATCGAGGGCGCGGCGCACCACCCGCACCTGGAGCAGCCGGAGGCCACGGCGCGCGTCCTGCTCGACTTCCTCGACCGTGCCGAGGCGGCGGAGCCACCTCCCGCCTGACCGGACGCGCGGCCGGCGGGCTCACTCGCCGGTGCAGCTCACCTCGGAGGGCACCGTGTTGCCGCAGGCGATCGAGTCGCGGACGCCGCCCGAGATCGTTCCGCACGCGGTGGTGCGCCCGGTGTGCACGGCCTCGTCGCGGGTCTGCGCCGCCGCGGTGGCGCAGTTTCGACGCCCCTGGAAGTCGATGCAGACGCGGCACTCGACGGCACCGATCGAGCTCGACAACCAGATGACGACGCCGACGATCGCGACGAGGAAGCCGGCGCTGAGGATGCGGGTGTTGCGCATGGGGCGATCGTAGTACATTCCGCCGGTGCGTGCCGCTCGTGCGCGCACAGGGAGGTCCGATGGACGCCGGACAGCCGAGCCGCTCTGCCATGTCGGCGGCGGTCGCCCGTGGAATGCACCGGCTGTGGGACGCCGCGCCGTGGATCCTCGACGATCCGTTCGCGCTGCCGCTGGTCGGCGACGGCTGGCAGGCGTTCGTCGAGCAGTCCGTGGCGCTGTCGCGGCCGCCGTACCAGGCGCGCAGCGGCGTCCTGCTGCGCGCGCGCTACCCCGAGGACGTCCTCGCAAGCGGGGTGTACGCGCAATACGTGATCCTCGGCGCCGGCCTCGACTCGTTCGCGTGGCGGCATCCGGACTTCGTGCGCGAGGCGCGCGTGTTCGAGGTCGACCATCCGGCGACTCAGGCCTGGAAGCGCGAGCGGATGCGGGCACTCGCGCTCCCGGCCTCGGATCGGCAGGTCCTCGTCCCTGTCGACTTCACGCGCGACACGCTCGATGCGTCCTTGACGCGGGCGGGCTTCGACTGGTCGTTGCCGACGCTGTTCTCGTGGGTCGGGGCGACGATGTACCTCGCTCCGGACGCGATCGCCGTCACGCTGCGTACCGTCGCGCGCTGCGCCGCCGGCTCCGGCATCGTGCTCTCCTATAACCCGCGCCGGGAGCTGCTCGACGACCTGCACCGCGAGGTTCTCGACGACGTTTCGCGCCTGGTCACGGGAATGGGCGAGCCGTTGCGTTCGGCGTTCACACCGGACGAGATCGAGCGCGTGGCGGCAACCGCAGGGCTGCAGGTCGCCGAGGCGCCGAGCCACGCCGACCTCGAACGTCGCTACTTCACCGGCCGCCCCGACGGCATGCGTCTGCTGATGATCGAGCGCCTGCTCTGGCTTCGCGTGTAGCGCTCGCGCGCATCGCGGCGTTTCGCCGGCGGTCTGCGGCGAATTCTGGCGACCAGTGCGCGCGGCGATGCTAGGATCTCGCCTGTCCCTGCATCTCCACGCAGCACGGAAGGTCCCCCCGCATGACCGTCGCAACGCTCGACCACCCCTCGCCGACCCCGCTCTCCCGCCCGCTCGACGAGCTCGACCGGATGCCCGCCGAGGAGCTGCTCGCGTGGGCAAGTGAAGAGTTCGGCGACAGGCTCTGCCTCACCTGCTCGTGGCAGAAGCAGTCATCGGTGCTGGTGCACATGATCGCGGAGCTCGCACGCACGCCGGCGGTGGTCGAGCTCGACACGCACCTCTTCTTCCGCGAGAGCTACGACACGCGCGACCGTCTGGTGGAGCGCTACGGCCTCGAGCTGGTGCGGCCGCACATCCCGTCGATCGCCGAGCAGCACCGCCACGAGGGTCCGAACCTCTGGGAGCGCGATCCCGACCGCTGCTGCCACGTGCGCAAGGTCGAGCCGCTGATCTCGGCGCTCGAGCCGTACGACGCGTGGATCTCCGGCATCCGCCGCGACCAGTCGCCGAGTCGCGCCGGCATCACGAAGGTCCAGTGGTCGGAGCGCTACCACCTGTGGAAGCTGCACCCGCTCGCGGACTGGGACGAGAAGCGCGTCTGGGGCTACATCGTCGCGAACGACATTCCCTACAACCCGCTGCACGACGTCGGCTACCGCTCGATCGGCTGCATCCCGTGCACGCGCCCGACCGCGGCCGGGGAAGAGGAGCGCGCCGGACGCTGGGCGGGCTCGGACAAGCTCGAGTGCGGTCTGCACCTAGAGTCCGTCGACAAGGAATGACGGCCGCGCCGGCTTCGCCCGGGACGGGCGACGCAAAGGACCCGGCGCTTCGGCGAACCGGCGCGGCGCGCGTGTGCTCGCCCCCGTTCGCGGCGCTCAGCGCGTACGTGCGACGAGCAGCGTGAAGCGGTCCATGCCGCGCACGACGACCGCCGTGCCGGCAGCGATCGGCTCCTCGCCGGCGACCGCACGCGCACGCCAGGTCTCGCCGTCCACGTCCACCTGCCCGTCTGGCGCGAGATCCGAGCACGCGACGCCGGGTCGGCCGACGAGCCGCGACGCGCGCTCCGCGGACGATTCGTAGGCGCGGCGCATCAGCGGGTAGAGCAGCAGGTCCTTGCCGATCCAGAAGGCGAAGAACGCGACGCCCATCCAGCCCGGAAGGCCCGTCTCCCCCCAGAAGAGCCACAGCCCGAAGCCGATCAGCACGGCGCCGGGAAGCTGGGCTGCGAGGTAGCGCTGCCACGCGGGCATGGCGATCTCGTAGCAGCCGCAACCGCCCGGCGGCAGCGCTGGACGTGCTCCAGTGCACGTCGTACGAGGGACGGCGCATGCGCCCCCCGAGCGTCCGACGCGACCGCGGAGCACGCGGCTGGCAGAAGCTCGGACTGGTCGGGCTCGGCCTCGCGTTCGGGATCGCCGCGGTCGTGCTCCTCGAGATCCTGCTGCGCCTGACCGGGATCGGCAGCGACCGGCGCTACGACCCCTTCGCGGGCTTCTCGCGCACCGTCCCCATGTTCGAGCGCGCGACGCGCGACGACGGGACCCCCGTCTTCCGAACTGCCGCGGCGCGCCGCGTCCGCTACCCGCAGGAATTCCTCGCCGCGAAGCCCGCGAACGCCTTCCGCGTCTTCGTCGTGGGCGAGTCGTCGGCGGCGGGGGTGCCGTACGACGCCGCGCACGCGTTCGCCGCTTTCTTGCAGCTGCGGCTGCAGGCCGAGCTGCCGTCGCTGTTCGTCGAGGTCGTCAACGCCGCGGTGTCGGGCTACGCGTCACGCCGCATGCTGCCCGTGGTCGAGGACATCGCGCGCCACGAGCCCGATCTGCTGATCCTGTACGCGGGGCACAACGAGTTCGCCGAGCCGCGCTACTACGCGCACCTGGTCGGCATGGACCCCCGGCTCTTCCGCGCCTGGGAGGTGCTCGCCTCGACGCGCCTCTACGCGCTCGCGGCACGCCTGCCGCTGATCGGCGTCGACGTCGAGCCGAAGCCGCCGCGCTTCGACTTCGAGACCCTCAACAACCCGCTGCAGATGTTCGCCGTGCTCACCGAGCACCTGGAGGGCGCTTACCCCACCGAGCGCGAGCGCGCGTGGGCCGGGCAGCACTACCGCTTCAACGTCGAGACCATGACCGACGTGATGCTGGACGCCGGCGCGCGCGTGATGCTGGTGACGATCGGGCAGAACTTCGCCGACTGGCCGCCCGGCGGCGCCGCGCACCGCGAGGGGCTCGACGCCGAGAGCGAGGCGAAGTGGGACCAGGACGTCGCCGAGGGCGACCGACTCGCTGCGAGCGGCGACTGTGCCGGCGCTCTCGACGCGTACCGGCGCGCGCTCGCGCTCGACGACGCGCACGCCGGTCTGCACTGGCAGATCGCCACCTGCGCGCGACGCCTCGGACGCTGGGAGCAGGCACGCGACGCGTACCGCCGCGCGAGCGACCTCGACCGCATGCCGCACGGCGCCCCGACGAGCTTCAACGAGCTGCTTCGCGAGGTCGCAACGGAACGCGGCGCGCTGTTCGTCGACGCAGCGGCGGCTCTCGAGCAGGCGAGCCCGAACGGACTCGTGGGCGACGACCAGTTCGTCGACCTCGTGCACCCGAACCTGCGCGCCAACCAGCGCATCGCCGCGACGATCGCGGACACGCTGCGCGCGGCCGGCATCCCGCTGCCGGCCGCGGAGTGGACCGGCGTCGATCCGGTGCCACCCGTCGACCACCTCTACGCACGCGAGCCATCGCTGCGCACGCAGGAGCGCCTGGTCCGTGCCAGTGCCTGCATCCTCGCCCAGCGTGACGACTGTGCGAACGAAGCGATCGACGCGGTCCTCGCCGACGACCCGGGCAACGCGCTCGGGCTGCAGCTCCGCGAGGGCATGGCGAAGCGCGCCGCGCGAAAGAGCGACGGCGGCACGGCGGGCGGCGACGCACCGGCCGCCCGCTGAAGCACACCACCCGCCGTCAGCCGGCGGCGCGTGCGCGCAGCTCCGCGCGCAGCACGAACTTCTTGATCTTGCCCGACGGCGTGCGCGGAAAGTCGTCCACGCCGACGATCTCCTCGGGCCACTTCTGCTTCGCGAGCCCCGCCGCGGCGAAGTGCGCGCGCACCGCGTCGCGGTCCGGCACCGCGTGCCCCGGCTGCATGCGCACGCAGGCGCAGGCGTGCTCGCCGAGCCGTGCGTCGGGCGCTGCCACCACCGCGACCTCGGCCACGCCCGGCATGCGCATCAGGATCTCCTCGACCTCGGCCGCGCTCACGTTCTCGCCGCCGCGGATGATGATGTCCTTCTTGCGGTCGGTGATCGTCAGGTAGCCCTCGGCGTCGAGCACGCCGATGTCGCCGGTCGCGTACCAGCCCTCGGCGTCGAGTGCCGCGTCGCTCAGCGCCGGGTCGGTGTAGCCGACGAAGCGGTCCGGGCCGCGGCTCAGGATCTCACCCGGCTGTCCGACCGGGACGGGATTCCCGTCCTCGTCGACCAGCTTCAGCTCGACGCCCCACAGCGCGTGGCCGTCGGTGTACTTGCGCTTGGCGGCCGGCTCGTCGTGCTTCGCGCCGGTGGTCGACGGGTGCTCCGTGGATCCGTAGCCGCGGATGATCGAGATGCCGAGGGCGTCCGCGCGATCGGCGACCGCGGCGGGAACCGGCGCACCGCCGAGGCCGATGCGCGTCATGCGCTTCAGGTGCTCCAGCCCGAATCCGGGCGCGTCGAGCAGGCTGGTCAGGAAGTACGTGGCGCCGCTGCCGCAGGTGAGATCCGCTTCCAGCATCGCGTCGAGGATCATCGGCGGATCCCACACGTCGAGCAGGTGGATCGCCTTCTCCTGGCACAGCGGCACGAGCAGCCCGGACAGCATGCCGATCGCGTGGCCCACCGGGGCGCCGACGAGATGCGGCAGCACGCGATCGGCCTGCATGTCGGCGAGCTGGCGGGTCTCGGCGACGATGGTGTGGTGCGAGTGGATCACGCCCTTCGGATCCGACGTCGTGCCCGACGTGAAGCCGATGAGCGCGGGCTCGCTCGGGTCGACGCGCTGCGGTCCGGCCAGCGGCGCCGCGGCGATCAGTCGCGCGAACGACATCTGATCCGCCGCGACGCGCGCGTCGTCGCCGACCACGACGACGGTCGCGAGGTCCGGCAGCTCGCCGCGAAACGTCGCGAGCGCCGCCAGGTAGTCGCTCTGGCGGAACGACGCGGCGGTGACCAGCGCGCGCGCGCCGGTGTGCGCGAGGATGTAGCGCACCTCCTTCGGGCCGTAGAAGTGGACGATCGGCACGAGCACCGCGCCGAGCAGGCTCGCGCCGTAGAACGTCGCCGCGGCCTCGACCCAGTTCGGCAGCTGGAAGGCGACCACGTCGCCCGCTCCGACGCCCGCGTCGCGCAGCCCGCCGGCGACGCGATACGCCATCGCACGCACGTCGCCGATCGTGCCGCGCCACGGGCGCGTCCGCGACCAGATGCGCATCTCGAGCGCGGCGGTCGCCTGCAGGCGCTCGTCGACGAACGCGCCGAGCGTCGTGTCGAGCCAGTGGCCATCGTCGAGATAGCGGCGCTGCAGATTTTCGGGCGGAGGGCGCAGCGGCCAGGGGCGGGACGGTGTGGGCATGCGTGTCGTTCCTTCGCCGCGCGAGCGCTCGCCGGTCGCGCCGTCGGGACCGACTTTGCGCGGACGCCGGGTCGGGATCAAGCCCCACGCGGCGGGTGACCGATCCCCGGCGCGGGACGCCACTCAGCCGAGCGAGCGGCAGGCGTCGGCCGCGATCTCGAGCGAGCGCAGCCGGGCCCCGTGGTCGTAAACGTTCGACGTGATCATCAGCTCGTCGGCCGCGGTTCGCGCAACGAAGTCGCGCAGCTTTTCCCGCACCGCATTGCGCACTCCGACAGCGGTGTACGACAGCACCTGGGCGAGGATCGTGCGCTCCATCACCCCGAGCGTGCTCTCGTAGTCGCGCACCGGCGGCGGCAGACGGCCGGGGCGCCCGGTGCGCAGGTTGACGAACGCCTGCTGCATCGAGGTCGCGAGGAAGCGGGCCTCGTCTTCGTCGTCGGCCGCGAATACGTTGCAGGCGACCATCGCGTAGGGCCGCTCGAGGTGCGGCGACGGACGGAAGCGCTCGCGGTAGATCTCGAGCGCCGGCAGCAGCTCCGCCGGCGCGAAGTGCGACGCGAACGCGAACGGCAGCCCGAGGATCGCCGCGAGCGACGCGCCGTACAGGCTCGAGCCCAGGATCCACACCGGCACGCGCGCGCCCTCACCGGGGATCGCGCGCACCGCCTGCCCCGGCTCGGATGGCTCCATGAAGCGCATCAGCTCGACGACGTCGCGCGGGAAGTCGTCGGGGCTCGCCTCCAGGGTGCGCCGCAGCGCGCGCGCCGTCGTCTGGTCCGAGCCCGGCGCGCGGCCGAGGCCGAGGTCGATGCGGCCGGGGAAGAGTGCCTCCAGCGTCCCGAACTGCTCGGCGATCACCAGCGGCGCGTGGTTCGGCAGCATGATGCCGCCGGCACCGACGCGGATCGTCGTGGTGCCGGCGGCGACGTGCCCGACGACGACCGCGGTGGCGGCGCTCGCGACGCCGGGTAGCCCGTGGTGCTCCGCGAGCCAGAACCGCCGATAGCCCCAGCGCTCCGCGTGCCGCGCGAGATCGAGCGCGTTGTGCAGCGCCGTCGCGACGTCGCCACCCTGCACGATCGGCGCGAGGTCGAGGATCGAGAACGGCGTCATCTCCGCTGTCGTAGGCGATGGCGGTGCGCCGCGCACCGCCCCGGCCTCAGCCCTCCGTGGCGCGGGTCAGCGGAAGTACGAGTAGCCGATGTAGAGGATGCTGGCGTCGAAGCCGGGGTTGGTCTCGCCGCTGTACGCGTTCGAGACGTGCTTCCAGTCGTAGCCGAGCGTCAGCGCCTGGTCGTCGCGCACGAAGATCTGCACGCCGACGCCGAAGTCCCACGTGTAGTTGAACTTGGTGCCCGTCGCGGGCACGCGCTCCTCGAACATCACGAAGCCGACGTTGGTCGCGAAGTACGGACGCCAGCCGGTGAAGCCCTCGTAGGCGAGACGGAGCCCGATCGGTGCGATGCCGGCGCCGTACACCACGTCCTTCGGGCCGCCCTCGCTGCCGGGCGAGCCGCCCCGGTCGAGCGACAGCAGCGCGAGCGGGATCGCGTCCACCGTCCAGTCGAGCGCGAGCACGTCGTTCGACCACAGGGCCCGCGCATAGCGGAAGGCCGCCTGGCCGTAGCCGAAGTCGGTCCACTTGCCGATCATCGTCGTGGACGCGACCGAGCCGCCGCCCCAGGCGCCGAGCTCGTTCGGACCGCGGCGCGGCGCGGCCGACGGCACCTCGTCCGCCAGCGCGCGCGACGAGAACTCGACCGCCGCGAACGTTCCCGCGATCAGCAGGGCCCGCAGGCCCCCGTACGCCCGGCTTCCGCTCCGCATGCGACGACTCCTCCCGCGTCGCTGCGCGGCGCGCCGCGACGGCGCCGTGGGCCTACCGCGCGGAGCGACGCGCGACAAGCGATCACGGCGGGAGCCGCGGCGGGACCACGGCTCCGGCCAGGGCGAGCAGCGACGCCTGCGTACGGGACGCTCGACCACCCCCGATCCGGGTGGCACGCGCGACGCGGGGCACCGACCGCGGCGCGCGTCAGCCGGCGCGCTCGCACACCAGCTGCAGCCGGTCCGCGTCGCGGCGCTTGCCGACGACCGCGCGCGCGGCGATGGTCTTCGACGCGCGGGCGCGTCCACCGAGCTCGACGGTGAGCGGTACGGCGTGCCCGCAGGTCGTCGCGGCGCCGCCCGGCACCGGTAGCGTCGCGAGCGACGCGAGGCTCGCCGCCAGCGCCGGCGCCGCCTCCGGCTCGCGCAGCGCTCCCGGATGCACGAGCTGCACCGCATCGAGGGTCGCGGGGGTGCACAGCGGCAGCCGCGCGTCGGCCGTGGGCGCGCACGGCGCGACCTCGAACGTGCAGCGGCCGTTCACGCCGTCGAGGTCGCAGGTCGGATCGCCGTCGGTGCAGACGATCTTCCCGGTCGGCAGCACGACGCCGCCGCGCAGCCGCACGGTCGACGGCGCGCTGACGCTCCACTCGACCAGGCACTCGTCGCGCGCGTCGGTGCCGCCCGGCACCAGCACGCGGCGCGACGGGGTGTCGGCGTTCAGCAGGCGCATCCGGTCGCCGACGGCGACGTACGGATCGTCGCGCAGGTCGACGATGCCCCAGTTGTTGTCCTCGCCGTCGTTGCGTCCCTCGATCGGCTGGTCCGCGTGCTTGAACCAGTGCGTGCCGACGACGAACGGCCGCAGCGCCGCGCGTCGCGTGTAGACGCCGAACGCGTCGGCGCGCGCCGCCTGCGTCGCCAGCGTCGGGTAGAACGGCGGGAAGCTGTTCGGCAGGTCGGACTCGGCCGAGCGGTAGCCGAACTCGCTGATCAGGATCGGCTTGCCGGTGAGCGCGTACAGCGTATCGACGTCGTCGAACATGCGCGCCGCCGGTACATAGCCCGCGCTCGCGCCGAGCTGCTGGGCGAGCGCGAACCAGCTCGGGCCGAACTCGTAGTAGTTGGTGCTCAGCACGTCGACCCACGGGCCCGCCGCGGCCGCGACCTCGGGCGGCGTGCTGTACGAGAGCAGGCGCGACCCGAGGATCAGCATCGTCGGGTCGACGGCGCGGAGCGCGTCGTGCACCACGCGAAAGTAGCGCTCGGCGACCACGCCGGTGAAGGCGCGCCGCACGGCCTGGCGCGCCGGACCGTCGGTGTTCCAGCTCGCGCCGAGGTCCGCGAGCCCCTGCACGTCGGCGAAGCTCGCCAGCGCCTTGCCCCAGTCGCCGTTGAACGCGGCGACGTCGCCGGCGTAGCGCTGCTCGAGCCAGGACTGCAGCGCGACCTTGCCGGGCGCCCCCGGCGGCAGGCGGAAGTAGGCGTCGAAGATCGGCAGGCTCAGGATGACGGGCGGTCCCCAGCCGAGCTCGTTGTCGCTGAACACGCCGATGCACCACGGGTCCGCGGCGCAGGACGCCGCGTTCTGCGCCGCGACGGTCGCAGCGCTCGCGAAGGCCGGGTCGAAGTAGTCGCGCACCGGCTGTCCGGTGAGACCCGGGGCGACGCCGGGCACCGCCGGCGCGTGCTGCGCGAAGCCCAGGATCGGCGTGTACGGCATCACCTCGACGAACAGGTCGTAGCGGCTCCACGACCCGATGGTATTGACGTTCAGGTCGCGCAGCCGCGCCAGCGCGACGTCGGCCCACGCGGCCTCGCTGCCGTAGCGCGCGAGCACGTTGTCCTGGTAGGGCGCGGTGCCGAGGTCGGGGGCGTAGTCGCCGAGCACGCGCACGCCGACGATGCCCGCCGAGAACATGCCGTGGCCGTCGGGCGTCACCAGCCACCACACGCCGTCGATCTGCTCGGTGCGGAAGCGTCCGGTGGCGGTGGTCTGCACGCCGCGCCAGCCGCCGAAGTCGTCGAAGCCGGGGGCCGCGGCGCCGGCGCCGGACGGTGCGATCGTCGCGAGCGCGGCGAGCAGCAGCGCGCGCAGGGTGCGGAGGATCCGGGTGGGGGTGATGCGCATCGCTTCCGTCTACGTCATCGACGGGTGGCCGGGGAAGCGCGAGAGTCGCGCATCCGCCGTCGCCGACGCCGTCGCGAACGCCCGCGCAGCGCAGATCGTGCATTGCCCGCGCCGCGCGCGGGCTGCTATCCGGAACGCTCCGGCGCGCAACGCGCCGCGGCGTCCGGCGCCGGCGCCGCCGAACCGCTCTCCGTCCGGTCCCGCACGAGCCATGAAGCTGCACGTCCTCTCCGACCTCCACCTCGCGGTCCGCCCCTTCGACCCGCCGCCGGCCGACGCCGACGTGACGGTGATCGCGGGAGACCTCGGCACGCCCGACGAGGCGGTGACGTGGGCGCGCGCGCTCGGCAGACCCGTGGTGCTGATCCCCGGCAACCACGAGTACCACGGACACTCGATCCCCGGTGCGGTGCGGCGCATGCGGGAGCTCGCGGAAGGCACGTCCGTTCACGTGCTCGCGAACGACGCCCTGGTCCTCGACGGCGTGCGCTTCCTCGGCACGACGCTGTGGACCGACTACCTGCTGTACGACGACGCGGAGGCGCGCGCGCTCGCCGTCGTCGAGGCGCACCGCCTGATCAAGGACTATCGCGCGATCCGCCTCGACGACGACGGCACGCCGTTCACGCCGCGGGCGGCGGCCGCGCAGTTCGCCGGCAACGCCCGCTGGCTCGCGGCGCGGCTCGACGAGGCGCACGACGGCCCGACCGTCGTGGTCTCGCACCACGCGCCGTCGCCGCGCAGCGTCCACCCGCGCTTCGCGGAGTCGATCGTCAATCCGTCGTTCGTGTCGAACGCCGAGCACCTGCTGAACGGACGCAAGGTCGCGCTGTGGGTGCACGGCCACGCGCACGACGGCTTCGACTACGCGGTGAACGGCACGCGCGTGCTCTGCAACCCGCGCGGCCACACGCGGCACGGCGCGATCGAGAACGACCGCTTCGACCCCTGCATGGTCGTCGCGGTCGGCTGACGACGGTACCTGGACCTTCGCGCCCGACGTTCGCCGGCCCCGACGCCTCCCGAAGGCCCCCCGCGTCCGCTACGCTCGCGGCATGAGCCAGCACGAAGTCGTTCTCATCCCCGGCGACGGCATCGGGCCCGAGGTCGCCGACGCCGTCAAGGAGATTCTCGCCGCCGCGAAGGCGCCGATCGCCTGGATCGGGCGCAAGGCCGGCCTGGCCGCGATCGACGAGGGCAAGGACGTGCTGCCCGACGACACGCTCGACGCGATCCGCGAGCACGGCGTGGCGCTGAAGGGTCCGTGCACGACCCCCGTCGGCGGCGGCTTCACCTCGGTGAACGTGAAGCTCCGCAAGACGCTCGACCTGTACGCCGCGGTGCGCCCGGTGCGGAACCTCGCCGGCGTCGCGAGCCGCTACGAGAACGTCGACCTGGTCGTCGTGCGCGAGAACACCGAGGGGCTCTACAGCGGCGTCGAGAACGAGATCACGCCGGGCGTCGTGACCAGCCTCAAGGTCGCGACCGAGCCCGCCTGCCGGCGCATCGCCCGCTACGCGTTCGAGTACGCGAAGGCGCGCGGCCGCCGGAAGGTCACGGTCTTCCACAAGGCCAACATCATGAAGCTGACCGACGGGCTCTTCCTGCGCTGCGCGCGCGAGGTGCACGAGGAGTATCCGTCGATCGAGCTCGAGACGCTGATCATCGACGCCGGCTGCATGAAGCTCGTGCAGGACCCGTCGCGCTTCGACATCCTGCTGATGGAGAATCTGTACGGCGACGTGGTGAGCGACCTGTGCGCGGGCCTCGTCGGCGGGCTCGGCGTCGTGCCGGGCGCCAACATGGGCGATCACATGGCCGTCTTCGAGGCGGTGCACGGCTCGGCGCCGGACATCGCGGGCAAGAACCTCGCGAACCCGCTCGCGCTGCTGATGTCCGCGGTGATGATGCTGAACCACCTGGCGGTCGACCGCGGTGACGCCGGCTGCCACGACGTCGCGGATCGCGTCAAGCACGCCTACGACCGCGCGCTCGCCGACGGCCAGAAGACCCGCGACGTCGGCGGCTCGCTCGGCACGCGCGAGTTCTGCCGGGCCGTGATCGAGAGACTAGGTTGACGCCGGCGGAGAACGTGCTCTTGTCGGACTTCGCGCCCGACGGGGGGTCGGGCCCGGACCGAGGAGGTCGGCCATGCCAATAGCGAATCGCCTGGCAGCGGAGATGTTCGGGACGTTCTGGCTCACGTTCGCCGGCTGCGGCAGCGCCGTGCTCGCGGCAGCGTTTCCGGAGGTGGGGATCGGGCTCCTCGGCGTGTCGTTCGCCTTCGGCCTGTCGCTGCTCACGATGGCCTACACGATCGGCCACATCTCGGGCTGCCACATCAATCCGGCGGTGTCGGTGGGCCTCGCGGCCGGCGGCCGCTTCCCGGCGGCCGAGGTCGTGCCGTACGCGATCGCGCAGGTGATCGGCGGGATCATCGGCGCCGGCGTGCTCTACCTGATCGCGAGCGGCAAGCCGGGCTTCGAGCTCGGTGGCTTTGCGTCGAACGGCTTCGGCGAGCACTCGCCGGGCGGCTATGCGCTCGGCGCCGCGTTTCTCTGCGAGGTGGTGATGACGTTCATGTTCCTGACCGTCATCCTCGGCGCGACCGACGGCCGCGCCCCCACCGGCTTCGCGGGCCTGCCGATCGGCCTCGGCCTGGTGCTCATCCACCTGGTCAGCATCCCGGTGACCAACACCTCGGTGAACCCGGCGCGCAGCACGGGTCCGGCGCTCTTCGTGGGCGGCTGGGCCATCCAGCAGCTGTGGATGTTCTGGCTGGCGCCGATCATCGGGGCCGCGCTCGCGGGGCTGAACTACCGCTGGCTCGGCGGCGAGGAAGGCCTCAAGTAGTCCGGCGCGCCCGGGCGGGGGGGCGCGCGACCCCTCGCCCGGGTGCCGCGGAAGCCGGTATACCTCGGGCACATTATCACATATGATAAGCGGCGATGGCGCCGGTAAGCCGTATTCTCAGGAAGGTGCTCGCTTCCGCTGCCCGCTTGCAGGAGGTCGTCCCCGATGCCGTCCTCGTCGGGGGCTCGGCGGCCGCTCTCCACGCCGGCCATCGCGACTCCTTCGACCACGATCACGTCCTCGCCGATCTGGTCGACCGCTACGAGGCGGTCCTCGAAGCCGTTGAGGCCACCGCAGGGTGGGCGACGTCGGTGCGCGCATCGAAGCCACCGTTCACCATCATGGGGCGACTCGGAGGGGTAGAAGCGGGCCTGCGCCAGATGCGTCGGGCGCGCCCGCTCGAGACCTGCGAGATCGCCGTCGGGAACGGAGCCGTCGTCGTCGCCCCGACTGCGCCCGAGGCGCTTCGCGTGAAGGCCTACCTCGTCGTGCAGCGAAACGTGGTGCGCGACTACCTCGACGTCGTGGCGCTCGCCGAGCATCTCGGTGATGCGGCAGCGCTCGCGGCCCTGTCCGACATGGACGCGTACTACGTCGATCGATCGGGCGAAGCGGGTTCGGTGCTCACGTCCCTCGTCATCGCGCTCGCGGACCCCAGGCCGCGCGACGCGGACGTGATCGACGAGCTCCCTCGCTACAAGGGACTGGAGCCGCGCTGGCACCGCTGGGACGACGTCGTCGCAGCTTGCCGGGCGCTCGCGCTCCGTCTCAGCGGAGCGGCCTGATGGCAGTGAGCTTCCGGAACGTCGATGCGTCGCCGAGCGACGATGTGCGCCGCTGGCCCTACGAGGCGCTGGTCACCGTCATCGATCGCGGTCTGGTCTCCGACTGGCAGCCGGTCTTCGCCGAGATCCGCCGATCGCCGTGGGGCAACGTCGCCCGTCGGATCGAGCGCTATCTCGCCTACCGGGAGCCCGACGGCGTCGGCACCCTGTTCGCGCTCGCGATCGATCGCGCCCGAAGCGACGCCGAGGAGGCCGACCGGGCGGATGTCGCGAGCCGGGTGAGGGCCGCCGTCGAGCGGTCGGGCCTCACCAACAGCGAGTTCGCCCGGCTCGTCGGCACGAGCGCCTCGCGGCTCAGCACCTATCTCAACGGCAAGGTCACGCCGTCGGCCACCATGCTACTGCGCATCGAGCGGGCGGCGAACGCCGAGAGCCCTGGCGGCGCCTCGTCACGGTGAGCGCGAGGGGCGCCGAGCCGTTCCTCCGGAACTGGCTGTCGTCCCAGCCCGCCCCGGCCCACATCTTCATCTTGACGATGTGGCCGTGAGGGCGCCTCTCCGGCGGGTGCCCCGCGTGGCCTGCACTCCGCGTCTCGTTGGGGGAGGAGCGTCTCCTCGAACCCCCGCACGGACGTGCCGTCGATGAGCCAGACCGCTCGCGCGCCGCGCTGGACCCGGACGATCGGCGAGGCCGGGTCCAGGGGGCTGATGGACAGCTGAGTCTGGACGTCCCTTACCCGACCGCTCGCGGCGGGTCGCTGCCTCGCCCACCGCTCCGGGGGTTGGCAGGCGGCAACCGTTGGAGACAGCCGGGGCCGAAGCGAACCCCCCGCGGGCCAGAAGGCGCCCGGCGACGGTGCTCGGGCGGCTTGGCATTGCTCTTGGATTCTGGATGCGACCGGGAGCGGCGAGCGGCCATGGCTTCACTGGCGGCGCCAGCCCGGCGTGGGTGGGTCTCGCCCACCCCGAAGCCACGATCACAGGAGGTACGCTTCGATGATGGCACACCCTTCGTACGGCTCGCGACGACGACGGTCGCACCGCGCCCCCACTTCGGCCCTCGTGGCTTCCGTGCTGGGACTGCTGGTCACGGCCACCGCGGTTCGGGCCGACAGCGCCCCGGAGAAACCGAGCGGGATCGAGATGCGCTGGCTCGTCGACGCGGGCGCGCGACCGGTCGCGCTCGCCGATCCGGTGGTGAAGCTTCGCTTGACGAACCTCGATCCCGTCGCGTGGGCAGTCTCTGTCGGTCCGCTCGAGGACGCCGGCTCGCTGCAGACGCGCCGGATCGGCCAGCCGGCCTCGGCAATACTGCCGGCGCACGGCTCGATCGAGCTGCCGATCCGCTTCGGGAAGGAGATCCCCGGCGAGTTCACCCATTCCGGACTGATCGTCGCGCTGCTCACCGCATGCCCCGAAGGGAAGGGGGCCTGCACCAACGGAGCGTCCGAGCCACTCTTCTTCCACCCGGACGGCCGGAGCGGCGGTCTCCTCGTCTACGACGAGCGAGTCCTGTGCGAGAGCTTCGGTTGCGGCGACCTGCGCTCGCGCGTGAAGCCCGAGCGCGGCACCTGGCGCGTGCTCGGCGGCGGACCGCTGCTCGGCGCCACGGTCCAGGAGGAGCCCGAGACCGATGCAAAGGACGACGTCGTCGTCGAAGGAGGAGACTGATGAACCGCTCTGCTGCTACGCTCTTGCTGGTCGCGCTCTCGGCGAGTCCCGCGCTCGCGGCCCCGTTCACGATCTGTGTCCAGGTGGATGTCCAGACGACGGACTCCGGCCTCACCGCCAACGGCATCAGCGAGGACAAGTGGGTCGGTGCGAACAGCCCGACCAGCTACCGCGTGGTCGGTCGCGGCTTCCGCATCCGGGTGAGCCAGGGCTCCTGGGCCAACACCTACGACACCAACCCGTCGACCGGGTGCATCACCTTCGACCGCTCCTCGTCCTCCGGCTTCGAGGTACGCATCTACGGACTGGCGACCGACAGCTCGGGGAACCGAGTGCGCATCCACGATGGCCAGACGAATACCGGATCATGGTATCCTGGCGGCACCTATTCGGCACTGTGGAGGAACCAGACGCTCTCGTCGAGCCAGACCAACGTCTACGTGCTCGACGGCCGCGCCTCGGACCGCTGGACGACGATCGCCGCCGCGGCCTACGGCCTCTACCGCTACCATGACGGCAACGCCGGCCGGACGCTGTCGATCGGCTTCGACGAAGGCGACTGCAACGACTCGGGCTCGATCCATGGCAACGCCGAGAACTACATCGAGAGCAACGGTGCGCACCTGCTCCGCATCGGCCGCTGTGCCTCGACGAACAGCGACGCCCGCGAGAAGATGATCGTCACCCACGAGATGGGCCATGCCATGCTCCGGCTCTACTACGGCTACGACGGCGACGAGCAGCCGCGCGACCAGACCTTCGAACCGCCGCTGCTTGCGCTGCTGATCCCGGCGCCGCCACAGGGAAGCGGCTGCGTGAACGTCTCGAGCTACGGCATGAACTCCCTGGAGTGGAACTCGCAGGCGTTCAAGGAGGCCTTCGCCGACTTCTACTCGTCCAAGGTGTGGAACCTGAAGGACGCGCGCGGCACCTACACCTACCGCGGCATCGCCTACGACCTCGAGAAGTGGGACAACGTCGGCGACGACCACGACCTAGGCGGCTTCACGGTCAACTGGTGCGCGGCGTCCGGGCTTGCGAACGTGACCACCAAGGGCGATATGCTGCGCTTTCTGTGGGACTTCTACACGGTGACCGGCTGCAACGCGCAGCCGAACCGCCTCGACATGTTCGAGGTCTACCGCGCGGTGCGTGAGAACGACCGCGACGGCACCTTCCCGCTCAGCATCTCGAACTACGACGACGCCCTAGAGTACGCGATCGAGGAAAGCGTTCCCTCCTTGAGCGGCTGCGAGCAGCAGGGCTACGACGCCTACGCCGGCTGGAACGGCATCGAGTGAGCCGCCGGCGACGCCCGGCTCCTCCGACACGCTTTCTCGGAGGCCCTTGGGGGCTCTCGAGGCCTACGTTGCGAACCTCGAGAAGCTGACCGTGCGGGGAGACCGCGCTCGAGCAGTCCGGCGCACATGGGCGAGGGGTCACACGACCCCTCGCCCATGTGCCGCGAAAGCCGGTATACCGCGGACATGACCGCGGCCTCCGCCGACGAAACCCTGCGCGCGCATGCGCGCGACCTGTCCGCTCGCATCGCGCGCGCGGCCCCCGAGATCGAGCAGCAGCGGCGCGTCCCGCCGGCGCTGGTCGCGGACCTCGCGCGAGCCGGCCTGTTCCGCATGCTCGTGCCGCGTGACGCGGGCGGGCTCGAGATCGAGCCGGGTGCGATGCTCGACGTGCTCGAGGAGATCGCGCGCGGCGACGGCTCGGCTGGGTGGGCGGTCATGATCGGCGCCACGACCGGCGTCATCGCGGCCTACCTGCCCGACGCCGCGACGCGCGAGATCTTCGCCGCGACCCCGGACGGCGTGACCGGCGGCGTCTTCCACCCGCGCGGTCGCGCCACCGTCGTCGACGGCGGCTACCGGGTCACGGGCCGCTGGCCGCTCGCCAGCGGCTGCCAGCACTGCGCGTGGCTGCTCGGCGGCTGCATCGTGTTCGCGGACGGCAAGCCGAAGCCGCGCGAGAACGGCGCGCCCGAGGCGCGCATGATGATCTTCCCGGCCAGCGAGGTGACGATCCTCGACACCTGGAACGTCTCGGGCCTGCGCGGCACGGGCAGCCACGACATCGCGGTCGAGGACGTCTTCGTGCCCGCCGAGCGCTCGGTGTGGTTCTCGACCGATCCGGTGCGGCGCGGCGGACCGCTCTACGCGTTCCCGGTCTTCGGTCTGCTCGCGCTCGGCATCGCCGCCGTCGCGACCGGCATCGCGCGCGGCGCGATCGACGACCTGCTGGAGCTCGCCGGGGCGAAGGTCCCGACCGGCAGCCGGCGTCCGCTCGCCGAGCGCTCGGCGACGCAGGCCACGGTGGCGCAGGCGACGGCGCTGGTCGCCGCGAGCCGTGCGCACCTGCGCGCGACGGTGGACGAGGTCTGGCGAGCGGCGGCGGCCGGCGCTGCCGTCACCCTCGAGCAGCGCGCGCGGCTCCGCCTCGCCGCGACGCAGTCGGTACGCGACGCGGCGCGGGCCGTCGACCTCGCGTACGAGTGCGGCGGCGCGACCTCGATCTACGCCGACAGTCCGCTGCAGCGGCGCTTCCGCGACGTGCACGTCGCGACGCAGCACGTCCTGGTCGCGCCGGCGACGTACGAGCTCGCCGGGCGCGTCCTGCTGGGACTGCCGGCCGACACGGAGATGCTGTGACCGGCCACCGTTCGCCAACGGTCACGTCGTGACCGGCGAGCCTTCACCGGAGGCCACGTCGTGACCGGCGAGCCTTCACCGGAGGTCAAGACGTGAATCACGAGCTGCTGCCCGAGTTCTCGACCCTGCACACCGAGCGCATCGGCGACGTCCTCAAGGTCACCATCGCGCACCCGACCAGCCCGCTCAACGCGGTCGACGACGCGCTGCACGAGGATCTGGCCGCGCTCTTCCGGGCGCTCCGCCGCGAGACCCAGGCACGCTGCGTGCTGCTCACGGGCCAGGGCCGCGCATTCTCGGCCGGCGGCGACTTCGGCTGGTTCCCGAAGCTGCAGGAGCCCGACGTCCTCGAGACCGTCCGCCGCGACGGCAAGCAGATGATCTGGGACCTGCTCGACGTCGAAGTACCGATCGTCGCCGCCGTGAACGGCGCGGCGGTGGGCCTGGGCGCGTCCCTGGCACTGCTGTGCGACGTCGTCTTCGCGGCAGACACGGCGATCTTCGCGGACCCGCACGTGAAGGTGGGCATCGTCGCCGGCGACGGCGGCGTCGCCATCTGGCCGCTGGTGCTCGGACCCGCGCGCGCGAAGCAGTACCTGCTGACCGGTGATCCGCTGACGGCGTCCGAGGCCGAGCGCCTCGGGCTGGTGAACTTCGTCGCCCCTGCGGCCGAGCTGCAGGAGAAGGCCCTGGCGTTCGCGCAGCGCCTGGCCGCGGGCGCCCCGCTCGCCGTCCGCTACACGAAGATGGCGGTCAACAAGCTCGTGAAGGATGCCCTGAACGTGGCCTTCGACACCTCGACCGCGCTGGAGATCGTCACCTTCCGGAGCGACGATCACCGGGAGGCCCTGGCCGCCCTCCAGGAAAAGCGGCCCCCGAAGTTCACCGGGCGCTGAAGCTCCCGGCGCGGCGGTCGTCCAAGCGCGATCGGGCCTCGATTGCAGGAGGGCCCGCCGTTATGGAATCGTGGCTTGTTTTCGACCCGACGGATCGCCCGCCGGGCGCATAGTGACGACCGGCTCGCAGACGCCCCGAGGAGCCGGGCACCGTCGGGATGGATCGGGGGCAAGAAAAGGATCGAACGCATGTTCAGGCAAATCGTGGCGGGCGCCGTCGCGCTCACCTTCGTGGCGCAGGTTGCCGCCGCGGCAGACCCCAAGACCGAAGACGAGAAGACCCTCTACGCGCTCGGCCTCGCGATGAGCCGCAACCTCACGTCGTTCAACCTCACCCCCGACGAGTTGAAGATGGTCGAGGCGGGCCTCGCCGACGGCGTCGCCGGCGGCACGCCGAAGGTCGGCATGGAGGAGTACGGCCCGAAGATCCAGGCGTTCGCCAAGGATCGCGCGAGCACGGCGGCTGCGAAGGAGAAGGAAGCCAGCAAGGGCTACCTCGACAAGGCGGCGACCGAGAAGGGCGCCACCAAGCTGCCCTCGGGCGTGATCTACACCGAGACCGCGGCGGGCAGCGGTGCGGCGCCGAAGCCGACCGATCGCGTGAAGGTCCACTACACCGGCAAGCTCACCAGCGGCGAGACCTTCGACAGCTCGGTCGACCGCGGCGAGCCGGTCACGTTCCCGTTGAACGGCGTGATCCCCTGCTGGACCGAGGGCGTGCAGAAGATGAAGGTCGGCGGCAAGGCGAAGCTCGTCTGCCCGTCCGATGCCGCCTACGGTGACCGTGGCGCACCGCCGAAGATCAAGCCCGGTGCCACGCTGGTGTTCGACGTCGAGCTGCTCGGCATCGAGGATCCGCCGGCGAAGCCCGCGGCCCCGGCGGCAGGTGCCGCGGGTGGTGCCGCGGCGAAGCCGGAAGCGAAGTCGCCGCACTGAGCCATCGGGGCGAGGGGTCACGCGACCCCTCGCCCCGACGGGCAAACCACTCGCACCGACCACAGCTGCGCAATGCTGAGCCTCGCACCGACCACAGCTGCGCAATGCTGAGCCTCGCATCGACCACCGCGCCGCACTGGGTCGAGCGCGCGCTCGCGAACGTGGACGAGATCCTGCTCGACCACGCGCACTGCGAGAAGAAGGCGGCTTCCACCGCCGTGAGCCTGCTGTTCCGCTACCCGCAGCACACGGCGCTGCTCGACCCGATCACCGAGCTCGCACGTGAGGAGCTCGCGCACTTCAAGCTCGTGGTCGCCCACCTGCACGCGCGCGGCCGCTCGTTCGCGCGCCAGGTGCCGAGCACGTACGCCGCCGAGCTGATGGCGGCGCTGCGGCCGGGCGAGCCACAGCGCGCGGTCGACATGCTGCTCTGCCTCGCGCTGATCGAGGCGCGCAGCTGCGAGCGCATGAAGCTGCTCGCCGAGCACCTCGACGACGAGCCGCTGCGCGCCCTCTACACGAGCCTGCTCGCCAGCGAGGCGCGGCATCACCAGAGCTACGTCGACCTCGCCGCGACGATCGCGCCGCTGGCCGAGGTACGCGCCCGGCTGCGCGAGATCGGGCTGCACGAGGCGCAGGTGATCGAGCACGCGCCGCGCGTCGCCCGCCTGCACGCCTGAGCAGCGTTCCCGCTCCGCTGCGCGCCGTCGCTCAACGCGGCGCGGCCGGCACCTCGCCTGCCCGCGTCACGTCGTCGTAGCCTGGCAACGCGCGCAGCGCGTCGCGGAAGCGCTCGCCTCGCGCCGCGTCGAGCAGCGCGCGCCCGGCGCCGCTCGCGGCGAAGTCGGCCCGCAGCACCAGCGCGACGTCCTCGTCGGCCAGCGGCAGGAAGTCGATCCCCAGCGCCGCCGCCGCGGCTGCCGTGCCGACGCCGACGTCGGCGAGCCCGCTCTGCACCGCGGCCGCCACCGCGAGCGACGACAGCTCCTGCTGCGCCCCGCCGCCATGGCGTCCGCCACGCGCCACGTGCGCGTCGTGCCCCGCACGCGACTCGCCCGGACGCGCGCCGCCCGAGCCGGACAGCGTCCGGCTCGCGATCCGCACCGCCGAGCGCTCGACCTCGGGAGGAGTGCGCACGTCACCACGCCGCAGGTCGTCGAGCGTGCGGATGCCGAGCGGGTTCCCCGCCGCGACCACCAGGCCGACCGCGCGTCGCGCGAGCGGCACGACGACGCCCGGGGCCGCGGCAGGCTGCCCGCCGCACACGGCTGCCGCGTGCACCTCGCCGCGTGCCAGCGCCGCGAGTCCGGCCTCTCCACCCACGGGCGACAGCACGATGCGGTACTGCGGCGACGTCGCGCGCAGCACGTCCTCGAGCTCGCCGAGCGCCGGGTCGTGGCAGCCGGCGACCAGGATCGTACCGCGCACGTCGGCGAGCGGACGCAGCAGCTCGACCGCCACCTCGCTCCACGCCTCGACGCGCTCCACGTCCGTGGCGAGGCGCACGATGCCGTCGGCCCGCGCCATGGTGGAGATCGCGCCGGCGCCGCGCGGCAGCGGGCAGATCACGCGGCGCCCCGCGACCTCGCCGACGCACACGCGCATCAGCTCCTCCTGACCGCGGCGCGACGTCAGCGCGTATGGCGTCGCCGCGGCGATCGTCTCGTCCTCGGGCGCGGCGCGGCCGACGAGATGCGCCAGCAGCGGTGCCAGCAGCTCGCGGCAGATCACCGCGGCCGACACGGGATATCCCGGAACGCCCACCGCGACGCGCGCGCGCGCGACGTCCGCGCCCGCCCGACCGCCGTCCGCCGGCGGCGCGATCGTCGCCACGATCGCCGGCTTGCCCGGCATGACGGCGATGCCGTGCACCGCGACGCTGCCGACGCTCGCGAGCGCCGCCGCGGTGAAGTCGTGCTCGCCCGCCGACGAGCCGGCGATCACGCACACCACGTCCGCCTCGCGCAGCGCGAGGGACAGGCGCGAGCGCACGGCGTCGAGGTTGTCGCCGACCGGCGCGAGCCGCACCGGTGTGCCGCCCCACTCGCGCACGAAGGCCGCGATCATGCGCGAGTTGAACTCGACGATGCGACCTGGACGGCGCGGCTCGTCCGGCTCGATCAGCTCGTCGCCGGTTGGCAGGATCGCGACCACCGGACGGGGCCGCACGTCGACCTCGACCAGCCCCGCGGCAAGCAGCGCGCCGACGTCGGGTGGACGGATCGCGCGCCCACGCGGCAGGATCAGGTCGCCCGCGACCACGTCCTCGCCGACCAGCCGCACGTGCTGCCAGGGCGCGGCCGCCGCCGTCACGTGCACGACGCGCGCGACGCCGGGTACGGGTGCCCGCTGGGGGCCTGCTGCGGCGCCCGGGTGCGCGGCGTCCTCGGGCGCGCAGCAGCCGTCCGCCGCGGGCAGCGCGTCGGGCGCGCGGGCCGCGCGGTCGCGAGCGTCCGGGCGGACCACGGCCACCTGCGTGCTGCGCGGCGCGGGGCCATCGTACACGCGCTCGATCATGATCACGGCGTCGGCCCAGGACGGCAGGGCGTTGCCGGTGTCGACCCAGCTGAACGGCCGCCCGACGGTGGCCGGCGTGCCGTACTCGAGCTCGACCGCGGCCCCGTCGCCCGCACCGAGCGTGTCGTGCGCGCGCACCGCGATGCCGTCCATCGCGGCACCGTGATAGTGCGGTACCGAGAAGCGTGCGCGGCACGCGGCGGCGGTCACGCGGCCGAGGGCGTCCGGCACCGGCACACGCTCGGCGCCGTCGAGCGGCGGCGCCGCGGCGAGCAGCAGGGCGCGCGCGGCGTCGAGCGGCGTGAGGCTCGCGTGATGCTTCTCCGCCACGGCTCGCGCGCCCCGCTACGCCTCAGGCGAGACGCGCGTGCTCGAGGCACGGCATCTCGCGCCGGACCCTCGCGAGCAGGCCGAAGTCGATCTCGGCGACGACGACGCGCTCCCCGTCCGACGCGCACGCGACCACGGTGCCCCACGGATCGACGATCATGCTGTGCCCGTAGTCCGCGTGGCCGAGGCCGCTCGGACCATGCTGGTTGGCGGCGAGCACCCAGCACTGGTTCTCGATCGCGCGCGCCCGCAGCAGGACTTCCCAGTGCGCCGCACCGGTCGGGAACGTGAACGCCGAGGGGACGCAGAGCAGCTCCGCGCCGGCGCGCGCCAGCGCGCGGTACAGCTCCGGGAAGCGCAGGTCGTAGCAGACCGTCAGACCGAGCCGGCCCACCGGCGTGTCGGCGGTGACGACGTCGGTGCCGCGGCCGCGCTTCGCCGACTCACGCACCTCCACCTTGCCGGGGATCGACACGTCGAACAGGTGCATCTTGCGGTACGTCGCGAGCCGCGCGCCATCGGGGCCGAGAACGACGCTGGTGTTGTAGGGCGCGGCGCCGTCGCCGGACTGCTCCAGGATCGAGCCCGCGACCAGCGTCAGGCGGTGCCGGCGTGCGACGTCCGCGAGGCGCGCCAGGCTCGGGCCGTCGAGCGCCTCGGCGTTCTCCTGGTCGCGCGCCGCCGGTCCGCGCCACGAGAACGTCTCGGGCAGGACCACGAGCTTCGCGCCGAGGGCGGCCGCCTCGTCGACGCGCGCGACCGCGGCCTCGAGGTTGGTCTCCTTGTCGTCGGCGCTGCGCATCTGGACGCAGGCGGCGACGAAGCGTTCGGGACGCGGCGACATGTCCCCGGGCTACCCCCGGTCCCCGGATGGCGCAAGGAGCCACCTCCCCGTCCGTCCGGAGCGCCACGCGAAACGGGCCGGAAACCTCCGCGACGGCGGCGGAGGATCGGCGCATGCGCCTGCTCTATCTCGCCGCCGTCTGGTGCCACGTGCTGGCGGCCGTCGTGTGGGTCGGCGGCATGACGTTCCTCACCCTGGTGATCGTTGCGGCTGCGGCGCGCTGCGACGCTTCTCGGACGGGGCAACCTGCTGCTCGCCGTCGCGATCCTCGCGCTGGCGGTGATGCTGGTGCGCGGGCTGCCGTAGCGCCGGAGCGTCAGCCGAGCAGCTCGTCCATCCGATCGATCATGGCGGCCGCGATCGCCCGGGGGTCGGGCTGATAGTGACCCGCACGGACCGCTCGCTCGAGCCGCGCCACCAGCTCGGGACGGCAGGGGCGCGGGTTCGTGTCCTCGCGCGGCAGCTCGGACCAGCTCGCTCCCTCCGCCGGCGGACGCCGGGCGCCTCGAGCGGCGCTCCTTCCGGCCGCCCCTGGCCTGGGGCCGCCCGACGACCTCGTGCGCGACTTGTTCATCGGCCGGTTCAGCGGACGATCCGGTGGGGAACCTTAGCCCCGTGCGGACGCGCCCCCTCGGGCCGGGACCGCCCGATCCCCTGGGGGAGTGAGACGGGCGGATTTCCTCGATCTCCGGAGTAGCTCGGGCTCAGTCGACGGAGAGGTCGTACTCGTCGTCGGACAGCAGCACCTTCAGGCGAGCCATCGCCTGGCTGTGCAGCTGCGAGATGCGCCCCTCCGTGAGGTGCAACGAGTCGGCCATCTCCCGCATCGTCAGGCCCTCGAAGTAGTAGAACGAGACGACGATACGCTCCTTGTCGGGCAGCTGCTCGATGGCGTGGGCGAGGATCTCGACGCGCTCCTTGCGCAGGACCTTCCGCATCGGGCCGGCGGCGCCGCCATCGGGCACGACGTCCTCCGCCGCGCAGCCCTCGTCGGCGCGTCCGAAGTCCACATCGCCCGCCGGGACCATCGGCGCGGTGCCGACCGTCGCGACGGCACGCGCGTACTGCTCGAGCGTCATCGACAGCTCGGCCGCGATCTCGTCGGCACCCGGCGTCCGCCCGAGCCGGTGCTCGAGGCGGATCGTCGCGTCCTCGATGTCGTGCGACCTCTGGCGCGCGCTGCGCGGCAGCCAGTCGCAACGGCGCAGGTAGTCGAGGATGGACCCGCGGATGCGGTACTGCGCGTAGGTCGGGAACGCCGCCTCACGCTTGCAGTCGTACTTTCGCATCGCGTCGAGGAGACCGACCGTGCCCCAGCTGATCAGATCCTCGGCCGCCACCTCGACGGGCTTGCGCGGCAGCATCCGCTGCACGACCTGCCGTACCAGCGGCAGATATGTCCGCACCTCCTCCTCGTCGAGTGGGCGGAGCTTCGCAGCGGGCATCGCCCCGGCGACGCCCTTCTTGCCCGCCTTGGCGCGCGCGGGAGCGCGCAACGCCTCGACGCGCACCGCGGCCTTGCGGGTCGGCCCGGGCTGCGCGGGGGCGCGCAACACGGCGCCCCGCGCCGTCGCCGCGGCCACCACCTTCGCCGGAGCCGGACGCGCCGCCACCGCTCGTCCGCTCGCCGCCACCCCCACTCGCTGCCTCGCCGTCCCCGTCGCGCCCATCGCATCCTCCCCGAAAGCAACCTGTACGGGTTGCTTCAGCGAGAACCGTTCCATCGCGCCCCATGCGGGACGCCATAGGGAATCGCAGCGATT
>Ga0172363_10000497_pt1 | contig 29785 bp, 28 predicted proteins | sample LakKivs2_kivu2a2_FD_114541 | JGI IMG/M metagenome (GOLD analysis project Ga0172363, IMG submission 114541) | Sediment microbial communities from Lake Kivu, Rwanda - Sediment s2_kivu2a2 | ecosystem: Environmental > Aquatic > Freshwater > Lake > Sediment | place: Rwanda: Western Province, Lake... | reverse complement strand
TTGGGGAGGAAGTAAAATATCTTTTATTTCCACTTCGGTAAAGGACTGACGGTGGCCAGCTTTTTTTGAATAGCGCTTTTTGGCTTTGTATTTAAAAATGATAACTTTCTTGCCTTTCCCCTGCTTTAAAATCTTGCCAACAACCTTGGCATTTTTTATTATTGGCTTGCCGATTTCCAGTTTTTTATTTTTCTCCAAAAGCAAAACCTCGGTGAAATCCACCTCATCGCCTTCTTCCCCTTCAATCTTTTCTATCTTAATTTTTTTCTTGGGAGAAACCAGATACTGCTTCCCCCCGGTTTTTATAACTGCCATCATATAATCTTTCAAATAAGAATAATAATTTTTCTTGTGAGCGTGAGTATAATTTATTACCATCAACCGTTATATGCTTCGCGAACAAAAAAAATTATTATTCTTATTTTTAATCTTCAATATTCCTTGGTTCTTCAATTTCCAACGGCTCCACCTTTTCTTTGCCCTCGGTTAATCGGGCGGTATCTTTTTCCAATTTGGCAAATTCTTTGTAGGCCTTGTTATAAGTGGAAACCGTGGTTCCCAAATGTGTCCCCAGTTTAGCAAGAAAATCATTATAATTCAAGAGGTGTTTACGCAATTTTTCAACTCCGGCCAAAATATCTTTGGTTTTCTCCTCTATTTTCAGAGCCCTCAATCCCTGCAAAACCGTCTGCAAATAAGCGTAAAAAGAAGTCGGGGAAACGATAATTACGTGCTTTTCCTTAAAAGCATACTCAATCAAATCGTAGGTACTGATTTTTATTGCCCCGACCTGATTTATAAGTAAATCGTAATAAATTCCCTCTGAGGGAATAAACATAAAAGCGAAATCCATTGTCCCCTCGCTCGGACGGATATATTTAGCAGTTTCCTCAATTCGGTTTTTTAAATCATTTTTTAGCAATTTTTCCAATTCTTCTCTTCTGGTTTGGTCTTTTTCGGCTACAATTCGATTGTAATTTTCCAGCGAAAACTTAGAATCAATAGGAATAATCTTGTCTTTTATAAAAATCACGGCATCAACTATTTCTCCATCTTTAAATTTATATTGAAGCTTATATTGATTGGGTTGAAAAACATTTTTTAATAAGGTTTCCAAAAAATACTCGCCTAAAATTCCTCTTTGTTTGGGATTAGCTAAAACATCGGTCAATTTTCCCAATTGCTCTTTAACATCTTTTACATGCTGATGGTCAGCATGAACTTTTTCCAATTGAGAAGTAACATCCTTAATATGACCAGTCACATCCCTAACAATCTTTCCGCTTTCTTCCAATTGTTTTTGTAATGATTCCATACTCTTCTCTCTTGATTCCGCCAATTCTTTTCTGATTTCTTTAATCTCATCAGCCAATCCCCTCTCCTTTCTACCAAAAATCAGGTATAAAACCATACCCAATAAAATAAAAATGATTATATAAAGAAAATAGTTCATTGATACTATATTACTATTTTAATAAAAACTCCGCAACCAGGAATCCGATGTAAAAAAGAATTAAAAATAATCCCTCTTTCCAGGAGACCTTGTCTTTGGTGGCAATAAAAAGGTTAGCAATTAAAATGGCGGCCATCATAAAACAACCGCCGACAAAAATTACTCTATAATTTTCTATTTGAATTGGGTTAATTACTGCTGCTAATCCTAAAATAAAAGTTGAGTTAATTACTATGCTACCAATCAATGTTCCCAAGCTTAAACCTTCGTGTTTAGCAATTGCTGCATTAACCCCAAAAACTAACTCTGGCAAAGAGGTGCCTAGAGCTACTAATATTATTCCAATTAAAACCAAAGGTAAATAAAGTTCCTTAGCAATTAACTTGGCGCTTTCCACTACTGCCCAGGAACTCAAAAGCAAAACCGTTACTGCTATCGCAAAATACAAAATATTTTTTAGCAAATTTTTAAACTGCTCTGCATCTTTCTTTATGTGATCCATTCTTCTTCTGAAAGCATCCTTAGATTTTAAAATATGATAAATATACCAACCAAAAACAATCATTAAAAGTATTCCCTCGGCCCGAGAAAGCTGTTTATCAAAAAGCAAAAGCAATGGCAACAAAGCAATAAAGAACACAACCCAGGAATCTCTTTTGGTAATTTTGCTTTCAATTTTTAACCCTTTACTTATAATAGCTATAAATCCCAAAATAAAAGTGACTTTAACCAAATTTGAACCAATGGCGTTCCCCAGGGGAATAGCGGAAAGCTTTCTGATGCTGGCAGTAATTCCTATAAAAAGCTCGGGCAAAACAGTGGCAAAAGTCATCAAAAAAAAGGCAAAAACATACTCAGTCAATCTAAAGTAGCGGGACATCATTGTCAAAACCTTTACTAAAATAGCTCCTGCTTTTACCAGGGCGTAACAAGCAATAACAAAAAATAAAAGATAGAAAATCCACATAAACCAGGGGAGAAAATTATTTTATAAAAATTTCGGTTAAAACAAAGGCTATATAAATTCCTAATAAAAATAAGGCTTCTTTTTTAGTAATTTTGCGATGGGTTTTAACAAATAAAAGAAAAAAGATGGCTGAAATTATAAGAAAAAATCGAGCGATAATCAGCGGGGAAAAATCTGAAATCTCGATGGGACAGATTAAAGCTACTATGCCCAAAACCAGAGTCGCCGGCACAATCACCGCGCCCATCAAATTACCCAAAATCATCCACGTCTCTCCTCTCTTGGCGGAAATCACAGAAAAATAAGTTTCCGGCAAAGCGCTCCCCAGGCCAACAATTAAAATTCCAATCAGCAATATCGGAAGATTAAAGGCAAGGGCAAAAAACTTCGCTGAAATTACAATTCCCTGAGCAGCAATAATTAAAAGGAATATTCCCAAAATTAATTTGCCTAAATCCCCTAAAAAGTTTTTTAATTTTTTGTCAATAGTTACTTCGTAAGTATCGTAAATTTTGGTAAATCTCTCTTTCTTGGAAAAAAGCCAAAAATTATATAAAAGAAAAAAACCAATTAATAAACTCCCGTCAATTCTTGAAAGTGTTCCGTCTAGAATTAAGAATAAAGGCAAAAGAGCAGCAAGAATAGTAAAAACAGAAGTGGTTTGCACGGTCCGACTCTCGGCTGGAATTTCTTTATTCTTAGCGAACAAAACTCCCAAAGTCACTGCCAAAGTTAAAGCTATTAGATTATTCCCAGCTACATCGCCAAAAGAAAGTTGGGGCACTTTATGTAACGCAGAGGTTATACCCACAAAAAGATTAGGTAGAGAAGCAGCAAAAGCCATTACGAAGAAAGCGACCACAAATTCCCGCCAGCCTAAAAATCGAGCTATTCTCATTAAGCCGTTAACCACCCATTCGCCGGAAAAATAAAGAGCGACGCAACAAGCCATAAAAATTAAAATATACAAAAATATCATACTTTATGCTTTTTAATAAAGAAAAATTTTACTATTTCAACTAAAATAAGATTAAGAATGCCCAGGCCCAATATCAAAAACCAATCAAAAAAGTTCAAAGAAACGGTTTTAAGTAGCTTCTGAAACAAGGGCGTATAAACAGCTAATAACAACATACATAGACTAAAGAACACGCTACCAATCAAATATAAATTAGAGAAAAGATTGTATTCCCAGATATTCTTTCTTAAATTTTTACAAGAAAAAGCATAAAAAATCGAATCAATAGCTAAAACCGCAAAAATTATTGTCCTGATTTCGGCAAGAGGCAATGAGTTATCAAGAAGCCACAAAAACAACCCTAAAAGAATTAGGGTAGTGACAATGCCAAAGCCAAAAATTATCACTTTCATTTCATCGGTCAAAAGCGAGGCCTTGGGGTTTTCCGGGAGCCTTTTCATCACATCTTTTTCTTTGGGCTCAAAAGCCAAGGCAATGCCTTGGGGGCTTCCCTCAATTAAATTTTCCCATAAAATCTGAGCCGGCAAAATTGGTAATGGCAATCCTCCAATAACGCTTGCCCCGATTAAAATTACTTCTGAAAAACACTGAGAAACCTGCAGGGTGATGGTTTTTCTGATATTGTCTATGATTCCTCTCCCCTCCTTGACCGCTGTAATAATAATCGAAAAATTGTCGGTTAAAAGAATCAGGTCAGACGCTTCTTTGGCCACGTCTGTTCCCGAACCAAGAGCCACTCCGATGTTTGCCTTTTTTAGGGCGGGCGCGTCATTTACTCCGTCTCCGGTCATCGCCACTACTTCTCCCTTCTTCTGCCAGGCCTCGACTATTCTCAACTTCTGTTGCGGCTCCATTCGGGCATAAATGGTAATGTCTTTTAATTTTTTTTCGAATTCCTTGTCGCTTAATTCATTAAATTCATCTCCTTTTATGATATTTTTTGAGTCGGCAGGAACTCCCAATTCCCTGGCAATGGCCTGAGCCGTAAGCGGATGGTCGCCCGTGACTATAATTGGTTTCATTCCTGCCCTCTGACAGGTTTTTATGGCTTCTTTCACGTCATCTCTTAAAGGGTCTTTCAAGGCGACAAAAGCCACGAAAACGATTTCTGCCAAATATTTCTCGTAAATGTTTTGTTTTGTTGCCTCTGAAAGTTCGCCGATTTCTGATTGTTTCTTTATCTCCGAGGAAAGAGATTCTTTCGGCAGTTTTTTATAAGCAACAGCCACCAACCTTAGTCCTCGACTGTTCAATTTTTCATATTTCTTAGTTAGTTCATTTAGCTTATTTTTTGACAAATGTTCGTGTCCTTTGGTGGTTTCGAAATATCTGGCTCTTTCCAAAATAATTTCCGGCGCCCCCATGAGATAAATTACTTCCTGGGTTTTTCCAAGCTGATGAAGACTGGCCGAATATTTGTAATTCGAATCAAAAGGCAAATTATCTATTTGGGGCTCCTCTTTTTCCAAATTATCTCTTCTCAGGCCCGACTCCATTCCGGCCAAAACAATTGCTTTTTCCGTTGGTCTGCCCCTTATCAGCCATTTGCTCATTGGTTCCTTCATGTTTTCGATAAAGGCCTCGCTGCAGAAGATGCCGATTTTTAAAACTAATTCGCGGGGAAAATCTTTACTATCAGCAAAAACATCCGCTACCATCATTTTTGCCTGAGTCAGGGTGCCTGTTTTGTCAGTGCAGATTATTGAGGTTGAACCCAAAGCCTCGGCTGCCACCAATCTTCTGACCAATCCTTTCTGTTTCAAAATTCTTTCCATGCCCAAAGCTAAAATTACGGTAATTGCCACGGGCAAACCCTCGGGAATAGCTGCTACGGCCACGGCTACCGAAGTAACAAACATTTCCAAAATATTTCTTCCGGTTAAGCTCCCCGTAATAAAGATGCTCGCACAAATAATTCCTACAATAATGGCAATGATTTTGCTGAAATAAACTATTTTCCTCTGATAAGGGGTTTTCTCCTCTTTCAATTCCTTAATAGACATCGCGATTTCCCCTATCTCGGTATGGAGTCCAATGTCTGTCACGATTGCTTTGGCCCGACCGCTTTCAGCCACTGTCCCCATATAAACCATGTTTTTTCTGTCAGCCAGAAGAGTGCCTTCGGGTAATTTGCCTAGGGATTTGTCAGCCGCCAACCACTCTCCGGTTAAAATCGATTCATTGACTTTTAAAGAAGAATTCTCGATTAACCTAGCATCAGCCGGAATTTTGTCTCCCGGCTGAATAATTATAATGTCGCCAACGACCAAATGGGTTTGATTTATTTCTTTTTTCTCGCCATCTCTGATTACTGCCGCCTTTTCTCTAACTATCTTCTTCAAACTCAGCAAAATATTCGAGGTTTTGTTTTCCTGCAAATAACCGATAAAGGAGTTTAAAAAAACGCAGGCAAAAATAATTATTGAATCAGTCCAGTGATTCAAAATTAAGGTGATGAGTCCGGCAATAATCAGAATATAAATCAATGGACTCTTAAATTGATAAAAAAATATCTGTGCCCCGGTTAATCTTTTCTCTTCGGATAATTTATTAAAGCCGAATCTGCGAAGCCGCTCCTGAACTTCTTTTTCCGAAAGTCCGTTTTTGCTTGATTTCAGGTGTCGCAGAACACTCTCGACACTCATGCTGTGCCAGTTTTGTTTTTCCAATTTCATCATTATATCTTAATTCTAACACGGATTTAAGATATAAAAAAATTCACCCCGGGGAAATTACAGGATGAATTCAAGATTTTTGGAGATTAAATTCTTGCCCCGTACCGAGCTTGCTCTGGTACTGGGGTTGATTAGTTATTTTTCTTCAAACCCCTTTTCTCTAAGAAACTCTCTTATAAACTTATTAGCTTCTTCTTCAGTGTCAAATTCTTTATCTCTTATTGAATACTCGTCAGTAATTTTACAATTAGCATTATCGCATTCCCAAATATCTGCCGTTGGAATCCATTTTTTGTTGCTCTGAAGCTGATATGTTTTTACATTAAAAAATTTCATAAATTTATTTTTTAATTCTTACACCCTCATTTTAGTCCCGCAAAGTTCGAATATCAACCAAAAAGCCCCGGGAATCGGGGCTTTAATATTGTATGATTCTTTTTCTGACAGCCTCAACCGGATTTGAACCGGTGTTGCCAGGATGAGAACCTGGTGTCCTAAACCACTAGACGATGAGGCCATATTCAGCATCATATCAAAACATACCCCAAAAATCAAGAAAAAATTTATTTGTCACTGAGACAACTTCGGAGGGCCGAGCGCATGGTTGGCGCTAAAAGCGCCAGCGAGCCCGAGAATTAGTGCAGCCCCGCGCTGGCGGGGCTGACACGTGTCGACATGACAAATAAATTTTTTCTTAGAAAACCAACAACTCCTTAACTTTCTCCGGCTCGGCCATGATTTCCTTAATGATTTTTTCCATTTTTATTGCCCGCGAGCCTTTCACCAAAATCACGTCTCCTTGTTTTATCTGCCTCTGAACAGCTTTTGCCGCATCTTCGGAAACGTCAAATTGGAATACTTTCTTTTCGTCAAATCCATTCTTAATCGCCGACTCGGCAATAAACTTTGCCCGCGAACCGATTGTAAAAATCAAATCCGCAATTTCACCAGCTTTTCTGCCAACCCGCCTGTGGGCTTCAGGCGCGTATTCTCCGATTTCCAGCATGTCTCCCAAGACCACGACTTTTCTCCTGCCTGCCCCGCCATCGGGCGGGTTTTCGAAAATCTTTAAACTCTCTAAAGCTGCTTCCACGGACAGCAAGGCCGCATTATAACTGTCGTCAACAATTAAAGTATTTTTAATTCCAGAGATTAAATGCATCCGGCCGGGTAAAGGTTGAATCTCCTTCAGAGCCTCGGAAATCTCCACCAAATTCATACCGAAAACAATTCCCACTGCCGTCGCCCCCAAAGCTGAATACAAGTGTTGGACGCCCAAAACGTTGAACAATTTTGCCGGCACCGTGCTTCCTTTAAACTCCAATTTAAAATTAAGTTCGCTTGTTCCGAGCGCAGTCGAAGGACTGACTTTCAAATCGTAATTTGTCGCCCGTATATCAGCTTTCTCCTTTAAGCCGTAAGTTAAAACCTTTGCTTTAATACCTTCGCTCATTTGTCTTACCCGCTCATCATCATAATTCAAAACCGCTACCTCATCTTCTTTTAAACAGCTGATTAAATTTCTTTTCTCCCGAGCAACTTGTTGAGGGCTCTCAAAAAATTCTACATGAACCGGTATTTCTCCCAGGGCGGTGATTAAGCCGATTTTGGGATGAATAAAATCAACCAAATATTTTATGTCTCCCGGTCTGTCCGCTCCCATTTCCAGAACCAGAAAACCGGGATAAGAAACCCTGAAAATTATCATCCAGAATATTTTTATAAATCTGATAAGCCAGCGAAAAATCGAGTGACCAGCTGTTTCCAACCCGAAAATAGTCAAAGGTGCGCCGATTTCGTTATTGTAGTTTCTTTGATTTCGTCTGACTTGTTTTTCGCCGAAATGAGATTTTAAAACATGATAAATCGCCTCTTTGGTCGAGGTTTTCCCAACGCTACCGGTAACGGCAATAACAACCGGCTTGTATTTGTTTAATACTGGCTTGGTTAATATTCTTAATATCCTTTGAAGAATTTTGCGCATACCCTGTGCTACAACTTCGATTTTTATACTGAGCTTATCTAGGTTGTAGATTATACATCAAAAATGTTTGTTTACTAGATTATACCACGATGCTTGATTTGTGGTCGCCTACGGCGACCATCAAAGTTGTAGCACAGGGCATATTTATTGAGTGGGCGGTATTTCGTAATAATTTAATATGTATTCTGTTATTTGCTTGGCTACCGGCGTTAGCGAGTCCGAAGCAAAACGAACACCCTTGGGTTTATCGATTTTAATCAAAAGGGAAAATCGAGGGTCAAGAGCCGGAAAAAATTCTCCGAAGCTGTGGATGGTTTCCTTGCTGTAACCGCCTTTTTCCAAATCCGGAATCTGGGCCGTGCCGGTCTTGCCGGCGACCAAATAACCAGGAACCGCTGCTTTTTTGCCGAAGCCGTTCTTTACCACACTTACCATCATAGCACTTAAACGGGAAGCTGTCTCTGAAGAAATAATCCTTCTAATTTCTTTCGGCTTGGTTATCTTTTCTTCGCCGTCTTTAGAAATGGTTTTTTCCACCATGTAAGGCCTCATCAGAATCCCGTCATTGGCAATCGCCGAAAGGGCGGCAATCAATTGAATGGAAGTAACGGCAATGCCCTGACCGAACGAAATAGTAGCATATTCCACGTCTCCTTTTGTATCCAGATTGGAAATATTCCCTTCCTCCTCTCCGCTTAAATCTATGCCCGTCTTATGGCCAAAACCGAATTTCTGAATGTATTTCTTGAAATCGTCTTTTTCCATTCTCTGTTCGGCGAAAATTGCTCCGCTGTTCAACGACTTTTCCAGAACCTGGGTCATCGTTTGAATTCCCTCGGCCCGATCCAGAGCATTCTTGATGATGTGCCCCGCTACCTCGGTAAACCCCTTATCTTCGTAAGTGGTATTGGGTTCGATTACTCCTTTATCCAGGGCCGCGGCCATGGTAATGGGCTTGAAAATAGAACCCGGTTCGTACGTCTCATGAATGGCGGAATTCAAAAAAAGGTTGATGTTTTTCACTTCGTTGTATTTATTCGGGTCAAATACCGGCCAGTTGGCCATGGCTTTTATCGCTCCTGTCTTTACTTCCATAACAATAATTGTTCCGCTTGGCGCCTCGAGTTTTTCAATGGTTTCCTTCAACTTTCCTTCCACGAAAAATTGGACGTTTGGGTCGATGGTTAAAACCAGATCAACCCCTTGCTCCGGCTGGGCCAAAATTCTGTCGCCCACCGATATCAACTGACCCAAACTGTCTTTTTTGGCCTCAACAAAACCCGGCTTTCCGGTCAATTCTTCTTCGTAATACTCTTCGACGCCGTATCTTCCTACCTTTTTATCGTTGTCAAAACCCACGAATCCTATTACATGGCAAGCCAGCTCGTCGGCTGGAAAATAACGCCAATTCTCGGGTTCGAAGTGAATACCCTCAAAATTGAATTCTTTAATTTTATTAACCGTGTCTTCGTCAACTTTATTTTTTAACGGTTCATAGGGGTCGTCTATTTTTTCTATTCTCTCTTTCAGGATTTCTCCTTCAATTCCTAAAAGAGGAGATAGTGTTTTAACTGTCTCCTCTTTGTCTTCTATTTCCTTTGGTATTGCGTAAACCGTCCAAAAATTTTTATTAATGGCTATGGGAAAAAGTAGAGAGAGAGAGTCGCTGTTGGTATGCTCATCTTTCATAAATATCTCGCCCCGGGAAGGATAGATGGTCTGAAAACTCTGATGTTGGTTGGCGGCTAATGTTTTATAAAAACTGTGTTTTAATACCTGAAGGGTAAATAAACGAAAAATTACAACAAGGAAAATTAAACCGATAAAAAAAACAAATATGTAAAAGCGCCAGTTTTTCATAGAGATAATCTTTTATCTTGCCGCGGTTACATTTGCCTGCGGAATAGCCAAATAATCAATGCCCTGAGCTTTTATCATTCCAAAACTTTCACTCTTCATTTGTAAAACATTAATTGATTTTAAATCGGAGATGCTTATCTGTAGTACTTTGTTTTTGTCTTCCAAATCATTTATCTGTTTTTTGAAAGCTGTTATTTTATACCCTTTGGCAGTAATGCTGTTTACCTGAAAAAGATAAAATAATCCGCTGACTAATATGGCAAAAACTAAAATTATGACCCAGGCTTTGTTGGTCTTAACTCTTTGGGATTTCTCGGAACAAGCCGAGGATTGAGAACGTATAATATTTGACTGAACCAAGCTTATGACTGTCATATCGTTTTCTTAGATTCTTGGGCGGGGGTCAGCCTCGCCTAAGATTCTAAGGTCAGTCCTTAGAGTCCCTTTTAAATTTTTATTGCGGCTCGCAGTTTGGCACTGCGGCTGCGATAATTCATGCTAATTTCTATTTCGTCGGCTATTACCGGCTTATCGGTCAAAATCTTTAATTTTCCCCGGACTTCCTGTTCTTTGAAGAAATTTTTAACAATTCTGTCTTCCAAGGAATGAAATGAGATAACCACGATTCTTCCTTTCGGAGCAAGTATCTCTATTGACTGCTCCAACCCGGATTTAAGATTTTCCAGTTCGTCATTTATGACTATTCTCAAGGCCTGAAAAATTCTGGCTAAAACCCGAAAGAGAGTTCCACGACGAGTCAAACTGAACGAAATCACTCTTTTTATTACGTTTTTTAATTGAAAAGTGGTTTTTATAGGGGCTAATTTTCTTTGCTTGACGATTTCGGCGACAATTTTTCGGCTGTATTTTTCTTCTCCGTAATTCTTGAAAATTTCCACCAAACTTTCTTCCGGCCAGCTGTTAATTATTTCCTCAGCCGTTACTTCCTGCTTGCCGTTTAAAATCATTATCAGGGGTTCGTCTTTTTTGTAAGTAAATCCTTTGCCGCTTCCCTCTATCTGCCAATTGGATAGGCCGAGGTCGAACAAAATTCCATTTACTGCCAGAAAATTGTTTTTCTTAACTATTTCTCTCAATTCTTTAAAATTTCCATGAGCCAAAACAAGACGTTCCCGAGGCTCGATTCTTTTTAAGGATGCGATGTCTATGTCTATTCCCAGAAGCTTTCCGTTCGGTGCTATTCTTTCCAGAATTGCCTTGGCGTGGCCGGCCTCGCCGATAGTGCAATCAACAAAATTTTCTCCCGACTGGGGATCCAAATATTCGAGCACCTTTTCCAGAAGAATAGGTATGTGCATAAAAATTATACGCCCAATTCTCCCAGCCTCTCGGCCATGTTGTCAACTTCCTTTTCACTTTGACGTTTAAATGCGTCCCATCTGGCTTTATCCCAGATTTCCAAACGATTATAAACCCCGGCAATAATCACGTTCTTTTTTAATTGGGCGTAACTCTTCAAATAATCAGGAACAAGTATTCTGCCTAACGAATCCAAACCTGATTCACTCGCTCCAGCCAACATTAACCTGCTGAAACCCCTGGTATCTCTCTGACCGATCGGCAAATTACTCAACTTCTCTACCAATTTCTGCCATTCCTTGAGAGGAAAAACAAAAAGACAGTTATCCAGTCCCCTGGTAATAACCGCCCTTGCTCCAAGCTCCCGCCTGAACTTAGCGGGTATGGCTAATCTCTTTTTTGCATCAATGGTATGAGTATATTCGCCAATCAGCATAATTTACTTATCCCCAAGAATTAATACTTATTAACACTTTTATCCACAATTTAACACTCTACTTAAATCTTATTCCACTTAAAATACCTATGTCAACCCCTCGCTTCGACTCGGAGCAAGCTCCCCTAAAAACAAAAATTAGCTTCAAAAAGCTAATTTCTTCTAAAATTTATCCACACCTTATCAACACTTTAACCTATTTCATATGCTTTTATTTCTACGAAATCTCCTCTTTTAAGATTTTTTTCTAGGATTATTCTGGCAATTTTGCTTTCTATTTCATCCTGAATTACCCGTCTCATGGGACGGGCACCGAACTCCGGCTGATAACCCAATTCTACTATTTTTTCTATTAAATCAGGGTTGACCACCAAACGTATTCCCATTCCTTCTATCAATCTCTTGGATAAATCGTTCATCATCAAAACAGCTATTTTTACCAAATGCTCATGGGTTAACGGCCTGAAAACAACCACGGCATCAAAACGATTAAGGAACTCCGGTTTGAAAATTCCGTTCTTTAACAAGTAGTCCGTTAATTCATCTCTAAAAGCATCCAAGCTTTTGCCTTCCTTTACTTTCTGTCTAATCAATTCTGCTCCGGCATTGGAAGTACCGATGATAATACAGTCGGTCAAACTAACCTTTCTGCCAAGAGCGTCGGTTAGCCAACCCTCATCAAAAACCTGAAGAAACAAATTTAAAATATTGGGATGGGATTTTTCGATTTCATCTAAAAGGACCAAAGAAAAAGGGTCATCGGAAACAGCTTTGGTAAAAAGACCGGGCTCCCCCATTTCCGCTGAGCCGATAAGACGATTAATGGAAGAAACGTCTTGATATTCAGACATATCGAATCTAATCATTTTTTCGTCTGAACCGTAATAAGCCGCGGCCAGAGCTTTGGAAGTTTCCGTTTTACCAACTCCGGTCGGGCCCAGAAACAGAAAACTGCCGATAGGTCGTTTGCCTCCCTTAACCCCCACCCGTGCTCTCCGCATTGCCTCAGAAATCACTTTCACCGCTTCGTCCTGGTCAATTACGCGCTGATGAATTCTTTGCTCAAGGGCCAAAAGTTTTTCTCTCTCTCCTTCTTTAATCATCCCCACCGGAACTTCTACTCTTTCGGAAATAATTTTCGCTACGTCTTCAGCTGAAACCCTTTTTCCTCCTTTTGAGACGGTATAAACCAATGCCTCGGTCAAAATGTCGATTGCCTTTTCTGGAAAAGGAGCATCCTGAATGTAATGTTCGGTTAATTTAACGATATCTCGCAAAATCCGGTAACTCACAGAGATGCCGTATTTTTTCTCAAACCCCGGCAGCATGTCTTCCAAGATGAAAATGGTCTGTTCGGCAGTGGCTTCACTGACTTCGACTTTAACAAATAGATTTTTTACCGAAGCATTGGTTTCAACGTATTTGTGCCAACCCTCGTAAGTGGTAATGCCAATAACCTGAAAATTAGACGAAGAAAGATAGGGCAATATAATCGGCGTGATATCGACTGCGGCAGGGCCTTTGTCCGAACCGAGATAATTATGAATTTCGTCAATAATCAAAATTACGTTTCCGGCACTGACTGCTTCGGAAAATATTATCTTTAATCTTGCCAATATTTCGCCGGGCGTGTCCAATCCGGCTAATACTGCCTGCATATCCAGTTCCAAAACCCTTTTATCGTTCAAATTGGCAAAAGAACGACCTTCGGCGACTTTCTTGGCAAAGGCGTAGGCAACGGTCGAACGACCCGAGCCGGAACGTCCAACCAACAATACGTTATTGGCTCCGCTTCTGGCCAAAATTCTTTCTATGGTATAGATTTCTTTCTGATGACCAATTAAATTGATGGAAAGATTCTGCTTCCTGATGGTGTCCGTCACCTCAACGCTGAATCGGTCTAAATTCACCGTATAGCCGGCTGCCCATTGCTTGCCTATGCCTCTTTTTTTCATCAGGTTTTCCAGACGCCAAAATTGTTTCATTCTCTTTAAGCTGTATTCCAGAGAATCCTCCCAAGCAGTCACGTGATTAACGTCCTCGACATTCATATCGGCCATGTCCAAAATTTCTTTAAACCCGCGACTCTCCTCGGCCGCAGCCACCAAAAAATCTCTGATTTCGATGTGGCGATGGAAATTATTAATGGCTAAAAGGGCTGCTTTCTCGAAAACCAGAGTAAATTCCTGATTACTCTTACTATCGCCCTGTTTCGACTTTTCTATTTCTGATTTCAGCTGTTCTTTAAATGAACCTCTTTCCAGCCCAAGTTTCTGGAAAATCAGCTCGCCTCTTGAATCCTGCCACAGATAAAAAATGATTGCAAAAACGTTTAAAAACACTCTCCTACTTTGACAAAATTTAGCTGCTCTGGTCACTGCCCGGGCCACCCGAAAATCCAAATGCTCGGCTAAATTAAGACTTTTTATGCTTACTTCTCCGGAAATTCGTTCGGCTAACGAGGACCTGAGAAGGAAGTTTTCCCTCAAAGAATCAAGAAAAGTCAGAAAAATCACCCCGCTGATAAAAAAACAAAAACAAAGTAGGAAAAGGGCAAAAACCTGTTGAGCGGACAATCCTAAAATTCCCGGCTTAAGAAAGGTAAGAAGCAAAAGCATTGCCACCACAATGAATAAACTGTTTAATCCTTTAATGATTTTGAGTGGAAAAGTTTTCTCCAAATCAACCGCCTTGTATATTAAATTTTTTCTTCTTAGGTCAAACATTTTAAAGCAAAAGAATTATTGCTAAAATCAAAAGTCCTGCAATGGTAAAAGGCAAACATAGCCAAATTATAAAAAATAAAAGTCCCAGAATAAGGACCAAAAAGAAAAAGATAATGCCGACAATAATGGTGAAAAATCGGACTAAAAAACCAAGACCTCGAGAAATAGTATTAAAAGCAACATATTCAAAAAGTTTTTTAAAATCCAGACCGCGGGGCTTGCGAGTGATGTCTCGCTTCCAGGGAGCAAAAAGCGTCTTTAAAAGTAAAGGAATGGAAAAATAATTCAGAGAAAAAATAATATAATTTCTCCAGGCAGTCAAAACGTCCTTTATTGCCTCGCCATAATACCACCGCCAAAAAACTAATGCTATCGGCATATAATTTTATTATACAATAAATAAAAAAATTATACGATTTAAGCGTATAACTTGTTAATATGCGCGCGGATGGAATCGAACCATCAATCTTTGCGACCTGCCCGCCGCACTTGTGCACGCATCTGGACTCGAACCAGAGACCTTTGCAATGTGAATGCAACGCTCTAACCAATTGAGCTATGCGTGCTTTGGCAGGCGGGTGTGAACGCAACGTTTTGCCACTAAACCACGCGCGCATTCCAATTTACCACAAATTAATCCTGTTGATTAAAATTTCGCTTTTGCCGGTTATCAAATCTCTGACAAACCGATCATACATATCATAACGGTAATTGAATTCTTTGCTGGTCATAATGGCACAATTCAGTTCTCTGCCCACCTCGGCTTCCAAATCTTTCAAAAAATTATTTAATCTTCGGTGATTGATTTTATCGCCGACTATCAATAAATCCGCCTTAGCCGAATCATCAGCCGTAAAAATACCGGCTAAAACCAAAAGTTTTATGTTGCCTAACCTTCTAACGTTATCTACCAAATCGTCTTTGGAAGAAATGGTTGATTTCAAAACCAAATTCCGCAACTCGTTAAGAAAATCAAAGGCCGGATTAAGATAATAGATGGTTTTCTTTTCTTTCCTAGTTTTACCTCGCTTTGTTTCAAAGCTTAACCAGGCCTTCTTTTGTTTAATCACCCCTATGTTCTGTAATTTGTTCATTTCCCGACGAAGCAAAGAAACATTACTTCTCAATCGTTTAAAAATATCCTTGAGTTGAAATACGTCTCTTGAGTTTCTAAAGAAAAACTTCAAAAGTTTTACTTTTGCCTGCGATTCAAATAACTGTTCCAGAATCCCCTTACCAATATAGACCCTGAGCTTCCGGCGGGCTTTCCTCGGCCTGATTTTTTTTGGCTTCCTGCTTTTTTTAATTTTTTGGGATTTAACTTTTTTAACCGCTCTTCTCCTGATTGGCTTTTTAATCTTTTTCCTTAAAACCTTTCTGAGTTTTGACTTCTTGATGGGTTTTTTGAATTTTTTTCTTACGGTTCTTCTGGGTTTGGCTTTTTTTACCTTTTTCCCGGATTTCAAAACCTTAACCCTCTTCTTGGGTTTTTTGGCTGTTTTTTTCTTCTTTTTCTTCATAATCCTATCATAACTCCTCATTTTACCCTTGTAAAGACCAATAAATTCAGATACAATAAAATTTATGGAACAGCCACGTCTTAACCTTTATTTCAGGGAAATCGTTTATCACGGTCCTTCAACTAAAAAGGACTCTGTCTGCGGCGTTTTTTCTTATGAGGCCCTTAATGTTGAGGATGCGAAACTGGGCAATCTCTATCTGGTGGGGAAAATTCATGACCTCCCGCCGAAAAAACATAAAAATTTTGACTTTTTGCTTGCCCTTTTGGCTTCGGCCATAAAAAGAGAGTTTTATGCTGACCCGAGAAAAAATACCTTGGAAGCCTTAGAGTCGGCTCTGCAAAGCGCTAATATTTATTTGGATGATTTTACTAAAAGAGGTCATAAGGAATGGCTGGGAAATCTTGATTTCACCTGCCTGGCTTTTTCGCGAAATAATATTCATATCGGTCAAACTGGCAATATGCTTGTTTATTTACTGCGAGGGCAAACTCTAAGTAATATCGCCAAGAAATTCGCCACTACCCAAAAAACGTCTCACCCTTTAAAAACATTCTCCAATATTGCCAGCGGGATACTTGAAGAAAACGACAAGCTTATAATTGCCACTCCCGACATTCTGGAGGTTATCCCGAATTCAAAAATCAAAGAATTATTCTCCGGTCCTTCCACCGAACAACTTTACGAATTTATTAAAGAAAATTTAGAAAAGGAATCAAAAAACAAAACATCTGATATCTGTTCCTTGGCCTGTCTGCTTTTGGAGGCAAAGACCAAAACGCCGACAGCCGAGAGAAAAACTATACCGCTTAAAGAAATTCCCAAAATTACTTTTCTTGATTTAGAAAAATTATTCAACTCCCATTCCGATAAGCTTAATCGCATTCTGAAAGATAAAATTCCTGTCTCTTCAAAGCTATTCAATCCCATCAATGCGATTCTGAAATCAAAAATTCCCCACTATCTATTAAGCTTGCTTCTGGTTTCAACAATATTGCTCTCGCCCTATCTTGTCCAAAAAATAAATTACGAAATAAAGTTACACAAAATAAATAATCTGATTAAAAGACTGGATGAAACGATTGGCAAAAGCGAGTTGTCTCTGGTATACCAAAACCAGACAAATGCCCAGGCCCTGCTCCAGCAAGCCAACGCCTTAATGGTCACTGCCGATTATTTATTGTCCCAGTTGCCCGAAATAGTAAAAGAAAAAACCAGTCAAACCATTGAGGTCATCCAAAAAGACCTTGACAACCAGCAAAACAGTATTAATAACGTGGTAAATATTAATGAACCGGAGGAAATTGCCGACCTTTCAAAAAACAGCTTCAGTTTTAATCCTCAGGGTATTTTGAAATTAGAAAACTTTCTTTACTTCTACGAACTAAATTCCGGATTTCTTTACAATATTAATCTGGACAATATCGAAGACCACACCCTGGTCTTTCTCTCCTCAAAAGATACGTTTAAATTCGGCGCAATCAGAGATAATGCCATTGTTCTTTTGTCCAATCCGGAAAAAATTTATATCTATGGGAAAAGCGACAACTACAATACCTATCTTTTGAAGCCCACCCTGGAAAATACCCTGGACATAAAAGATATGACCAGTTATCAAGGCAACCTTTACTTTCTGAATACAACAAAACTTAACGTCTTAAAATATACCCCCCAGGAAAGCGTCTTAAACGGCACGAATTGGCTCAATAAAGACCAGGATCCCGAACTGGCTAACGCCCAATCATTGGCCATTGACGGCAGTATCTACGTTTCCCGGGCCGACGGAACAATTATCGAATACAGGCAAGGCAAAAAGGCCAGGGAAATCAAACCGAAGCTTAGTCCTCCCCTTGCCGGCGGCAGCCAGCTGTTTACTTCCGGAGAAATGAAAAATCTCTATATTCTGGACCAGATAAACAAAAGAATAATTGCCTTCAACAAAAAAGACGATTTTACCACCCAGTATATATCCAGTAAATTTGATTCTCTGAAAGATTTCTGGGTTAGCCAGGACGAAAAAACAATCTATATCTTAAATGGCTCCAAGATTTATAGAATATACATATAATGCGTATTACAAATAACAAAAAATCCCGCAATGCGGGATTTTTTGTTACAAGGAAAAATTTTTATTTTAATTCAACAGTGGCGCCTGCTTCTTCCAGTTTTTTCTTCATTTCTTCGGCTTCTTCTTTTTTCGCGTTCTCTTTTACTGTTCTTGGCGCGCTCTCAACCAAATCCTTGACTTCCTTCAATCCTAATCCGGTAATCTCTCGCAGAACCTTAATCACTTGAACTTTCTGGCCACCGGCATTTTTCAGTTCAATATTAAAACTGGTCTTCTCTTCTTTGGGGACTTCGGGACCAGCGCCTGCGGCCGGAGCGGCAGCGACGGCCGCTACGGGAGAAACGCCGAATTTTTCTTCTAGAATCTTAACTAATTCCGCTAAATCCATCACGCTCATCTTCTCAATCTCATCCACTAATTTCTTAAACTTTTCTGGCACTTTTATCTCTTTTTTTTCTTCGGTCATAATATTGTAAATTTTTAATTATTATTTACCCCGTTAAATACTCTACACTTCTGTGGAGTCCTGCTTCGCAGGATTTAACGGGGTGAATCTTTTATGGCGTTTAATGCGCCGATTAAATTTCTTAAACTTCCGGCTAATATGTTCACAAAGCCGGAAATCGGACCTTTAATGGTATTTATTAACCTACTCAAAAGTTCGTCTCGCGATGGAATTCTGGATAAAGCCTCGACCTCTTCAAATCCTAAAAACCTATTCCCCACTATCCCGCCCAAAACCTTTAAATTTTTGTGCTCCCTGGAAAATTCAAAAATTATTTTGGCCGGAGAAATTGGGTCGGCGTAAGAGAAAGCCAAGCCCAAGGAGCCCGCCATATCCGAAACATCAACGTCTTGCTTGACTTTTTTAAGGGCTAAATTAATCAAACTTTTTTTGGCTACTCTATATTCTATTTCCGCTTTCCTTAAATTCCTTCTCAGTTTTTGCATATCATTCACATTAACTCCGCTGACATCGGTAAAAATCAAAATCTGCTGACGTTTTATTCTATCAGCTAAATCATCGATAACTTTTTTCTTTTGAGTTTTGCTTAGCATAATTCCTACGAATTACGAATAAAAAAACTGCGGAGTACTGCCGCAGACAATAAAAAACTTTAGCTTTATCTGCCTCGGCAGGACTTATGGTGGCCTACTGTCTGCGGCAACTTAATTATACTAGCATCTTATTATAACAAAAATTCCCTGTCAACCCCGTCAGACGGGGTCAATAGTTATTTAAGGTATTTTGCCTTGTTTAGATTATGTTCTTCAAGAGTTTTGGAAAAGATGGTTGTGCCGTCAGGGGCAGTAAGGAAGAAATTATAATCTGTTTGCTTGGGATAAAGGGCGGCTTTGATGGCTGATAATCCCGGATTATTTATCGGAGTCGGCGGCAAACCGAGATTTATATAAGTGTTATAAGGCGAATCAATTCTGGTATCCTCATAGGAGTAACGCCATTTATCAACTCCCAAAATATAAGCAATCGTAGCGCAGGATTCCAAGGGATAATTGTTCTCTATCCTTTTCCAAAAAATTCCCGAAACAATTGCCCTATCTTCCTCGATGATTACTTCTTTCTCTAAAATGCTTGCCATTATTAAAATATTGTAAATCTTTGGTCCTTCAAGGACCAAAGATTTTATTTTTTGGTCGAAATTATCTTGCATTTTTTTGACCACCTCCTCTATAGAACTATTCTTGTAAAAATAATAAGTATCAGGGAATAAATACCCTTGTAAATCTTCCGGCAATTTTTCTTCCTGATTGATTATATTATTTTCTCTTAATCTTTCTTCTATTTGTTTATTTGTCCATCCTTCGGGAATAGTCACTTTCACCCAATTTGGGTTTGTCTCACCATTAGCAATAATTTTAGCAATTTCGAAAATACTCATTTTAGGATTTAATAAATATTCCCCTGCCTGAAGATGCCCATTATATCCTCGTATCCAAACATAAAAAACAAAAAACCATTTGCTTTTTATAATCTGTTCATCTTTTAATTTCTCTGCCACCTGAATTGACCCCCAACCTTTTTCAATTTTTATTAATTTTTCTTCTCCCTTACAAATCGGGCTAACAGCTTCTAAAACTAGCAATATCAAAAAAATTGCTATAAAAAATATCAATATAAATTTTCGATTTTGGAATAATTTTAACAATTTATTCATACTTAATCTTTGATCAACGGCACGAAAGCAAAACCAGGAAATTCCTGTTCTTCAAATTTATCTTCGGAAATTTTTACAAAAAGCCAGATACTCTCTTTAATCGGCGCCACGATTCTGCCACCAATTTTTAACTGTTCTTTCCAGTATTGGGGTACTTTTTGGGCCGAGGCAGCAGCGATAATCTTATTTACCCCGTTAGAGATTTCATCTCTAATGGGGTCAAAAGTCGCTTTTTTTGAGCCGTCACCCCAAATAAATTCCGCAACCCCCTTTTCTATGAAATTATACTTAGTCACGTTTCTCTTGCCAAATTCCGCTAATTCCGAAATTCTCTCGATGGCAAAAACTTTACCCGTAGGCTGGACACAGTAAGCCAAAAGGGCGGTTTGCCATCCCGAACCCGAACCAATATCCAAAATCCTATCCCCTGGCTTTGGCTGCAACAGTTCCAGCATAAAAGCCACGGTTAAGGGTTGGGAAATTGTCTGTCCGTATCCGATTGGCAAGGGCGCGTTAATATCCGCCTCACCCTTCAAATCCTCCGGAACAAAATCTTCTCTTTTGACTCTTCTGAATGCCTCAATTATTAAAGAGGTTTTTAAATAACCCTCTCTTATCAGTTGGTCTATCAATTCTTCCATTATTCTATTATATCAAAAATTTAACAGAGCATAAAAAGAACAACCCCTCCGAAGAAGGGCTGTCCTTTATTGTACAGTTTCCAATCCGAAGATTTTCCACTGTACTCTTTCAGTATAAATTATAAAAAAGCAATGTCAAGCTCAAATGGGGATAATCTGGGGATAAAAAAGCAGGAGCGCCAGGCTTCGAACCCGGAACCTCTGGTTTTGGAGACCAGTGCTCTACCAGTTGAGCTACGCTCCCATTTTATTTCTTACTCTCATTGTGTAAAGTTCTTTTTCTGCACCATTTGCAAAATTTTTTGTATTCCAATTTTCTCTCGACTGTTTTTTTATTTCTTCGAGTATGATAATTGATGCGTTTACATTCGCTGCAAGCTAATTTGGTTATGTATTCCTTCTTCACAAGTGTCTACGAAATTACTAATTAGTACAAATATACGAAATAAATTATTTGTATATTTGTAGATTTTTGTACTTTTGTAGCCATCCTATCAGTTTTTCTTAATCCATTGGTCTAATTCTTCACTGTGTTCGTATAAATCAAATAATGCTCCGGAAAATTTATCTTCGCCTTTTTTCAAAATCCAATCGTTTTCTCCGGGTTCGAAATAAGCAACTACCTTATAATCTAATTTAGTATTATTTTTTTCTGTCTCTATTAGAACCCGGGCCATAATATGGCCATCTTCATATTCCGCGTAAAAATCCTTATTGCTCTCTTGAATAAACCAAAACCTGGTAATATACCAACTTCCTCCCAAAACCGGCTTGGCTGGTGAAACCTCACCGATTTTCTGGGAAAAATCATTCATTATTTCTTCTCTGCTAATTTGTTGTCGCATATTCGGCTGATTCTCTGATTGCACTGGGGCTGATTTTTGGCTTCTTAAAACATAATAAATACCGCCGATAACCAAAACAAATATAACTACGATTATTATAAGATAAATTTTCTTCATGGAAGCCAGGAGAGGGAATTGAACCCTCGACTTCCATCTTACCAAGATGGCGTTCTACCACTGAACTACCCTGGCATAATAATATTAATCGCGTTTGACGCGATGGGCCGGGCAGGATTCGAACCTGCGTAGTCCAGAGGACGACAGTTTTACAGACTGTTGCATTTGACCACTCTGCCACCGACCCATAAACTAGCCGTCTCTCGGATTCGAACCGAGGACCCACAGTTTACAAAACTGTTGCTCTACCGCTGAGCTAAGACGGCAGATTATTATTTTCTTCTTCCTCTTCTTTCTTTCTTCTTATCCTGTCTCTCAACCTATCGACTCTTCTGGCTAAAAAGTTATCAAATCTTAGAACAATAACCTTTATTCTTCTTAGAATCTTCTCTGTTCTGTGAACAAATATCTCATGAAAAAAACTGCTGGAATTTATTTTCTCTTTAACCTTCTCAACCAAAGAAACCTCCTCGAAGGGTTGACGCGGATATCTTAAAATAACGGGAATTTTGCGTAAAACAATGACCAAAATTCCTATAATGCTTATGACAAAGATGATTTGTGATATAAGGATGATCATCAACGAATAGCGAATCAATTACGAATATACGAATTTTATCTATTTTTATTCGAAAATTCGTACAAAATTAGTAATTCGCTGATTAAAGTTCGTATCGCACGAACTTCTCTATTTTAATGTTTTCGCCGAATTTGGCTATTTTTTCATCTATCAAATCCTTCACCGTAATCTCCGGGTTTTTAACGTATGGTTCTTTCATCAAGGATTTCTCATCCTTTGAGCCCATGCCCGCGATGTGCATGGCTAACTCGTGAGCTAATTCTCTAAACTCTTGATTGCGAGCCACGAAATCGGTCTCGCATTTCAATTTTAACAAAACCCCCACTTTTTTGTTGGTATGAATGTATGCCTCAATAATCCCTTCTTCGGCTTTTCTCTCGGACTTTTTCATAACGGTAATCCTGCCTTTTTCCTGCAAAATCTTCGAGGCCTTCTCTTCGTCTCCTTTGGCATCAACCAAGGTCTTCTTACAGTCCATTACCGAAGCCCCGGTCTTATCTCTGAGTTTTTTTACTTTATCGGCTGATATTGTCATGGTTTTATTTTAATGACTCTTCGACCTGCTCCAATATAAATTTCAAGGCAGATGTAGACTCATCGTTCGAAGGTATGGGATAATCAATCAGAGTAGGGTCGCTGTCGGTATCAACCAAACCGACTACAGCTATGTTTTTCTTCTTTGCTTCTTTAATAGCGGTCATTTGAGTTTTTACGCTTAAAACGAAAACCGCATCCGGCAATTTATCCAAATTTTTTATACCTTCAAATTTCTTTTTTAATTTTTCTATCTCTTCATCAAAATCCTGCTGTTCTTTTTTGGTGTATTTTTTCAACTCTCCGTCCGACTTTTTCTTCTCCAAATCCATAAAATATTCAACTCTCTTCCTAATGGTTCTAAAATTGGTTAATAAACCCCCTATCCAGCGAGAAATTATGTAAGGCATATTGCAATTTTTCGCTGTTTGTTCGGCTAAAAGCTGGCTTTGGGAACGGGTTTCCACAAAAAGAATTTTACCCTTGTTCTCTTTTATCTTTTTCATAAATTCAAGTGCCTTAGCAAGCTCTTCGGCTGTTTTTTCCAAGTCAATAATATATATATTATTCCTTAAACCGTAAATGTAGGGTGTCATTTTGGGATTCCAGTTTGACTTTTTGTGCCCAAAATGAACACCAGCCTCAAACATTTTCTGGGCCATTTTTTCAGAAATTATTGATTTTTTCTTCGTCTCAGACATAAAATCTATGTTAACATAACAACATCAACAACGCAAGGGCGCTGTTTTGTTGACTAATGTATATTTGTATTATATCATTAAATTTATCATGAAAAAAGACGTCCACCCGAAATATTATCCCAATGCCATAATCCACTGCGCTTGTGGAAAAACTTTTAAAATTGGCTCAACCAAACCGGAAATCCACGTTGAGGTTTGCAGCGCCTGCCATCCTATTTACACCGGCCAGGATAAAATTATTGACACAGCCGGAAGGGTGGAAAAATTTAAAAAGAGAGCAGCCAAAAAACAGGAATTAAAACCCAAAAATAAAATCAAAAAGGTAAGCAAAAAACACAAAATAATAAAGTTGTGAATAGAAATCCCGACAACGTAATAATCGAAATTAGGGCAGGAGCTGGCGGCAATGAGGCCGCCTTATTTGCGGCTGATTTGTTCAGAATGTATAGTCGTTTTGCCGAAAAACAGGGCTGGAAAGTAAAAATTCTCAATTCCAGTGCCTCAATCTTAAAAGGGGTTAAGGAAATTATCTTTCAGGTGTCCGGTCAGGGTTCTTACGATATGTTAAAACAGGAAGGCGGAGTCCACCGCGTGCAAAGAATTCCCGAAACCGAAAAAAGCGGAAGAATTCATACCTCAACCGTCAGTGTGGCGGTATTACCCCAGGTCACCCAAACCGAAATTGAAATCAAGCCCAACGACTTGAGAATCGATACCTTTCGGGCCTCGGGACCGGGTGGCCAATACGTAAACAAAACCGAATCAGCAATCAGAATAACTCATATACCTTCCGGTTTAGTGGTCAGTTCCCAGAATGAAAGAAGCCAGGGCGCAAATAAAGAAAATGCTCTTAATATTCTGCGCTCACGACTTTATACCCTTAAAATGGAAAAGGAAATACAGAAATTGGGCCAACAGAGAAAGGCCCAGATCGGTACAGCAGACCGTTCAGAAAAAATCAGAACCTATAATTTCCCCCGGGACCGAATTACTGACCACCGCATCGGCAAATCCTGGCACAATATCGAAAAAATCCTGGACGGCAACCTCCAACCAATCCTCAAAAAATTCCAGAAAGAAAATTAAAACAATCAATGCTAATTACTAAAAAATAATGATGTAAATCATTATTTTTTTGTCTTTTTGGCGAGTAATTCCGAGCATCTCTACCCTTTTTCCAAAATCTCAACCTGTTCCTGAAGTTGGGTGGCCAATTCCATGACTTGGTCACCGTAAAATGCTAAAGAACGATTGTTCCAATTCGAACCAGCTAAATAAATCATGGCTGCTTTCCATTCCGCATTATAGGTCTGCTGATTGGCTCCTTTGTTAGCCAAATAAAGGGCGGCGGCTACAAAGGCATCTTTAATATTCCAAGGCGAGGGCGGATTATCGCCCGTAATCTCGGCTATTCTTTGCTCATAACCCAGCCAGGTGGCAGGCAAAAACTGAGCCGGTCCCATGGCTCCACCCCAGCCGTACCACTGTTTCTTTGAAACCGGATAAGTATCCGGACTAATGTTTAACTTCTCGCAAATCTGTAAATAATAAGGCCTCTGACTTGGTTTCATGTCTACTCTCCAGGTTCCGGTACCCACGTTTTTCCCCAATCCTGACTCTCGACTTAAAATTGCCAAAAGAAAAGCCGGTCTGACCCCGGTATAAATAGAAGCAAATTTGGCAAACTTATAGGCATCTTCAAACCTTAAAGAACCGTCGGTTGTCCAGCCCTTCAGATAATAAAGTCGGTTTTTTACCGCTTCAATATCAAGCTGGGTCCTTTTTACCAGTTGGCTGAAAAGCTGTTCTTGCCCTTTCGTCTGCTCTAAAAGGTTTTTCTTTTCTCTTTTTTTCCTTTCAAAAATATCTCTTTGTTCGTCTTGGATGTCTTTTAACCCAAGCTGTTCTTCCTTCTCGTCATTTAGAGCGGTTTTTTCCCGTTCTAAATTCGACTTCACGTTATAGATTCTATCAAGGGCTGTTTGAACTTGGTCTTGAAAATTCTCCAGGGAGCGGACCTCTGATAAAAAATCCGACAGTTGATCTCTGGCCAAAATAATCTCAAGAAATGAAACATCATCATATTTCCTGATTTCTCTTATCAGTTCGCTCAAGGCGGCCTTTTCCAAATCAACCTCTCTCTCGATTTCTCTAATTACCACTTTTTTCTCGTTTATCTTGGAATCTAATCTTTGAATAACTAAATCAATTCTTTTAATTTCTAATTCGGCTTGATTTATCTCGTCGTCAAGAATGGCAATTTCGGTCTGAAGGGTCTTGGCTCTCTGCTGGTTAGTGGTTATCCCTATCCTATATTGGGCGATCTTGTTTTCCAATTCTTTGATTTTCGCCTCCATTTCCTGTTCTTCCTCTGACATGGGATCGGTTAGAGCCAAGACACTCCCGCCGAATACCAGAACAAACAAACCGACCAGAGTCGCAACAGACATCAAAATATTTGCTTTTTTGGTTCTAAGCATCTGTTGTTTTTTTGTCGGGGATTGGAGGTTTGGTTTCGCCCTCGTCAGGCGTCGGTGCCTCCTTTTCTCCCGCAACCTCAACCTCTTCAATCTTCTCCTCTGATTTCTTTTCCAGGGCCTTCAACTCTTCTTCGGTTCTGGGTGGTATTACCGAAACAATCACCTCCTCTGGATCAGCCGAAATCTTTACCCCCGGAGGCAATTCCAGGTCTTTAATTCTAATATGTTTCTCAAAATTATCCAAAGAAGAAATATCCACTTTTATTTCGTGAGGCAGATCTTTCGGTAATGCCTCAACCTCGACCTCGGTAATGTTTTTTAATAAAACTCCGTCCAAACTTTTTACAGCCGGTGCTTCTCCCCCGAAAACAAAAGGCACCTCGGCGGTAATGACCTTGTCCATTCTCACCTGATAAAAATCAACGTGAATAAATCTATCGCTTATAGGATCGGTGGCAACCTCGTGAATTAGGACGTTTTTAACGTGTTCGCCTACCTTAAGTTTAATCAGGGTGCTTTCACCGGCTTGCTCGAAAACTTTCCTGAACTCTTCATAATCAACCTGGATAGACATTGGCTTATACCCCGGACCATAAACCACAGCCGGAATAATCCCTTTTTCGCGAAGGGTTTTTAACTTTTTACCAAGAATATCTCTAACCTGGGCCTTTAACTCTAATTCCATATTCTATGATTTTAGCAAAATTTTATTCAAAAATCAACCGAGAAAGAATGTGGCGCCTCGCTGAAGGCGCCAACACGTATCGACATGAAAATAAATTCCTCGCCTAGGACCTTCTCTCACTGCCGAATAATTTTATCTTCTCGGCTACGACTTCTTTCATCTTTTCTACGGCAGGAGTCAAAATCTTGTATGGCTTAATTTCATCGGGGTGTTCTTTGATTTCTTTTTCTAAGGCATCGCTGTAAGCGATTCTTAACTCGGTATTAATGTTTATTTTTACTATCCCCAATTTAATTGCCTTTTTTATATCTTCCTCGGGCGTGCCAGAACCGCCGTGGAGAACAAGAAAGGTGCCAGGCACGGCTCTCTGAATCTCTTCCAATCTTTTAAGATTCAAGGATGGGTTTTTCATTTCCGATTCTATGCCGTGCATATTGCCTACAACTACGGCCAAAGAATCGATGCTGGTTTTCTTGACAAATTCCCTGGCTTCTTTAGACTTGGTTAAATCTTCTTCTTTGATTTCCGTTCTTTCTTTATGGATTTCCGAGCCGCCTCTTAAATATCCTAATTCCCCTTCCGTAATAATCTCGGGGTTCCTTTTTTTAGCATACTCAACCACCTGTTTTGTAACCTTGATATTTTCCTTAAAGGGTAAGCTAGAACCATCGATATGAACCATGTCGTATCCGGCATCAATAATTTCTTTCGCGCTCTCAAAGCTTTTACAATGGTCAGCATTCAAAATGATTGGCAGGCGGGTTTCTCTTCGCCAAACATTGACCAAAGCAACCGCCTGCTCAACACCGATAAATTTTCTTTCGCTCTCGGAAGTACCTATAATCACTGGTGATTTCAAATCATCGGCAACCTCTGCAATTGCCCGAATTTGTTCATCGGTCGAAACGTTGAATTGACCAATCGCATATTTGCCCTCTCGGGCTTTTTTCAGTATTTCAATCGATTTCATAAAGTAAGATATCCTTTATCGAAATTCTCAATCATTAATTTTTCCAGATTTTCTGGGCCCATATATTCTTCGAAAATATGATTCCATAATGCCTCTTGGTGATGATAAAGATATTTTATCCTTTCCTCTTTTTGAACTAAAGCCATAACATTATCAACCAAATCAAAACTTACTAATTCATCTTTAAAAAATCCTCCCACCCAATCTAGTTCTAACCATAATTCTAGGTCTATATTAGCAAATCTTTTACCAAAATGACTTATATTTTGCTCGGCTTTTCTCCAATGAAGGGCTTCGGGATTAATATGGGGAACAAATAATCGAGGGTCATTCTCGTCATCCTTGGCTAAATATTGCTGAATTATCAACCAATTCATCTCTTCTTTATTAAATTTATCTATCTCGGGATTTTCTCCTTTTAACAACGAAATTAATCTCTCGCCAAAATTATCTTGATTAGCAATTTTCTCAAAAAGCTTAGAATAAAAATCTAACTCATGGAGATAATGAATAATCAAAGAAAAAACTCGCAAGGTCTCTCCTGGACTATCAATCTTTAAAGGAATAATAAAAATTACGCCCAATTCCTTTAAGTGGCTCAGATTATGATATTTCTTACCTACAAACTTTTCAGCTACTTTTAACCATTTTCCTGACAAAACCCTTAATTCAATATCCCTTTTTTCAAAATCATCAGGAATTAAATTTTTATATGTTTTATCAAATGTTTTATGCATCCATTCATTACTTTCTACAAATCTAAGAGCGGCAAAAATTTCAAGTAAATCCTCTTTAGCCAGTAGCTCTTCGGCATATTTATATTTTAAAGCTTTAATAATATTCGGCGGAGGGTTATCTTTCAAAATTTCTTCGGCTTTTTCTTTTTTTAAAACAAAAAGGGGTCCAATGTGAGCCAGCTCTAAGGCAAAATTAAAAAGAGTTTTTAATCCAGCAGCAGTTGTTCCGCTGGGTTTTTTAAATAACTTATATAAGACCCTATCATCCTCTTGTAATTTAGTAAGTAAGGATCGGCGAACATTTTCCGGCCGATAATCATGGCAACCAAGCAAATTCAGGGTCCTATTAATTCTCTCTTCGTTATCTCTCACTATTTTATCAATCACGCCAGATTTTCCAGTTACCGCTGACATTTTTTTATCCATCTCTATAATTGTCTCTGATTTAGCTCGTAATATTTTAGCAAGATATTCACATGATGGCATAAATTACAACTTTATTTCGCGAACGAAGTGAGCATATTTCGCGAAGCAAATTTCACGTGAAATACATTCGCTTCGCTCACGAAATTAGCTCGCTGATGCTCGCGAAATTCATAATCTATTTTTTATAATTCTAAATTTTTTCCATCTCGCTTCTCTTTCGTACCGCCTTCTAGTCAATAATCCATTCTTCGCGCCTAACTCTTCTACCGCAGCCGTACCATTGGCACTGCCCAATGTAATTGCTTCTTCAATTTTTTTATATCTAATTAATCCCGCCACAAACGCAGAACCAAAAGCATCACCTGCTCCGGTTCTGTCTACGTATCTTTTCTCTCTAAATATGCCTGCAGAATAAATATATTTCCCGTCGGAAACAACTACTCCCCTCGGCCCCTTAGTCATCACCACAATTCCTTTTACATACTTATCTAATTTTTTAAAAATTTTCTTCTCTTTTCCAAACGGCAACCCAGCCAATTTTGCTCCCTCCTCTTGATTTAACAATAAAATATCGACCGTAGCTAAAATATTTTTTAAACCATTAAGACCCAGTGCCAACTGAGCTGCGCCTGGGTTCAAGGCGACTTTAATCTTATTATCTTTGGCAAAATTTATTATCGGTAAAAGCGTTTCCTTTGATTCCCCCGAAAGTCCGGCAATATAAAACCATTTCGATTTTAACTGATTGAATGGTATGTCTTTAGTTCCCAAATAATGGCAAGCGCCGTTATAAACAAGAATGGTTCTTTCTTTTTTCGACACGGAAAGAATTACGGAATAAGCGGTTTTTATTTCCTTATCTATAGAAACAAATCTTTTTACTTTCAGCTTATCCAGCTCCTCT
>Ga0172363_10000494_pt1 | contig 29854 bp, 21 predicted proteins | sample LakKivs2_kivu2a2_FD_114541 | JGI IMG/M metagenome (GOLD analysis project Ga0172363, IMG submission 114541) | Sediment microbial communities from Lake Kivu, Rwanda - Sediment s2_kivu2a2 | ecosystem: Environmental > Aquatic > Freshwater > Lake > Sediment | place: Rwanda: Western Province, Lake... | reverse complement strand
TAAGCAAAGGATGAATGGCACATTCTGTCAATTTTTGGAAAATACAAAAAAATCTTTGATTTTTTGTACATAAAATGCTTCGCATTTTATTGTACTTTGGGCTTTAGCCCAAAGATATTTATTCTTTTTATAACTTTTCAACTACTTCAAAGTAAATTTAGGAGCATTTGTATTTTTATGTTTTTAATTATGCATATATATTTAAATTATGCTCGTATGTTTGTATAAAATGTTTTTTATTATTTTTCTATTTATTTGTCTTGTTATGATTCTTAGTTAATCATTACTAGTAAATACTGAGCTCATTTCATTTCTGATTAATATTTAACTTAGTTTTTTTTATCTATTCAACGAATATAAGGTTGCTGTCAAACTCTGCCTTTATCACTCCCCCATTCATATTGATAGTAGGCATGTAATTGTGGAGCATCCTGAAGCAGGAGTCAATTCGCATAGTAAGCACTTTTGCTATGCAGTCATTTCCAAAATATTTTTTTATCTGCGGCACCAGTTCTGCATTGAAAATTTCAACTATGTCCTGCTGCATCCTGCTTTCAATCACAAAAACAATTGCAGGATAGCCGTCAAATTCTCCGATATGGCTTTCAAGCAAATGCTTGAAATTCATTTTGTTTAATGCTTCTTTTTTCAGCGCTTCAAAAATATCTTTTTTTGTTATGCCCGGTCTTAAGCATACAACATACATTTCCCTTGCTCCAAAATTGTTTGCGCCTTTCACACCATTTTCCAAATAGCAGAAATAATGCAAAAATCCCTTTGATTCAAGCGCTTTTCTTTTTCTGTTTACTGTCTTTACAGGTATTTTTGTCGTTTGGCTTATTTTGTTATCAGAAATTCTAGGATTTTTTATCAGTTCAATCAAAATTCTCCTCTCAAAATCATCTAATTCCATAGTATCAACCACCCCTGTTTGATTATAGTCATAAAAATAAAATTTGCGCTAAGTTCATGTCAAAATATGATGCTTAAATATAAATACTTTTCTTTTATGGTTCTTTTTACGACAGTTTGTTTCCATTTTTTTCGCAGTTTTTTTATTATTTTACAATAGTAATAAACCTATTTATACGCCATCATCAATTATGTATGTTTTGATACTTATACCTATATCAATTATTTAGCAATTAGACAACAAGGCTCATAAAATTAAATAAATTTTTTAATACAAAAATTCATAAAAAAGAGGCAGTGTTTTTATGACAAATATTGGCTTTTTTCTGCTTCAAAATCTATAACTAAAACAACTCTGGAAATGAAATGAAAGTTTTAATGTTTGGCTGGGAATTTCCTCCTTTCCATATGGGTGGACTTGGAACTGCCTGCTATGGGCTTACAAAAGGGCTTACAGAAAAGAATGTTGATATCACTTTTGTTCTTCCAAAGCTTCCTTTTGAGATAAAGAGCCATGTAAAACTAGTTTCTGCAGATGAAATCAAAATCAAACTAAAAAAGATAACGTCATTGCTGGTTCCGTATGTTTCTTCTGAAGGATATGATGACATAAGGAGAAAGACTCCATTTAGCAACATCTACGGCAAAGATCTTTTTGCAGAGGTGCAGAGGTTTGCCCAAGTGGCAGAGCTGCTTGCAGAAAACGAGGATTTTGACATAATACATGCGCATGACTGGATGACCTTTCCAGCCGCAATAAGAGTGAAGAAAAAATCAGGAAAGCCCTTGGTTGTGCATGTTCATGCAACAGAGTTTGACAGGACAGGCGGCAACTCGGTCAATCAAACTGTTTATGAGCTTGAAAGGCAAGGAATGCATTCTGCAGATCACATAATAGCAGTTAGCAATTTCACAAAGGATAAGATAGTAAATCATTATGGCATACATCCTGACAAAGTGACTGTTGTGCATAACGCCATTGAAGAATCAAACGGTTTTGGACATGAAGCTGGAAATGAGGAGTTTAAGATAAAAGAAAAGGACAAAATCGTCCTTTTTTTAGGAAGAATAACGTTGCAAAAAGGACCTGATTACTTTGTATATGCTGCCAAGAAGGTTCTGGAAAAGATGAACAATGTGAAGTTTGTGATTGCCGGAGACGGAGACATGCTCCCTTCTATAATAAACAAAGCAGCTGAAATGGGTATTGCAGACAAAGTTCTGTTTACGGGCTTTTTGAGGGGAAAGGACATTGACAGGGCATATAAAATGGCTGATGTCTATGTAATGCCCTCTGTTTCAGAACCATTCGGTCTTACACCTCTTGAGGCAATGCGCAACAATACGCCTGTTATAATTTCAAAGCAGAGCGGTGTTTCCGAAGTGATAAAACACTGCTTGAAATGCGATTTTTGGGACGTGGATGAACTGGCAAATAAGATATTTGCGGTTTTGAATTATTCTGCACTCAATCGTTCATTAAAAGAGAACGGAAATGCAGAGATAAAAAAACTCAACTGGGAAGTGCCTGCGAATAAGTGCATAGAAGTTTATCAGCAACTCTTAAGGCATTGACGCCATAATACTAATGCTATAATAAAATCAACGGGGGTTCAAGATGGTTTCAGTTTGCTTCTATTTTCAGGTTCACCAACCTTTTAGGCTTAGAAAATATTCTGTCTTTGAGATTGGGAAAAACAGCAATTATTTTGATGAACACAAAAACAAGGAAATCCTGAAGAAGGTTGCAAACAAATGCTATTATCCGATAAATAATCTGATGCTGCACCTTCTCAACAAATATGAAAACTTCAAGATAAGCTACAGCCTGAGCGGAGTTGTGCTGGAGCAGTTTGAGCAGTATGAGCCTTCGCTGATAGATTCTTTCAGAGAGCTTGTCAAAACAGGAAAGGTCGAGCTTCTGGATGAAACCTATTATCACTCCCTGGCTTTCGTCTATTCAAAAGAGGAATTCAAAAGGCAGGTGCTTCTGCACAGAAAAAAGATAAATGAATTATTCCATTACACCCCAAATATTTTCAGAAACACAGAGCTCATTTACAATAATGAGCTGGCAACTATTGCTAAGCATATGAACTACAAGGGCGTGCTGGCAGAAGGGGCTGACTACATTCTTGGGTGGAGGAGCCCTAATTTCATCTATAAAGCAAAAAATGCTGACATAAAACTTTTACTCAAAAATTACAGGCTTTCTGATGATGTTGCCTTCAGGTTTTCAAACAAGAGCTGGTCAGAATATCCGCTTACAGCAGAAAAATACGCTTCCTGGATAAGCAACATAAACGGCAACGGCAATGTGGTAAATCTTTTCATGGATTATGAAACCTTTGGCGAGCACCAGTGGGAAGACACAGGCATCTTTGAATTCATGAAAACATTGCCAAAAGAGATTCTGAAACACAGAGACAATAATTTCATGACACCTTTTGAAATTGTCAGAAGTTATCCTGCTGTTGCTGAACTTGACATTCCTCACATGGTTTCATGGGCTGACCTTGAGCGCGACTTGAGCGCATGGCTGGGTAACAGGATGCAGCAGTCAGCAATCAGCCAGCTCTATATGCTGGAGCAAAAAATACTTTCATCAAATGATCAAAAGATTATCAGCGATTGGAGAAAGCTGCAGATATCAGACCATTTTTATTATATGTGCATAAAATGGTTTTCTGACGGGGATGTGCACAAATATTTCAATCCCTATGATAACCCATATGACGGCTTCATAACTTTCATGAACATATTGAATGATTTAAATTACAGGCTGGAAGCCAACAAATCCTTGCGTTTATCAGCACTAAAAAATCTCAGACGTCTAAACAAAGCACTGAAGTCGAGTAAGAAAAAAAGTTCGAAAAGTGCTATTAAAATAAGACGTAAAGGACAATAAGAATAAATTAATAATAAAATCAACAATAATATATAAAAATTAAAAATTAATGAATCATAATTAAGAATGAATAATGAATAAATTAAAGCCATAAAACATAAGGCAAAAACAAATATTCAAGCAGAAAAATTAAAAAGATTTAAAAATAGGTTTGCTTTTTTATTTGATTAGAGCGCTTTTAAAAAAGGGGTGGTAAGAATAAAAGAATTTCTAAAGGACGTTGCAGAGTCGCAATTATTCTTCCTGAAAGACGGCAAAGTCCTGAAAAATATTCTGGAATTGAAGGATGCCCTAAAGTACATGAACTCTGATGTTTTTAGTTATCATGTTAATGATTCCAAAAACGATTTTGCAAACTGGGTCAGAGATATCATAAAGGATACCCAGCTGGCAAACAGCATGTATGCTGTGAAAAGCCAGCAGGACATGTCCGATGTAGTCGATAGAAGAATCGATTACCTGCGGGCAATGCAGTCAAAAAAAGCAGCTACCAAAGGACTTAAAGCTGCCGAGGGGCTTAAAGAGCTGGAGCAAAAGCAGAAAATACAAGAAAAGAAAATTGAAAAACCAGTTAAGATTCTTCATAAAAAGAAGGCTGAAAAGAAATTTTTCAAAAAACCAAAACGTCCAGCAATGCCAAAGAAAAAACCTGTCACCAAAATTGTCATCAAGCCAAGGAAAAAAGTCCTTAAACTATCTAAAAAAATGCCTGCGAAGAAAATAAGAAAACCAAAAAAGCAGCAGAAACAGCGGCAAAAAAAACCGCGGATAAAACGTGCAAGAATAGGACTTTTAAGGATTATGAAAAAACCAGTGAAGAAGCCACTAAAGAAACCAGTAAAAAAACCAATCAAGAGACTACCAATCAAGAAACAGATTAAGAAACACATCGTTAAAAAAGAAGCACCTGTGAAAATTCAAGAGAAAGTTCCTGAACAAGTTCCTGAAAAACTCCCGGAAATCAGATATAATGAAAAGATGAGTGTGCAGCAGGAAATCAAGAGAGATTTGAAAAAACTTGAGGAAGAGGAGCTGGAGTTTGAAAAGCTTCCAAAAAAGGTAATTCAAGAAATCATGAAAATAGAGGAAGCGCTTGGAGAAGCAAGGTTTAAGCGCGGGCTGCTCAATTTTGTAATAGGACTTTTGTTTGGGCTGATTTTCGGATATCTGCTTGGAACCCTGATTTAATTCTATTGTTTTTTATTTTTAATTCTAATTTTGATTCTATTATTCTTTCGCTTTTTTATTTAATGCCTTTTCTATAATTTCTTTTTTAATATTTTCTTTCTAGTATCTTGTAATTTTCAACTTTTGAAACTTGCATCATCAAAATTTTCCACTTTACATACACTTTGTGTTTTATAGTCTCTGGTATTTATTGTTTCTAATCCTTATTATCAAATTATAAAAAATCTTATGACAAGAATATGGTTTTGAACATCAGAACTGTTTAAACAATTTATTTAGTAATCTACTCACTTAAATTTTACATTCTTCATTCCAGAAAGTCCCTTCATGCCGCCTACTTTCCTCACGAGCTGCTCCACATTCTTCGGGCTTCCGCCCTTGAACATTTTTATCAATTTCTTGCTCTGTTTATACTGCTTCAATAATTCCCTCACTTCTTTTATGCTTGTTCCAGAGCCCTTGCTTATGCGCTCTATTCTTAAAATATCTATAATTTCAGGGTCTTCGAGCTCCTCTCTGCTCATTGAATCCATTATATAACGCCACTTCTGGAGCTTCTCTTCCTGCACATTCAGTAAATCATTAGGTATTGACATCTGGCTGAGCCCAGGAACCATATTGAAAATATTGCTCAAAGGCCCCATCTTCTTAACAGACTGCATCTGTTCATAGAGGTCTATCAGATTAAATTCGCCCTTCAATAATCTCTTCTTTATGTCTTCTGCTTCTTCTTCAGAAATCGCCTCTTTTGCTTTCTGCAGCAATGCCTCCAAATCCCCCATTCCGAGCATTCTTGAAACAAAACCCTTTGGATTGAATTCTTCCAAATCTTCAATCTTCTCTCCAACTCCCACAAACTTCACTGGGGTGCCTGTCGCTGCGCATGCAGTAAGTGCCCCTCCCCCTTTTGCAGTGCCTTCAAGTTTTGTAACCACAACTCCTGTTACCTTGCAGTTTTCATGAAACTGCTCTGCCTGAAATCTTGCAGCCTGCCCGATATCTGCGCTTATCACCAGAAGATTCTCATCTGGCTTTACATATTCCCAAAGTTCCTTTACCTCAACAATAAGCTCTTTTGAGAGGGCGTCTCTGCCTGCTGTGTCAATTATGAATATGTCAAATTTTTTTAATTCTGGCTCAAACTTTTTGTAAATCTGCAAAGCATCTTTTAATGCAGGGTCTCCAAAGACAGGTATGTTTATGCTCTTGCCAAGCTGCTGCAGCTGCTCAAAAGCAGCTGGTCTATAGTTATCTGTCTGCACCAGAGCTACACTAAACCCTCTTTTTTGAAAGAATCTTGCAAGCTTTGCAGCCTGCGTTGTTTTTCCAGAAGCATACAAACCAACAAGCATGATTTTGAAATTCTTTTTGTTAATTTCAATCTTATAGCCTTCTCCACCTAAGAAATTGACAAGTTCTTCATAAACGACGTTTATTAGGTGCTCTTTTTTTGTAAGCCCTGCTATTTCCTCTTTTAATGCTCTTTCTTTTATCTTCTTTGAGAGTTCAAAAACAAGTTGTACATCCACATCTGCCTGAAGCAGGGCTCTTTGTATTTCCTTAACAAGCTCATTCACTAGTTTTTCATCTACAAAGATGCTCTCTGCAATCCTCTTCAAAATCCCCTTCAATGAACTGCCTAATTTGTCAAGCATTTCTGGCCACTTTTGACATTTTTCGCTTTAATGTCTGTCAAGATTTTTATACCATTTATAAATCTTTTTGATAAACCAACTAAAAACTGAAAATGAAAATATTAATATATTCGGTGACTATTTTCAGCGTTGATGGCGTCAAACCAAAATCAAATAATCTTTGAAGAGCCACATTCTGATGATTTTGCACTTTCTCTGGGAGGGCTTGCTCTCAAATGGAAGGAAACTGGCAGAAAGAACATAAATGTATACAACGTCTTTTCTAGGAGCAATTACAAGGCAAAGGATGCTGCCGGAAACAAGGATTTCTTAGAAGAAAGAATTTTGTCAGTCACTGCCACCAGAATCAGAGAAGAAATTAACTGCCTGAATTTTTTAGGTGCAAATCTCATAACTCTTGGGGAAAAAGATGCACCATTGCGCGGTTATGAACTGCAGACAAAAAAATTTGAATTTGTAAATGCCAAGAGAGACAAAAAAGACACTTTAGTTTTAAGAAAACTCATTGAACTCTACAAAAAGCACTTGTCTCTCAATTGCGAAGTTTACACAGTTTTAGGAATCGGAGGGCACACAGACCATCTGCTTGTAAGGGACGCTGTCATCAAGGCAGTGCTTGAGCTCAAGAAAAAGGGAATGCTGAAAGCAAGGGTTGCATTCTGTGAAGACATCCCCTATACTGAAATATTTGGAATTAAGTCAGACAAAAATGCGCTTGCTTTCATAAAAAAATATAATTTAATTTCCATAACCTATCCCATTGATTTAGAAGCAAAATTAAAACTGCTGAATTTCTATAAGTCGCAAATTTATGAAGAATATTTTGAAGACATAAGGAAAGGGGCTGTTGAGCTTCAAAGAGAAGCGAATTCCAGAACACCCATGGAAAGAATCTGGCTCTATGATTTCTAATATCACGAAATAATTAATGTTTTTAAATAATTTGGAAATAATTATTATTAAAAATGCTTTTATTTTCGATTGACTTATAATTTATTTTTATGATATTTTTTTCTTTTTTCTATATTTTTAGCCATATGGTTTTTTCGTTATGTTGTTTGCCTTGAACGTTTGCCTTGAACTATTCTAAAAATTTAAGATTAATAATATTTTTTCCTTAATGTTTTTTTTGAACATCTCATTTAAACTATCTTTCTCTTTATTCTCCAAAAATTTTATAAAGTCTTTCCTGTTTTAGAGCTTGTTAATCGAAAAATTGCGCTTAACAAACACTTTAAAAGATGCGACAAAAATGGTAAAGATAACTTTGGCAGGCAATGCAGTCAAGGAATTTAAAGACGGAACAACTGCACAGGATATAGCTAAGCAACTTGGGATAAAGGACGCCCTGGCAGCTAAGATAGACGATGTTCTGTGCGATTTGACGACAAAGATATCTCATGATTCAAAAGTGGAATTTATAAACTTTGAATCTGATGAGGGAAAAGAGGTTTTCAGGCACAGCGCAGCCCACATACTTGCGCAGGCAGTTTTAAGGCTGTTTCCAAAAGCATTATTGACTATAGGCCCCGCTATTGATGAAGGCTTCTACTATGACATAGACCATGAGCCGTTCAAGCCAGAGGACATTGAAAAAATAGAAAAAGAAATGTTGAAGATTATCAAGGAGAATCTGAAGATTGAGCGCTCAAAAGTATCTAAAGAAGAGGCCGAGAAGCTTTTCAAAAACAACTCCTACAAGCTTGAGATGATTGAAGAATTGGGAGAAGATGAAATAACAGTTTACAAGCAAGGTGAATTCTTTGACCTTTGCAGAGGCCCTCATGTGCCGAGCACTGGATTTGTAAAGGCGATAAAGCTTACAAAGGTTGCTGGCGCATACTGGAGAGCTGATGCTAACAACAAGCAACTTCAGAGAATTTATGGAATAGCATTCCCCGAACAATCTCAATTGGACCAATATTTAACACTTCTTAGGGAAGCAGAGCTTCGTGACCATAGAAAGATAGGCAAGGAGCTTGACCTTTTCAGCTTCCATGATGAAGGTCCTGGCTTTCCATTCTTTCATCCAAAAGGCATGATAATATTTAATGAACTTATTAATTTCTGGAGAGAAGAGCATAGGAAAGCAGACTACAAAGAGATAAGGACTCCTTTGATACTTAGCAAAAATCTTTGGGAGCAGAGCGGACACTGGGAGCATTACAAAGACAGTATGTATTTCACAAAGATTGATGAAAAGGACTATGCTGTCAAACCAATGAACTGCCCAGGGGGAATTCTTGTATATAAATCAGCTGTCAGAAGCTACAAGGAATTTCCGCTTAAGCTTGCTGAATTGGGAGTAGTGCACAGGCATGAGCTCTCAGGCGTGCTCTCAGGGCTTTTCAGAGTAAGATGCTTCACTCAGGATGATGCTCACATCTACACAACAGAAGAGCAGGTAGAGCAAGAAGTAAAAGTGCTGATTGATTTTATTGACAAATTCTACAAGAAGTTCGGCTTTGATTACCATCTTGAATTGAGCACAAGACCCCCTGATTTCATGGGTGACATAAAGCTCTGGGACAAGGCAGAGCAGAATCTGAAGTCAGCGCTTGAACATATGAAAATGAGCTACAAGCTCAATGAGGGTGAAGGCGCATTCTACGGCCCAAAGATTGATTTTCACATAAAAGACTGCATTGGAAGGACCTGGCAGTGCGCCACAATACAGCTTGATTTCCAGATGCCTGAAAAATTTGATTTGTTGTATGACGGTCCTGACGGAAAAAAGCACAGACCTGTCATGCTTCATCGAGTAGTGTATGGAAGCATGGAGCGCTTCATAGGCATACTGATTGAGCATTTCGCCGGCAAATTCCCGCTTTGGCTTGCGCCTCTTCAGATAATAATCCTTACAGTTGCGGATAGGCATGACGGCTATGCAGAAGCTCTAAAGAATAAAATGTTTGAGCAAGGCATAAGGGTTGAAGTTGACGCTAAAGCACAGACAATAAACCACAAAGTCAGAGATGCACAGCTTCAAAAGATTCCTTTGATATTGACTGTCGGCGACAAGGAACTGGAAAACGGGACAGTTGCTCTAAGAACTCTTGATGGAAAAGTGAAGTTTGGAGTGAATCCTGAAAAGCTGCTTCAAGCAATTGTCAAGAATGTTCAGAAAAGGGAACTCTCTTTTGATGTTCCAGAAATATGATTTTTCTGATTATTTTCTTGTTATTTTTCCAATTTTTTTCTTATTTTTTTGATTATCATTCCTGATTTTTATTCTTTGGCAATGTTGGAATTATTTAACCACGCCGGGTTTTAGCGCGTCAATTATTTCTTTTAAAGAAAAATTTTCATTAGAGCTTATGATTTCTTCAACATCAAAGAAAATCCTGTAAAGATGATAATGATAGGTTATTCTGTCTACATGAATTTTCATCTCTTCTGCCTTTGAGCGAGGATAATAATAAAATGGATCACATGCTTTCTCAAGATATGGAACTACATCCTTCCACTCCTGCTTCCAGCCCGGCTTATGGTTTTCCTTCACTGCCATCTCAATAGCCCTTATCACCACAGCTTGCCCGCCATTATAAGCAGCATTAACCATCTTGAAATGTTCCCATAAAGCTGCGTTGTATGCTTTTGCATCTTTTTTTTTCAATTTCTCAGGGGGGAGATATGCTTTTAGTGCGTTCTCCTTTGCTTCGTATATTCTTATGCCTGCAGAAATGTTTGTTTTAAGGTCATATCTGTTGTTCCACTCTTCTTCTCTAGAGCTGCCTTCCATTATCTGCATAAGTCCGACTGCTCCGCCCTCTGAAACTGATTTTGCGTCCCAGCCGCTTTCTGTCTGTATCATTGCTGCAAGCTTTCCAAGTTCTATCTGCTTTGAGAACCCTTTCAGCAACGGAATATACTTTTCATCCATCTTTATTTTTTGATAGTTGTTCAGGAGGAATTCAAGATCGCTTTTTGGTATGTTTTTCCTTATTTTATCAATTACGCTTGCAAATTCTGTGCTGTAAGTATCGATTGTGAGTTTGATACATTTTTCTCTTTCTAGCGCACGCCCATATTCTTCCAAAGCTTTGCCTCTTTCCAGCGATGCTTCCAAACTTTTTTCGTTGAGCTTTGCTGAATTATTCAAAATGTCATCTAAAACATCATAATACCAGTTTTTTACAGTCTGCACAATTGTAACTGGATGTGTGTTCTGATTTGCAGCACTTTCTGGTTGTTTCTTTGGCTGATGGGCATTAATCAAATTTACAATAATTATTGCTGCAGCAGTTGTATACAATAGTTTTCCGAAGCTAAATTTCTTCTTTTTTTGTTTTGTGGTTGAGAAATATTCCTCTTCAAGAGCTCTTTTTTTCTTCTCATTCCATTTCCCCCTATTATTATGATATATCATATTATTACTACTAATAAGTAATAATATTTAAGCCTTTCGGTTTTTGAATTGGAAAATAAGAATTAAAATCTGAGAAGTCAGTAAAATGAACCAAGAAAATAGAAATTAAACAATGTCAAAAGTCTCATATTCAAACAAAGCTGTCTTAGCTGTGCCTTGTGCTACGCCTTGTTACAAATAAATTTTTTCTTCTTTAAAACTATTGTAAGAATAATTAAAAAGATAGAGACTTCTATGAAAAAGAGAATGAAAATCTTTTTTGCAAAATTCTGGAAGAAAATTTCAGGAAACATTCTTATGATGCTGCTGTCTTCTGCGAACATCCAGTTCCCATTTCTGAATAATATTTGATGGAATTTTGTAAACAGAAAATCAAAGCCAAAAGAAGTTTGGGAAGCGATAAAGAGAATTATGATTAAAAAAAGCGTTAAGGCAAAGATTATTCGCATAATCTTCATATTTTCTTTTAGTATATTTTTTCTACGTAAATGTTTAAAGTTATAAAGCAAGTAAAGTGCCAAAATTATAGTTATAAGTATTGAAAAAAGCAGAATATTGTTGGCAAATTCGATTTTTGCTCTGACATCGCTGAAGTGGGCTATTTCATCTTCACTGAAAAAGCCCTGCTGCAGCTCTGTTTTTCCCTTTAAAAAAAGCATTGCCTCCTTTATTTTAACATCAACTTCCTCTTTTGACAGTTCAGGAAATCTTTCATAAACACCATATTTCTCAAGCTCGCTTTTGCAATATTTTTCATTAAAAACAAGCACCCTGAAGTTCAGAAGCAAAAGAGATAATAATATGCTTATGGCAAATACGATTGAAAATATTATTTTAATTTTTTCATCGATTTTATTAATATTATCGCCAAAGTTATTGCCAAAGTTTTTTTTAATTAATTTTTTGTTTTCAACCGTTCTCTTATTTGCCTTTTTGATTTTTTTGACCATTTTCGTATTTTTGAATTAAATGTCATTCGTTTTTAATAAGGCTTTGCTTCTTTGCTATTTTTTACTTCTGTGCTGTCTGCTTCTTTTTGTTTTTCATTAAAAAGAGAATATTAAAATCTATTGCATCAGCATAGCATTGGGCTGACAAAGCAATTTGCCACATTTGTTCTCTATTTTTGAGTTATAAAAAACATTTATAAAAGCACTCCCAATATAATTTTTACTTGGGAAAAAGAGGTGAGAAAATCCTTCTCGGATTTTCAAGCCTCATTTTTTTATAATCTTGTTGCAACAGTGGCTATTAAAAATATTAAAGATCATTGTTGAAACAGCAGGGGTGTCTTAGATGGATAAGAGAACCAGCTATATACTTTGGTTTGATGAGATAGGCATTGAGGATGTCGGGCTTGTCGGCGGAAAAAACGCTTCTTTAGGTGAGATGTATCGCTTTCTTAAAGACAAGGTTCCTGTGCCTGGCGGCTTTGCAATAACTGCCTATGCTTACAATATATTCATTGAAAGAACTGGCTTAAAGGAAAAGATAAGGGAAGTTCTAAAAGGACTGAACACCAGAAATATGAGGTCTCTTGCAGAAAAAGGGCATAAAATACGCTCGCTCATACGGCATTCTGAATTTCCTGAAGATTTGCGGCATGAGATAATGAATGCTTATGACAAGCTCTGCCAGCAGTATAGCCACAATACAGATGTTGCTGTGAGGAGCAGCGCAACAGCAGAAGACCTGCCAGATGCAAGCTTTGCAGGGCAGCAGGAAACTTACCTCAATATAAAAGGGCATGAGGATTTGCTGGAAGCATGCAAGAAATGCTTTTCTTCTCTTTTCACAAACAGGGCAATATCCTACAGAGTTGATAAGCACTTTGACCAGTTCGCCGTAGCACTGAGCATCGGAGTTCAGAAGATGGTGAGGTCAGACAGGGCATGCTCTGGAGTGATGTTTACAATAGAAACTGAATCTGGCTTCAAAGATGCTATTGTAATAAATGCTGGTTACGGGCTTGGAGAAAATATTGTAAAAGGGGCAATAAACCCTGATCAGTACATAGTATTCAAGCCCACTTTGAAACAGGGCTTTAAGCCGATAATTTCAAAGAGAGTGGGTTCAAAAGAGATGAAGTTGATATGCTGCTCAGAAGGAAATATTTTTACAAAAAATGTTCCTGTGCCTAAAGAAGACAGAATGAAATTTGCACTTTCTGACGAAGAGATACTAACTCTTGCCAGATGGGGCTGCATAATTGAAGAGCATTATTCTGCTAAAAAAGGCCATCCAATGCCAATGGACATTGAGTGGGCAAAAGACGGCCCTTCCACAAAACTTTTCATAGTGCAGGCAAGACCGGAAACTGTCGTCAGCAGAAGGGACCCAACCGTTGTAAAAAAGTATGAGGTTAAGCAAAAAGGCAAGGTAATTGTTGCAGGCACCAGTGTTGGTGACGGGATAGGGCAGGGAGTTGCAAATGTTATAAAAAATGTTCATGACATAGAAAAATTCAAGGAAAAACAGGTTCTGGTTACAGACATGACAGACCCTGACTGGGAGCCGATAATGAAGATGGCTTCTGCAATTGTTACAAATAAGGGCGGAAGAACCTGTCATGCTGCAATTGTCAGCAGAGAGCTTGGAATTCCCTGTGTTGTTGGCACTATGGATGCAACAAAGAAGATAAAAGACGGGCAGAAGATAACTGTCAGCTGCGCACAAGGTGAGACTGGTTTTGTCTATAACGGGCTTCTGAAGTATCATGTAAAGGATATTGACTTAAAGCAGATTCCAAGGCCAAGGACAAAGATTATGATGAATGTAGGCAATCCTGAGGAAGCATTTGCACTCTCTTTCATTCCTAATGACGGAGTCGGGCTTGCTAGAGAAGAGTTCATAATAAATTCCTATATAAAAATCCATCCAAAGGCATTGCTGAATTTCAAAAACATAAAGGATTCTAAAGTCAGAGAGCAAATCGATGAGATAACCCATGGTTATACTAATAAAGAGGAATTTTTTGTAGACAAGCTCGCAGAAGGCATTGGTACAATTGCTTCAGCATTTTATCCAAAGGATGTAATTGTCAGATTGAGCGATTTCAAGACAAATGAATATGCAGGGCTTATTGGAGGGCAAGAGTTTGAGCCGAAAGAAGATAATCCAATGATTGGCTGGAGAGGCGCATCCCGCTATTATGATGACAAATACAAAGACGCTTTTGCTCTTGAATGCAAGGCGTTTTTGAAAGTGAGGAATGAGTTTGGGCTTACAAATGTCAAGGTGATGATTCCATTCTGCAGGACTGTTGAAGAGGGAAATAAAGTTCTGGCAGAGATGAAGAAGAATGGGTTAGAAAGGGGCAAAAACAACCTTCAGGTTTATGTGATGTGCGAAATTCCAAGCAATGTGATTCTTGCAGATGAGTTTTCACAGATTTTTGACGGCTTTAGCATTGGAAGCAATGACCTCACACAATTGACTCTTGGTCTTGATAGGGATTCTGAACTTGTAAGTAAAATCTATGATGAACGAAATCTTGCTGTAAAGCGGCTTATAGAAAGTATCATAAAGACAGCTAAGCAATACAACAGGAAAGTGGGCATTTGCGGACAAGCGCCTTCTGATTTTCCTGACTTTGCAGCATTTTTGGTTGATTGCCACATTGACTCAATTTCCTTAAACCCGGATACGGTTATAAAAACCACATTGAGAATTGCTGAAGAAGAGCAGAAGATTTCAAAAATCATTCCGGGGCATTTGGTGTGATTATTAACTAAATGGTTTAATTATTCAATAAAATATTTTAATTAGTGTTGTTTTAATAGGTTTATTGATTGTTTATTTTTATTTATGCATCCGCGTATCAATTTTTTTATGGTCAGATTAAATCCAAAATGCTTAACTATAACAGAAGGCACATAGAAGAGCTTAAGAAGCTTAGGAATTCAAATAAGAGTGATGCACCTAAATGCAAAAAAAACATTGACATGCTATTAGACATAGCAGTGCTGGCTTTGATAATTTTGGCATTGGTGCTTTTTGACAAGCTGGTCTTAAAGCTGATTTTAAAAATTCATTGGATTTAGAATTTTATTTAAATAAACATGCTGCAATAAAAATATTATTATAGAATTATATTATCCAAAAACACAAATAAAAATTGTGAACAAGGCGAATTAAAGAAGGTTAGAAACTATTAAGAAGGAATTAAAGCGAATTCATAAGTATCGGTAAAGATTAAAAAGGATTAAGATGAGCCCTCAAAACAACAAGAACGAACCTTCGCTTTCCAAAATAATGAAAAGCGGAAAGAGCATGATTCTCGCTTATGACCAGGGCATAGAGCACGGTCCCACTGATTTCAATCTCAAGAATCTGGATCCGGAGTTCATATTGCAGATTGCTCTGAATGCTGACTATAATGCAGTTGTGCTCCAGCCAGGCGTTGCTGAGAAGTATTATTCTGGCATCTACAAGAAAGTGCCTTTATTATTGAAGCTAAATGGAAAGACAAAATTGGGAAATAAAATCATTTCAAAACAATTATGTTCTGTCAAGGAAGCAATAGAACTGGGGGCATCTGCAGTTGGCTACACAATTTATCCAGGAAGCGAGTATGAAGCAGAGATGTTCTCCGAGTTCAGGAACATTGTTGTGGAAGCGCATGCCAAAAAAATCCCTGTTATTGCGTGGGTTTATCCCCGCGGTCCAAGGATTGATGAAAATTCAACAGAGAACATGGCTTATGCTACAAGAGTCGGACTTGAGCTGGGTGCAGACATCATCAAGATAAAGTACAATGGGGACTTTGACGGCTTTAGATGGGCTGTGAAGTGCGCAGGCAAAACAAAGGTTTTGGTAGCAGGTGGCAGTAGGAATAATGACTATGATTTCCTGAAGATGGTTGAAGAGATAATGAAAGCAGGTGCTTCTGGAATCGCAGTCGGCAGGAATGTATGGCAGAATGAAAAGCCGATTGCAATGTCAAAAGCCATAAGCTCAATGATATTCAATGACAAAACAGCAGATGAAGCCTATAAAATATTTCTTAAAGAAAAAACATAATCAGACACATTCAAAATTTCATACACATTCAGAACTCAGTAAGCTTTTTTGTCTGAGAGGAATCCTTGACTATAGTTGTCTTGCCTTCTTTTCCTCCTTCTATTTTTTCCAGATTCACAAACTTGCCCTGTTCAAGCCGTGATATCCTTCTCTGAAAGGTCTTATACGTGAATTTGCCGCCCTTGTCTGCATATATTTTGTATAGCTCTCCAATCTTTTTTCCAGAATGCTCTCTCACAATATCCAGTATTATCTTCTCATCTTCACCCAATTCTTCTTTCTCTTTTACATAGAATTCGTCCAGCTTTTTGATGGCATTCTTAACATGGTCCACTCTTATTTCTTTTACACTCATGTCCTCTGCAGAGTTTCCTGCCTCTTTCATAAGATAAAGCCCGGCTCTTATATCGCCAAGTTCGAATGTCTTCGCAACCAGAATTTCAAAGGCATCATCCTTCCAAACTCCGGCATAAAAAGCATATTCACACCTCTGCTTCAATATGCCTCTTACTTCTTTCAAGTCATAAGGCCCGAATTCCAGCATCTCAGCAGTTAATCTGGACTTTATCCTTTCATCAAGGTCAATTATGTTTTCCCTTTTGTTTGTTATGAGAATTATCGCCTTCTTGTAAATTTCCTCGAGCATCATGTAAAGAAAATCCAGGTCTTCAGCCTTGTCTATTTCATCAAGCACAAAAATAGCTGCCTTCTTGTTGATCATATTTCTTGCAATGTCAAACAGCTCTTCTGTCTTCTTGTTCTGTGTGAATTTGTAGCCGAGAATGTCGCATATCTGCAGAACCACTTTGTAAGTTGTATTGTATTTCCAGCAGTTTATATAGATCGGATATACTTCATCACTCTCCTCCTCAAGCTCCTGCAGTATGTGCTTGCAGGCAACTGTCTTTCCAATTCCTGGAGCGCCGAAAATAAATATGTTCCTGCTGTTTCTATTCTGAAGCAAAGGCTTTATGCAGAGTGCAATCTGCTTTTGCTCAGCTTCTCTGTAAGGAATCAGTTTCGGAACATAGTCATAGTCAAGAGCAATAGAATTCTTGAACAGGGTTTCCTCACTTCCAAGCATATCCTTAAACATTCCCATGATTCAGAATATTATCTGCTAGTTTATATATCTTTTTCTGTTTTTTCCGGATTATTTCGGAGATGTTTTTGTGATGATTTTTGCTAATAAAAATAATAGAAAAAAATGAAGCAACATTAGAAAATTCTTAAAATAAGATGTTCAATTAAAATCATGCAGATAAATTTTTAATCATTTTTTTTAAAACTAAATTGCATACAAAATATTCCGATCTAAATTTTTAAAATATATTTTTGTATTTTAGTTGACACATTTATATTGACAATTTTTACATAAATATTTATAAATAGGTGGTGTTCTCAAGGGATTTTGCTGGTATCCTAATATGTGTTTCAGTTCAACATGTATTTTAGATATTTAATAAACACATTTTGTATTTTGCTCATTTCATAATATTTCAATTTATAATATTTCATATTGAAACTTGATTAATTTTACAGAGGTGATTTTTATGCAGCAGAAATACATTTATTTCTTTGGAGAAACAGAGTCAGATAAGAATCTTCTTGGCGGAAAAGGGGCTGGGCTTAATGAGATGAGCAAGATTGCAATACCTGTTCCAAAGGGCTTTACAATAACAACAGACGTTTGCAGGCTTTTCCTAAAGAACAACGGTGAATTGCCGCATGATTTTAATGAGTCCGTAGAAGAAGCAATTAAGGAGCTTGAAAAAAGGACTGGCAAAAAGTTTGGAGATGCTAAAAAGCCATTATTGGTTTCAGTCAGGTCAGGAGCCCCTATTTCAATGCCTGGCATGATGGATACAATTCTCAATCTCGGCTTGAACGAGGATACTGTTGCAGCACTTGCAAAACTTTCTAATGACGAGAGATTTGCATATGACTGTTACAGAAGATTCATGCAGATGTTCGGCAATGTGGTTTTAGGAGTAAAGCATGATAATTTTGAAAAGTTGATAGAAGAAGTCAAGCACAGGGCAAACAAGAAACTTGACACTGAACTTTCTGCATCTGATTGGAAAGAAATTGTAAGAAATTACAAGGAGCTAATAAAGAGGGAAACTGGAAAATACTTCCCTGAAAAGCCAGGGGAGCAGCTGTTCATGGCAATCAATGCTGTCTTCAATTCTTGGAACAATGAAAGGGCAATAAGCTATAGAAAATTGAATAAGATTCCTAATGACTTTGGGACTGCTGTCAATGTTCAAGAGATGGTTTTTGGAAATTTAGGCAATAACAGCGTAACAGGAGTTGCATTTACAAGAAATCCTTCTACTGGCGAAAATAAATTCTACGGCGAATATCTTACCAATGCCCAGGGCGAGGATGTTGTTGCAGGAATAAGAACTCCAAATTCAATATCTGAGCTTGAAAAAGAGCTGCCTGATGCCTATAAGCAGCTTCTTCATATTCAGAAAAAGCTTGAAGACCATTACAGGGACATGCAGGATATAGAATTCACAATTGAAACTGGCAAGCTCTTCATTCTTCAGACAAGGACAGGAAAGAGAACTGCGCAGGCAGCTGTTCGGATTGCTGTTGAGATGATTGATGAAAAGCTGATAAAGGAAGAGGAAGCAATCATGAGGATTGAGCCAGAGCAGCTCAGTCATCTTATGCACAAGACAATTGACCCAAAAGCAAAGAGGACAGTTATTGCAAGAGGGCTTCCTGCGAGCCCTGGCGCAGCTTCTGGCGAGGTTGTTTTTGACGCTGATGAAGCAGAGTTGCTTGGAAATGAAGGAAGAAAGGTGATACTAGTAAGGACAGAAACTTCCCCTGACGACATACGCGGAATGGCAGCTGCCCAGGCAATCCTGACAGCAAGAGGTGGATTGACAAGCCATGCAGCAGTTGTTGCGAGGGGCATGGGAAAATGCTGTGTTGTAGGTTGTGAAGAAATGAAGATTCACGAAGGCAGGAAGGAGTTTGTTGTGGGCGATGTTACAGTCAAGCACAGTGATATAATAACTGTGGATGGCGGAAGCGGAGAAGTCATTCTAGGACAGATGCCACTTGTTGAGCCCGGGCTTTCTGGAAATTTTCAGAGAATATTGAAGATTGCTGATTCTTTCAGAAGATTAGGGGTTAGAGCAAATGCTGACATTCCAAGAGATGCTATTGTTGCAAGGAAGTTCGGGGCAGAAGGCATTGGCTTGTGTAGGACAGAGCACATGTTCTTTGCAGAAGAGAGACTGCCCATAATGCAGGAGATGATTCTCGCTGAAAATGAGAAAGACAGAAGGGCTGCTCTTGACAAACTATTAGCCATGCAGAAGTCTGATTTCATAGGGTTATTTTTTGAGATGCAGGGGCTTCCTGTCATAATAAGGCTTCTTGACCCCCCTCTTCATGAGTTTTTGCCAAAGAGAGAGCAGCTAATGGTTGAGATAGCAGTGATGAAAGAAAAGAAGGCAGATGCAAAAAAGATTCAGGAAAAAGAAAAATTGCTTGCAAGAGTTGAGCAGTTGCATGAGTTCAATCCAATGCTTGGACATCGCGGCTGCAGACTTGGCATTACCTATCCTGAAATAACAGAAATGCAGACAAGAGCTATTTTTGAGGCAGCTTGCGAACTTGCAAAGAAAAAAGTAAAAGTTATTCCAGAAGTCATGGTGCCTGTTGTCGGAGATGTGAAAGAGATAAGAAATCAGAAGGAAATAATTGTCAGGGTTGCAGAGGAAGTAATAAAGAAATATGATGTTAAGATAAAGTATCTGGTTGGCACAATGATTGAGCTTCCAAGAGCTGCTTTGCTTGCAGATGAGATTGCCGAAGAGGCAGAGTTCTTCAGCTTTGGCACAAATGACTTGACTCAGACAACCCTCGGCTATAGCAGAGATGATTCAGTGAAATTTGTAAAAGCATATATTGAAAAGGGCATCCTTGAGGCAGACCCATTCTCAACACTCGACCAAAAGGGAGTTGGAATGCTCGTGGACATTGCAACAAGAAAAGGCAAGCAAAAGAGAAAAGACTTAGAAGTAGGCATTTGCGGAGAGCATGGCGGCGACCCAGCAAGCATAGAGTTCTGCCACAAGGCAGGGCTTGATTATGTCAGCTGCTCGCCATATAGAGTGCCGATTGCCAGATTAGCAGCAGCCAGGGCAGTTGTGAAGGAAAGATTTGTCTTGAAAGAAATTGGTGGGGAAAAGTAATAGAATAAATGAAGTAAACAATGAACTAATTTTTAAAAATAATATTTTTTTTTAATTAATTTATAATATTTTTAATTTTAAAATTTTAATTATAACCTTCGATTATATTTTCAATTATGACTTTTTTTCTTATATTTATTTTCCCTATTTGCTTTATACCTCTTTATGCTTTATCTGTCTAAGTTTTATAACTCCTTTTTATTAATATTTTTATATGTTTCATTAATTTTCATTATTAATAATAATGTCTTTATCTCTATTATTTTTTTTAATCATATATCTCAAGCATTTATTGTTTTAATTTATTAATCCTAATTATTTATCTTTTTACTTAACGCATTATTTACATTATTTCATCCACTTTAAAATTTTATTGATTTATTTTTTTTAAAATAATTTTAATAATAATTTTTTATCTCCAATGCGCCAAAGCTAGCAAAAAAAGAGTCTCTGGCCCAGTAGTCATTGAACTGGTGTCTTCCAGCAACTATGCCATTGGCATCATAGCATCTTCTCAGGCAATCTGCTGCAATCGCTCTGGCTTTTTTTATCACTAGATTGCTTTTTATTTGTTTCATAGTTTCTATTGTTTGTTCCAGCTTTTTATTTTTATTCTTTTATTCCCTTGCTTTTTCATTCTAATTTTGCTTATTTATTTTTACAAGATTTTTTGAAAATGAGTTGAAACAATTGAAACAGGCGATGTGAATAAGAAATTAATTTTTTCTTTTAAATATATTTCTAAAAATTTTCAAAATCAATTTTTTAGATTTTCAGAAATGTAACTGAAAGCGTGCTGTTTCTCTGCCCCAAAGTTGCATTTTCAGGAATATAAGCCCAGAGTGTAACTGTCTTTGTCTCATTTGGTTTGAGTATGAAATTGTTTTCAGAAATGTTTATCCACGATTCAAGTTCCCCGATAACCTTTATATTTACCAAAAGATTCTTTTCATAATAGCTTGACACATCAAACTTTGTCATCCCCTTGCCATTTGGAGGTATTGCTCCAAAAAATATCATATCACGTTCTTTCCTAATTCCAATGCCAACATGCATCGGTTCTGTAACTGTAAGATTGATGGGAACGGTTCTTGTAGCATAGATTCTGTTTCTTTTATACACGTAATAAGCATTTGTTGTTAGGTATATAGAAAGAATTACAAATATTATCATCAGCATGATCAAATGCTTCATTCCAAATTTTGATTTCTTTTTCTTAAGAGATTTCTTATATTTCATATTCAATTTCTTATTTTTCATATTATGGCCTCTTTCATTTCTCTCAATATTTAGGAGTGTTTTTTTATCAGATTTTTAATTGTTTTGTTTATTAATTGTTTTTATTTTATTGTTTTATGTTTATATCTTGCTTATTCTTTTTTCTTTCTCCTTTTAAGCACAAAGAGCCAGATTAGTATGTTTATCAAGATTAATACTGCTATGACTATAAGCACAATAGTTAAAGTTGAGATTCCTTTTGCTATTCCTTCCTTCACTTCTTTTATCTCAATAGTTCCTTTTTTAAAGTCAGTTTCTCCCGCGTAATTAAGAGTTATTTCTACATCATATGTGCCGGGTTTTATATTAGAAGCATCTAAGTAGCCTTCAAGCTGTTTTTTCTCCCAACCACCCACTGTATCAACAAGAGTTCTGAAAGAAACTAATTGCTCAGCATCTTTTTTTACAATAATGTTTGCAGATACATTTTCAACAGCATCATTCCAGCCACTCTCAACTTCCACAAAAAATTTGTTTATCTTTCCAGAATCTGCCTCTTGGCTATAGTTCAAAATGCTAAGTTTTAGCTCTCCTATTCTGAAAGCAACATCTTCAGTTTCCTTTGAAAACTCATCATAGTTTACTTTTGCTTTTGCGTAATAGCGTCCAGCTGTCATCTCTATTGTCTGCATCTCTGCAGTTAAACTTGAGCTTGCTCCTTTTTCTAAATTCATAATCATGTTTGTGTTGAGGCTCTTTATTAGCGTGTCTTTTATGTCATAAACCTTTATTATACCACTGATTGTATTGATTGTTTCACTTCCCAGATTCGTTACAGTGACTGTGAAATAAACCGGCTCATTCAACTTTGCATTCGTGGCTTCAAGCAATGTGTCCAAGTATTTCCCTTCATAGGCTACATGTATGAAAAGTGGAACTCCTGGAGCAGCAAAAACATTTATTCCAGCATGTTTTTCCAGCTTCTCTTCCTTTACCATAACTGTCTGCCTATGGCTGCCTGGCTTTTCTATTGTTTCTGGGAATGTTATTATCACTTTAAATGCCCTTGAGCCATAGGGCTCAAGATTAAATGTCGCTGGTTCTGCTCTCATATACTGGCTTAAATCTCCAGTGAAAAGCACAGAAGCCCCTATCGCCTCATTCAACGTATTTATTGCAAAATAATCCACTTCAACAACAGCATTTGGCTGGAAATCTATGTTTGTTGTAGTATAAGCAATATTCATTGCAGAAACAAAGCTGCTTTGAAGCAGGATTAATGCTAATACTAAAATTATAAAAAGAAAATAATTTTTACTCCCATTAAAATCTTTTTTAGAAATCATTTTTGCCTCTCTTTTTTTAACATCATTGGTTTTTTACTTGTATCATAATAAGCTTGCTACTAAAGCTTTCTTATTTATTTTCATAATTTGTTTAAACTAATTACTAATTCTATAAATAAAATATAAATCTTTCTAAAAATTTTCAGAAATTATGCAGCAACAGGATTTACCATCTACTTAAGGGTAAATATTATTATAATTTCTAGATAAAACTATAAAAAATAACAGAAAGCTTAGAAAAAAGAATAATAATTTATAAAATTAAATAAAAATAAAAAATTAAATGAACTTAGTAAGTTGTCCAGAATCCAACATCGACTGTTTTCAGTCCTGGTGCTACTTGTGAGGATACTGTTACCCTTGCTGCTACGAGTGTTATGTCTGCTCCATCAACCCAACCTAGTGCGTTTGCTGTTGAGTTTGCACATACCGATGTTGGCGCTCCTGTTGTTAGTGTTGTCCACTGTGCTCTGTTGGTTGCTGGGCATCCTTCGTAAAGGCTTGCATTCTGAGCTCCATATTCTGCTGTAGAATTTGCCCCAATCCACGATGTTGCAGCAGATGATGCATTTATTGAAACATTTATATTCTGGTTTCCAGTATTGTTAACCATAATATACCTTTTTGTTGCGTCTACTATATATGTCGGCCAGTTTGTTCCCTGACAGTCTGTGTCTGCTCTGCTTCCTGATGAGAGATTGCTTTCCATTGTGCAGTTTGTTCCAACTTTAGCATATCCTGTCCCGAAATCAATCTCCTGAGTAACACTTATTCCAGTAGTTGTCTGGACAGTAAGGTTAACCTTTCCTGTTGTTCCAAATCCAGTTACTCCAAGCAGCCCGATTCTTGAGAGCCTATTTATGCTTATGAGTGTTCCTCCTATTGAGACAATTATTGCAATTACTAACAAAGTTGCCAAAGTTTTATTCGATATTTCTTCCATGGTTTGCACCTCTTATATTTATTAAATTTGAATTATATCAGTTTATTCCGGTTTCTGAACATTAAGTTTTATCTGCGATTGTCCAGCAGGTTCTGTTGGCGGTTCCTGAACTGTTAATGATATTTTCGCATGCGTATTGCCCTCAAGCTGGGCTCTTCTTATGCTTGTATTTGAAACACTTTCAAGAACGCTCCAGGTGCCTATGGCAGAAACCAGAATTGTTAGAACTAAAAGGACAGCAATAGTTGTTTTTGAAATTTCCTTCATCTTAAGACCTCTTTTATTCTTATTTTAAAAGTATTTGCAATATATAATTGTATATGCTTTTAAATTTTTCTATTTTTGTGTAGTTATTTGTTTTTTTATATTTATTTTCTTTTTCAGCATATCGTCACCTTCAAGTTTCAAATAGTTTAACTTAATTTTTTGGTGAAACGTCAATATGCATTTTTTTAGGTTGTTCAGTTATTTCTTGTTACAAAATATTATTATCACAATAGATTATTTATTAAATCTAATTAGATATCGTAAACAAAACAGTATGAAAATCATAATATAAAAATCAGATATTTAATCACATCTCCATAATTTTTTAGCTCATCAAAACACTGCACTGAAAATGCCTAAAAAAGAAACATTTTTAAAGCAATGTTTTTACCTTTCTTTCGTAGGGCAGATGCTTGACTTTCGGTTTAACTGAGGAAAGTCCGCCCACTAAAAAAGCCACTTGCAGAAGCAAGATTTAGAAATGAATGGCAACCGCTCAGAAACGATACAGCCTTGGTTAAGGATGACGCGCGAGAAGCCTTTGGTGACAAAGACGAGTTAACCCGCAGACGTTTCCAAGGAGATGGTGAAACGGCGAGCCCTGGCTGTGCAAGTCCTTTGAGACGCTTAGTAGAATGTCAAGACAGACTTTTCGACAAGAGGTCTGACAGAAGGCGGCTTATTTCTGCCCTACATTTTTCATAATTTTTTATCTAAACATTTCTAACTTTTTTTATTTCTGATTTCCTTTATTTTTTTAATTTATGATATGGTTTTCTCATTAAATTTTTAACAGCTAAATTTTTTTCTAGCTATTTCTTTTTAATTTAATCTTTTGAAAATTCTTTTTAGAATATTTTTAACTTTTTTATAAGTTTTCAGCTGAGATTCTGATGCTGAGAAGCTTTTTAGCGTGTCTAAATTTTAGAAAGGTAAACTTTTGTTATTCCTAAATACAAAGTTTAAATATTCGTTCTGTTTTGACAGTAACAAAATAGAAAAGATTTATATATAAGATATGCTAAAATATACCTGAGTCTTAGGGGTGGGCGATAAAAAGCATAAGATATATTAACTAGTAGTTTTTTTACTTTTGTTGATTTTTTAGTATTTTCCAATAACAAAAACGGAGGCCTATAAAATGATAGTAAAAGAAGAGTTTCTTAGCAAACTGCGGCTTTATTTCTCTTTAAATTTGTACGAAGTCAAGATTTGGACAGCACTTCTCTCCCGAGGGGTTTCAACTGCTGGGGAGCTTTCTGATATTGCTGATGTTCCCAGATCAAGAAGCTATGATGTTCTCGAATCTCTGGAGAAAAAGGGATTTGTAATAATGAAGTTTGGAAAACCCATAAAATACTTAGCAGTTTCTCCTGAAGAAGTTGTTGACCGGGTTAAAAAGCATATGCTGAGAGAAGCAGAGACAAAAATAAAGAGGCTTGACAACATAAAAGAAACTGATATTCTTGATGAATTAAAATCATTGCACTCGCAAGGAATAGAGCTTATAGAGCCAACAGATCTTTCAGGTAGCTTGAAGGGCAGGCACAACCTCTATAATCACTTAGAAGCTAGCATGCTGAATGCTGAAAAATCAGTCACAATAATAACAACAACACAGGGCTTTTTGAGAAAGGCAGAGGGATTCAAGCCTGTTTTTGAGAAGTTAAAGAAAAGAGGCGTTAAAGTCAGAATTGCAGCACCATTAACTCCGCAGTGTGCTGCAGCAGTGAATGAGATTAGCAAGTTTGTGGACATAAGGCATACAAAAACTAAGGCAAGGTTTACAATTGTAGACGGAAAGGACCTCACATTTATGGTTATGGATGATGCAGAAGTTCATCCAACATACGACATTGGTATTTGGATAAATTCTCCGTTCTTTGCTTCTGCATTGGAAGAAATGTTTGAGCTTGCTTGGAAGGAGATGAAGCCTGCCGAGCATGTAATAAAGGTAAAAAAATGAGGTAAAACGATTTTTATTATTTTCTGATTAACTTTTTATTTTTTTGCTGAACTTATTATTTTTTTATGCTTAATTTTTTAGAATTTAATGCTGATGCAAACTCTTAATGCGAAATTCTTCATCTTATTCAGAATTCTTCCAAGCTAAAGTAACAGATTTATAATTAATCACATTTATTAAACATGCAGCCTCCTTCCGCCTTTTTCCTTTTCGGTCTTTATGAAATTATAAAGTTTTATTAGTTTGTTATAGATTTTTTCTTTTTCTTTCTCATTCAATTTTTCATAAAGCTGTCTTATTTCGGCGTATATTTCTGCTGATTTTTCCAAATGTCCGCGCTCAGCAAGCCAGGCTGCCTTGTTCATTAGAGAATTTATTTTTATGATGTTCACTTTTGAAACAATTATGTTTTTCGTAAATACAAAGCTTATGATAACAACAATGATTACAAATAATATTATTCCATACTTTGCTAAATTTTTGAATACGCTTTTTTCTTTTGTCTCAAGCGCAGCCTCTTTCTCTTTTACATTAATTACAAACTCTCTTTCTGAAGTAAAACCCTCATATTCCATTGAAATTTTTGCATTATAAGTTCCTTGCGGAACATTTGTGGCATCCCAATAGAATTCTATCGCAGCATCTTTTTCTATAATGAAAGGATTTGCCTTTATCACTGCAATTATCCCACTACTGGAGCTTATCTCAATCTTCGGATTTATTGTGATATTTCTGTTCCAATTGCTCTCTGCATAAACTAGAATCTTGTTTATCTTTCCAAATTCAAAATCAGGGAGTTCAACTTTTTTTATTTCAAGATTCTTATTTCCTATCTCAAAACTTTTTGCCAAAAGCTTTTCCTCGTTGTCATAATTTACAGCAATTTTTGCCATATAATCTCCAAAGTGATTGGTGTATGCTTTCCTAACTATTTTAGAAGCGCCTGCTTTTATTGAAAAATCATTTAATTTTATCTCTTCGACATCAATTTCATTTTCAAATATTCTTATTACAGTGCTTACATTAGCGATATCTCTCTGCCCGATATTCTTGTAACTGACTACAAAATTCTTTTTTGCATCTCCACTTATCTCAAGCTCGATTGCAAGATATTTTTCAGACAGCACATACATGAAAACCTGCATTGAAACAACAGTTGCTGTGCTTACTGTGCCATTGCCTTCAGAAACCACAGTTGCACTAATCTCTGACTTATAATTCCCCGGCTCAATCCTTTCAGGAAGCATTATCTTTACAGAAATCGGTTTTACAAGCTCTCCAGGCATTAGCTCAACAGAGCTCTGATTCAAGGTTATGTATTCTGTCAAATCACCGCTTACGCTTAATTGCGCCTTTAAGCCAGAGCCGTCTGTATTGTAGATTCTGATTTCAGAGTCCTTCTCTGCTCCCGGCTCGTAGTCCACGTTTATGTAAGCAGGAGCTATTCCCACGCGTGTTGCAGAAGCGTCTTTCAATAAAATGATAGTTAACGCAGTGCATAAAATTAATAATAAGATTCCTCTGCACATTTCCCTTTTCTTATTTGAATTGTTCATTTTTTAATTTTCTTTCATTTGATTTTATTATCGCGAGCCAATGATATTTTCATTTTTTTGTCTTAGTTATATTTTTTGAACGAGTTATAATTTCTATTTTTTTTATTATGTCTTCATCATATTTTTGTTTTCTGTTGTGTATTAATTATAATTCTCATCTTTCAATAATAGTTTTATTCATCCGCGGAATACATCAATTATATCTTTTCTAATATGCGTTGAACCTTTAATTTTGATTTTTAATCATTGACTTGCTTTATTTAATGTTTTTAGCTTGCCTTTACTGTTATTGTGCTGTTCTTTATTCCAGGGCTTTCGCTTGGAGGCACTGAAACATAGACGTCCATTTCTGCTTCGTCATAATCATTTTCATAATTAAGATCCCTTATTGCGCTGATAAGCCCTACGTTCAGGTTATACCATGAGGTTTGCGAATTCGCATAGTCAAAGCTTCCAAGTTCTGTGCTCAATTTGTCTATCTTAAATCTATAATTTGTAGTTCCATTAGCTACGCTGCTCCACAGGTTAGTGGCATTTATGCTCACATTCACAGCGATATTTCCCGTATTCCTTATCTTTAAGGGAGCCGGTGAATCATCAGTTGTGTCATTTGTATCTCCAAGCCCCAATGCCCCGAACTCCAAGCTGCTAATGTATAAATCCACTTCTCTAAACGGCTCTATTGAGAAATTCCACACATCACTGTAATTTCCGAATTCCATGCCGTCATAAGCCCTTACTCTCCAATAATATGAAGTGCTAAGATTAAGATATATTGTTGAAGTATAATTTGTGTCAGATGTTGAAATATCTATGAAAGGCGAATTGCAATTTGAGTCATTATCAACCTGCAGGTAATAGCTCACAGGATCTCCATCTTCATCAGTCACTGCTTCCCAGACAAAAGTCGTGTTCCTGTCATGCTCTGTTCCGCTGTTATTTGCAGGGCTTGTCAGGTTCACCTTTGGAGGCGGCGTGTTTGAAGTCCTTATTGTAATATAAGTGATATTTGTCTTGTTCTGAAGAACCTGACTATAATTCAATGATTCAAATATTACGTAAAATTCATATTTGCTTCCTGAAGTCCCTGTTGCATTAACGTTCCAAGTGAGATTACATTCCTCTCCTGCTTGCACATTTCCTAAGCATGTGAAATTAGCAGGCAGCAAAGGATTGCTTGTATTAGTCCAGAACGGAGTTGCTCCAGGAGTTGTTGATATTATTCCCTTTGATGACAATACTAAAAACTCATGGCTTCCATAGTTTCCAATATTTCCTGCAACATCAACTGCTTTCACATAAAAAGTGTGATTTCCACTAGGCAAGCTTTCATTGGTATAATTCAAGTTAGAAGTGAAACCGCCTGTGTTTTCCGGAGAAGTGCTGTCAATGGCAAAATAGAATCCTGCAACCCCGCTAGTAGCGTCAGTGGCATTAGTCCAATTAAATGTTCTGTTTACGATAAAGCTCCATCCTTCAATGCTGTCAGTCACATTTTGTGGAATGCTTGGAGGTGTATAATCAATGTGAAATGTTCTGTTTGTAGTATAACTATTATTAACATTGTCCCAGGTTCTTATTTCAATAGTGCAGTTATACCTCCCTTCATCCCTGCAATCTTGGTCAACGCCGACACTTATGGTTGCTGAGATTTCATTGTTGCATGTTCTGGTAGTCCAATTTCTTGTTATTGTTCCATTGCTGAAAACCCTGTACTGGCATAATTGCAGTCCGGCACCTGCATCAGATTCGGAGATATTGAGATTGAAATTTGCATTTCTCCAGGACTCAGCTGGAGGCCAGTCAACGCTTATTGAAGGAGCTGTAACATCTCTTGTAAAATTAAAGTCAGTTGAATTGATATTTGCAGAAATATCATAGCAGCTGATGTTCACTATGCCATTATAAGTGCTTGATGCAGTGTAATTATAAGCTCCTACATCTTGTGAAGCATAAACACTTTGGGTATCATTGCCATAGCCATTAATAGTGCTTATTGGCGGAAATTCCACTCTTGCAATTCCTAATCCATCAGAAGCATTTACAGTTGCATTAACGCTTCCGCTGCCTGCAGAATTGTAATACACCATTGTTCCATCAACATAAGAATAGTCAGAGTTTTCTGAAATTGTGTCTAATATGCAACTTGGCTTTCCAGTGTCTACTCTTATTTCATTGCTGGAAGTATAGCTTGCCACATTGTTTACTCTGTCTGTTGCATTAAAAACGTATTTGTAGCAGTGAGCATTTAGCAATGTTGTATCGTCAACGTATGTTTTTCCTG
>Ga0172363_10000492_pt1 | contig 29900 bp, 56 predicted proteins | sample LakKivs2_kivu2a2_FD_114541 | JGI IMG/M metagenome (GOLD analysis project Ga0172363, IMG submission 114541) | Sediment microbial communities from Lake Kivu, Rwanda - Sediment s2_kivu2a2 | ecosystem: Environmental > Aquatic > Freshwater > Lake > Sediment | place: Rwanda: Western Province, Lake... | reverse complement strand
GGAACGGGATGTCGCTCTCGTAGGCGACGGCGACGCGGATGGCATCTTCGCCCTTGCCTCGGGCCTTGTGGCTGTCGGCGCGCAGGGAGGTGTAGACCTTGACCCACACGTCGGGGTGGTGGTGGTTGGCTCTGACGTAGACGATCTCGGAGCCTTTCACGCGGCGCGAAAAGCCGAGGCCGACGAGGAAAGCCTCAAGAATCTGCGGGTTTAGCTCGACGTACTTTGCCATGGGTCTGCTTTCGGTATTTTGTTGAGAGACGGAGTATTTTGCTGAGAGAACTAAATACTCACATAAGAGACGGCCTTTCTTCAATAATTATTTCAGAAAAGGCTGTTTGACGCTCTTTTTGTGCGCGTGTAGGTTCTTCCCTGTTCGACGGTATCGAAGTTCGATAGTGAGCCAAGATACCAGATACCCTCAAAAAGAGAGACAAGACAAAATGGCAACGAAGCAGACGAATGGAAAAGAGAGCGCAAAGGAAGAGACCATGGCACTCCCGGCAGGATTCCGCCGCCGCAGCTCGGTCACGGATGCGCCCTGGGTCGCACAGGAGAAGGGCAACGTGTGTCGGGGACATCTCCTGAACCGTTACCCTATGAACGGCATGGAGCCTGCTCGGTACTACTACCAGATCGAGCTGACGGCGCCTTGCAAGGTCCGCGTGGGCCGTGGCGATGATGCTGAGATCCAGCAGGCCGAGGCCGGTGAGGTCGTGAATCTCAATGAGAATCACAAGACCTCGTGCTTGCGCGATGTGGAGATCCCCGAGGTCATCGCAGGCGCAGCGTACGATGTCATCGTCCAGTTCGGCGACAAAATGAAGATCGGCGGCGGCAAGACGATGTGGAAGATCGACGTGTCGACGAAGCAGTTGAAGGCGCCAACCTCGCAGGTTCGCCCGCTGGTCGACGTGGGCGCTTCTGCATCGGGCGAAGGTGAAGAAGCACCCTTCTAGTCTGTAGACGGGAAAAACCTGGTCAAAGTTTGACAGGTTTGATAAAACCGCCGGACGGTCTTTCGAGAGAAGATCGGACGGCGGTTTTTTCTATTGTGTGATTTTTGAAAGGATCTGAGATGTCTCAAGCAGAAGCGCAAGAAGCAGAGGTTTTCATTCGCTACATCGCAGACGAAAAGGCGTATGAGGCCAAGATTGGGACGGAAAACGCGCCGTCAATGCGATTCGATCAGGACAAGGTCTCGCAGATTTTGTCAGTGATGACGGCAGACATGGCAAAAGTTTTTTCGTTGCTTGTGACCGAGGCACGCAAGGAGCCCGAGGGTCGCTGGGTGAGCGCCAGTACGAAGCCCGCGCAGAAGGGGCAGGTGGTGCTGTAAATGGACCGCGATTTACAAGAAACGTTTCTCGATGCTGAAATTATGCGTAGTGCGAAGACAGCTTTGAGTGTGCCCATGAAGATGAGGCTGATGGTCGTAGAACTGATATTTACGGGAATGTCGAAAGACTTGGCGCTCGCTCGATTCAGTTCTTTATGGGACCATGTGGAGACGAATCGAAAACAAGTCGAAGAGAAGATACGTGCCGAGGCGGGACTTGGAACCAAAGAGGATGTTGGATAATTGACTGTTCCTGGGGCCTATTTTTGTGGGCAATGTGGAGAGGACTGGGGTGAAGACCTGAACTCAGTCTGTACGCGCTGTGGGAGCGTCGAGAAGGTTGATTTGTTGGCGACAAAGGGCCGGATCGTGGGAGAAGCCCTCGCGACAGCGGTATCGCCCGGGGATGCGCTGACGAAGACACTGATGGGAACACTGGGGTCTTTTGTCGGGCGGCGCATGACCCGGGGACATCCTTTGATTTCGATTGGTGAGGTCAACTTGCGACCGAAGGGCATGCGAATGCCGAAAGCAGCGAAGACTCCGAAGCCACCGAAGGTCCCAAAAAAGTCGCGTATTCGGAATGAACTCACGAAACGCAACAAACCGAATGACAAACCTTGACACGACTCTGACTTTGTTGAGAATACCTCCATCCTCCATGACAATTTCCGAAGACTTCCTTGCATTCAAGAACGTGGTCGTCAAACGTCACTCTTTCAAAAGAGGGGACAAGGTTCCGGTCGCAGTCGAGGGGGGCAGCGTGGTGCGAAAGCTGATGCCCGCCGACGGTTGCATCTACGTCGACCGGGAAGGTCGTGAGATGATCGAGTTCATCTTGGACGAAGGACCTTCAGCGTGATTACCAAGGCCGTTCAAATCACCCTCACCATTTCTCGGACCATGACCGTGGTCCTCCCAGACGAAAGCCGGGAAGAGGAAATCATCAAGCGGACGCTCGACAAGGAGCAACGCAAACTCGAAACCATCGGGTGGGAAATCGACGACATCGACCGCATTCACGCAGACCCACGTTCGGAGCATGACAGCGACCTGGATGACGACGATGACGATGATATCGAAGACGATGATGAGTTCAACTCGAAGACGGCTGACGCTGAAGCAGCAGACGATGATGACGAGGATGCGGACGCCGATGAGAACGAGGGCGAGGACGAAGATGACGACGAAGAAGACCCAGACGAGGGAGAGGACGAGGCTGAAAGAGAAGATCGCGTCGATGCGGAGGACGAGGACGAGGAGCCAGACGAGGATGAGGATGAGGAGGATGATGAGGACGACGAGGGCGGCGAGGCTGATGAAGATGATGAAGATGGTGAAGACGCTGACGACGATGATTCAGGCGATGACGACGGGGAAGATGACGAGGAAGAAGAGGACGAATAGTGGACCCCAAGCTGCTTGCCCTTTTGTCTCAATTGATGTCGGCCTCTTCACTGGAGAAGATGGGCCAAATTGAAGGAATGATCGCAAAATACAAGTTCGCCGACGGCTCTACGACTGAACTTGTTCCAGCGCTCTGCAAGTTCATCATGTCCAATCTTGATCAGAAGGAAAATGCTGTGTTTTTCGTATCACACATCATTGATGCTTCATTCGCCGCAGGCCCCGAGTTGGAACGACTGATGGCCGATAACGCCGACACGATTTTAGCCTTGATAAAACAAGCTGAAGCCAAGGTCGGAGTGAACGGAGACGCCAAGTGATCGTGGTCGTGGAAGGCGGAGACGCATGCGGGAAAAACACCCTCTGCCAGTCTCTTCATCTCTGGGGGAAAACGGTCTTCAGCGAAGTCAGGACCTACTCATTCCCTCAATACGACAGACCCTTCGGTAAGATCATCAAAGAATGGCTTGTCTCAGGTCGGGCGAAGGAAGAAAAGCTGGCCTTCCAGGCCATGATGACGACCGACCGATATTCGGTCGCGAGTGAAATCGCCTACGGAGGCAAGGACATCAACACACTCATCATCATCGACCGGTGGTGGCAATCCAGTTACGTCTACGGTGTTGCTCAGGGACTCGATCCGAACCTTATTGATTGGATTTCTTCGCGTCTCCCGAAGGTTGACTTGAACATTCTATTGGACTTGCCCGCGAGCATTGCAAGCGAGCGCCGCCCTGAGAAGCGTGACAGCTACGAAAAGGATTTCGGGCTCATGCAGCAGGTCGAATGGGGCTACCGAACGCTGTGGCACAACAAGCAATCGTACGGAAACTGGTTTAACATCGACGCCAGAAAATCAGCCGAGGCCGTGCTGAAGGAAGTCGCCGGGCTGATTCGCGAACGAAAGCCGGAGTTTTAGAAGGGGTACAGAAGGGGCATGGCAAAGGGTCTCGCACAACTTCTTCGTGACTACGAGAAGCACGTTGTTTATACGACCTTGAAGGCCAATGCCATGGACAAGGCCAAAACAGCGCACGCCCTTCAGATCACCCGTCGAGCCCTGGACAAGATGCTCGAACGCCATCGGCTGGTGGCTCCTCGATATGCGAAGCCACTTCCGATCCCACGAATAGCGAAAGAATCAAAATCATGACGACTGAAAAGACCGCACAGAACAAGGACATCCTCGAAACGCAACGCCTTTTGCAAGGCTTGGCTGAGCGCGTGTATCAGACGCAGTGCCAGGTTGGGCTTTGGGATGCAGGCGAGGTGAAAGAAGATCCAAAGTCGGTGATGTTGGATTTTCTTTTGCTGAGCATGCACGCCAAGCTCTCGACGATTCATCAGTTGGATGGTTCCGAGGAATTTGATGGGGCAAATCCGGAGCGCGATGAGATTGCAGAATTGCTCGTGGAAGGCGCCGTGGAACTCCTGGGAGCTGCGCAGATGCGGACCTCGAAGGCAGGTGAAATGTTCCTCAACACAGTCGTCTTGCAGGCTCGGCAGGCGCGCGAGATGCTGAACGATTTGCCGCCTGAGCTGGAAATTGACACGCCAGAATCCGCTCCAATTCCTGAGCCCGCCCCTGAGACCGAAGATATTTTGCAGGCCGCCATCAAGGTTGCGCGGGCATCGGGATACATGCCGAAACCGCCCGCCGAGTAGTTATTCGTGGTCTAAACAATGTCGAAGGAAAGAAAAAACATGAACAAGGAAACCCATGCGTCGGATTCAAAGGTACAAAAACCGGAAGTTGTACGACTCACAGGAGAAAAGGTACATCAACATGGGGGAGTTGATGGCCCTCGTGGTGAGGGGGGAAAACGTCCAGGTGGACGACAAGACGTTGGACCGGGACCTGACGGGATCGGTGCTGGCGGAGGCGATCTCACGTCGTCTGCGGGTAAAGAACAACGACCGGGCAGTAGTCGTTTTGACGATGCTCATCCGGGAGATGGACCCAAAGGCGGAATGCCTCGAAAGCCCATAAATGCTTCACCGGAGCTGCTCGCGAGGCTGAAGGCTGAATACGAGCGTGGCGCTGAGAAGTACATGCGTATGCTGGACGCGCTTCGGCCTTCACGGCGCGACTATGTGATGTTGAAGCATGGCCGACGCAAGCTGTGGCTGAGTGATCTTCGGCAACGAATTGCCTTGATTGAGGATGCGCTGCAAAGCCGTAAGAGCTGAGATGGATGTGACTCGGGATGCTCTCTTGGAGATGGCAAGGAGGGAGTGTTCGGCCCTGGAGCGCGAACGATGTGCGGCCTGGGCTGAACACGACCGATTGCCAGAAGGGGAGCTTCGCGAGGTCGCTTACAGGAAGGCATTGAGGGTCGATCAGGATTATTTGAGTTCGGTATGGCGGTTGGCCGAATTGAGACCGGAATGGAGTGGAACATGACGACGATTTTCAAAACGAAGAGAGACATCGCAGAATTTCTGAAACAGTCGTCGGTGGTAGCGGTGGAGAGGGATAATTGGGAGGGGCATGAATCTTTCAAGGAGGTTGAAGAAGAGCTTGTGAGTCTCATCGCAGGCGCCAAAGATTCGCCTGATTTCGGTGAGGACTGGGGCGAGTGGCTCGAAGAAAATATTGATGAGTTGCTTGGTGAAGCGGTCTCGATTGTTGCTTGAGGCACAATATTGGAACGCACATTCACCATCGGTCTTGTTGAGGGCTGGGCCGCGCGATTCGTTGCCATCGGACGTGGGATGGATTCCACTGGAGATTGCGGAGTAAAATGCACGAAGATGTTCTGGAGATGTCGACAGAGCAGTTGCGGGAGGAAGTTTTTCGGCTGCGCAGGTTACGTGGTTCAGCGTATGAAATGATTGCGTTCGCGACCGAGAAGATCGAAACGCCAAGTGGTGAAAGAGATGAAAAATTGCGTGAGTACTGGCTCGGATTTTGTTTTGCGCTTCGGGAACTTTTTGAGATCAAGGACTAAATGCTGAGTCCACTCGGTCGTTACATTCTGCTTTTTTCTGGAATGGCGCCACTCACTCTGGCGGCAGGTTTTTTTCAATTGTTGTTCGGAGGAGAGTATTGGCTGCACTGTGTGGTAATGGCTTTCGCGATGATTGTGGCGTTCGGGCTGATGATTCGCCATGGCGCTCGGAACTTGCAGTTTCAATACCTGGATGCGGTTATTGTGAAAAGTTTACCGACGCTCGTGGCGAGGCTGCTCGGGTATAACCTGTATTGTTTCGAGACTGCGGGAGAGGATGATGGGCCTTGCTTGCTGATGACGAGGTTGCGTTTTCAGATGGATGTGATACGGCAATTGCGCGTGGTCCGGCTGACATATTCTTTGTATCTGCATGTGAAGGAACCCCACGAATGACAAGAGAGCAGGCGCGCTGCCGGGTGTGGAAGGTCCTCTGGACTTCCCTTGCACGAGACTTGAATGCTTCCGAGCGGGTAGCTGGCGAGCCGCACTGGCTCGTTCATCATGGGAGTCCAGAACAGCGACCGCTCTCGAAGAAAGACATCGAGCGGTTGAAGGAAGCGGGGAAGGCGATTCTCGATGAGCTTTACGACAAGGCGAATGATCTGTAGGTAGTGCATGTGATGACAAACCTGGAGAAAATGGCGAAGATGTTGCGAGCCACGAGTAATGGCGACGCAGTTGGTAAGGCTGCGGTAGAGGCTGTCTTTATTGCCTTGAATCAGCCAGGCTCGGTTGTGCGTGTGAGCATCGACGACGTGGCGCACATTGAGATATGCAAGCGCATCACGCAGGCTCTCGATATGCTCTTCTGCATCGACTGGGATAAGACGATGGCGCTCGTTGCATCGGGGAAGAATGTTCTGGAGCTGGTGAATGAAAGCGCGGTTGAGTTTCAGATTGCCAGTACGGTAAAGGGATTCGGTGAGGCGAAGGAGATCTTCAGGGGCGAGCTTTTGAATTTGTTCACCCGTGCAATTCGTCACTGAGCAGCGACGCTGTCGCGACGACACTGGCCTCAAACGGTTCGCGGTTTTCGGGCGGTGGGGACTGAGCGGGGATCGACGGAAAATCGGGGACGAGTTGTTCGGGTGGGGCAGGAGGGTCGGGTTCGGGCTTGGCGAGCGGACTGCCATTGCCGAGTCCGGTGAGCGCGAGGCCGCGCACGACTTCTTCGAGCTGGACCCATTCGTCGCGGCTGAAGGTTGAATGGCCCTTGGCCTTGTTGTAGAGGCGGGAAGCCAGGTTGTGGAAGGCCCGCCACTTGGGAAAGTCGTTCAGATCGATGGAGGGGCCGTCGATGCGGTGGGTGGGCGCGGCGGTTGGGGCCTTGACGCCCTTGGATTTGCAGGCCGAGCAGGGGGAGTAGTACGACGGAGCGCCGCAGGATACGCAATGAGCCATGGTCCGGGCAGTCTATCGGATTTTGAGTATGGCAGGGTTCAAAAAGAAATAGAGCGGGGCAGGGGGGTTTTGCCAAGGGTGTCGAGCATGCTCACGAACCATTCGAGTTCAGCGGCGTAGGCGAGGTGGAACTCGCTGAGCTGTGGAGAGGTTTCGGCCATGCGGCGGGCTCCTGCGGCTTTTTCGAGCAGCTCAGGAATGCTGGAGCCATTGGCGCCGGAGCAGTCGGCCAGAGCGCCGTAAGCTCCCAGCAGAAAGTCCGAGTTGTCCTTGACGTGGTACTTCAGATCGGATTTGCGCCATTCGATGATTTTCCGGACAATCGTGCTGTGCAGCATGGGGCGAATTATGTTATCAATGTTTGAGAAAATTTCCAATCGAAGTGGAGCGGAAAATATGGTTTCCTGGGCCGAACATGAAACATCTGTTCGAGCATGATCATCGTCCATATGTCCTGGCGCTCATCGCGTTGGGCGCGCTCTGTGCGTGGATTTTTTGAAGAAATATTTGGTATCTTGAAGAATCCCGAATACCGTGGAGTCAGTAGAGAGAAACATGGAGAGTAAAGTAGTAGGTAGCGCCCAGGGCGGCGCGCGAATTTCGAGTGGCGCTGATTCCAGGCAGGATTACCAGACGCCCGCCGATTTCAAGGCTGCTGTCGAGGCCCGCTTTGGGCGCATCGTTTTTGACCTGGCGGCACACGCTCGGAACGCGCTCTGTCAGGATTATTATGCGCCGCGATATTTCTTCGAGAACCTTCGCCTGCCTGCTTCCGAATTCAAGGGAGGGAGCAGTAAGTTGATCGACATGAATGCGCTTGGATGGGGGTTCAAGAAGCACGACAAGAAAAAGGATGAATATCACCTGTTCCGCCGGACCCCGAACGACGACCCGAAGGCCTTTCGGTTGGACGCGCTTGCGCAGGACTGGCACGGGGACCTGAGTGGGCGAGCGGACCTGAGAGACGGCAAAGGCATCTGCTGGCTCAACTGTGAGTTCGATGACTGTGCGACCTGGGCCGAGAAATGTGTCGCAGAGGGCAAGCTGGGCCTTCCCATTGCGCTCCTGACGCCTGCCTCGGTGGGCGCTGACTGGGCACGGGATTTCATCTGGCCTCACGCCGATGTCTACATGCTGAATGGCCGGATTTGCTTCGACGGCAAGGACCCGTACCCGAAAGACTGCATGCTTTCGATCTTCGGTCAGAAATCGAAGATTCGTTTTCTGGCCGAAGATCGAGTTCGATTGGTTTGGGATTGGCGTACAGATCGAATTTTTTAAGGAGAACAGAGATGGCATCAAAATCGGAAAAGAAGGCCGAACAAGAGTCTGGGTTCGTGCTGAGAGCAGTGGGTTATGAGCTTGAAAAGTGGGTGGTGCGGAAGGAATCCAATCCGGAAATCATTGCTGAAATGGTGGGTATTCACCTGGGCCGACTGCTGGGGATTTTTAAGGGGCAAGTCTCAGACGTGACGCTCAAAGAGATTTCCGACATCGCGTATTATCTGAACCTTGAATTCAAGGCGAGCGTCACGAAGGGCTGATTTTCAAGGGACTGTCATGGCCGACCTATACAAAGTTTTGGGCACAACCCCGGACGCGGACGCGACCATCATCAAGCGTCGCTACCGAGAGCTGGCGCTCGAACTGCATCCAGATCGCAACGGTGGCGACCCGAAGAAGACGGAGCGTTTTCAGCAAGTGTCGATTGCATATTCGATCCTTGGCGATGAGAAGAAACGGGCCGAATACGATCTGCGACGGAAGCATCCACCGGCTGCGTCGCCAGGTTCCATTTTCGGACCGCAATTCAACGACCTGGTTGAGAAGGTGGCGGCTGAAGGCGTCACGGGCGACAACTGGCGCGAGCTTTTTTCGGACCTTTTCGGCGCTGCAACCGAGTTTCAGGAAAACATTCCGAACGTCACGAATCGGGCGAAGTCGGCTTACGAAAGACATATGAGGGGCTCGGACAAGGGCAAATCACCGTTCGCAACCGGTGGTGTCCTTGACACCCTCGAAGAACTCTTTGGAACGAAGGAATCAAAAAAATGAGCATCAGTCTGGTTACGCCGTCGAATGAATCTTCTGGTCCTGTGGACGAGGTTGAGCAGCGTCGGAAGGAAATCAAAATTGCTGTGGTCACGCCGACGCACGACACGCGCTATTTGATGGAGACCTTTGAGTCACTGAAGCTGCAAACCTACCGCAATTGGGAATGGTTTATCATGGTGAATCATCCGAGTGGCGCGCCCGTAGAGTTGGAGCGTTTGCGGATCGAGGTTTCGCTCATTGTGGAACATTTCGATGGGCCGAAGATCCATTTGTTTGCGGATGCGATGGCGCTTGCGCCGGGGCAGGGGGTCGGGCTGCGCAAGAGCGCGGCCTTCCGTGCGGCGATTGAGGCTGTGAATCCGGATGTGCTGGTCGAGTTGGATCACGATGATTTGCTGGTGCCGAGTGCGTTGGAGAAGGTCGCCAAGGCATTTCGAGACGATCCAGAGGTGGATTTCGTGTATTCGGATGCGGCGTATTTTGAGCCGGAGGGGAAGCCGCAGGGGACGCCGTCGTACATGCGTCCGCAGGTCCGTCGCGAATGGGAGAAGAATGGCTTCGAGTTTTACGAGGCGAACATCGAGGGATTCAGGCCGGACAAGTACGTTTGCGTGCGTGCGTTCGAGCCTTCTCCGGTTTCATTTTCGACGGTGTTTTGGGCGCCAGATCATGTTCGGGCCTGGCGGCGGGATTTCTACCAGAGCGTGGGTGGTTACAATCCGGCGATGGAGTTTTGCGACGATCATGAGCTGCTGTGCAAGACGTATGTCGAGGGTCGGAAGCTGGTTCATTTGAGCGAGCCACTGTATTTGTATCGGCATTCGACGACAAATACGTGGGAGTCGAAGGCGCAGCGGATTCGCGAGCTGACGTATCAGGTTGAGAATCGGTTCATTGTGCCGATGGCGGTGCGGGACGCGAAGCGGCGTGGTCTCAAGGTTCTGGTGCTGGGAGATGATCCGGAAGTCTTGAAGAATGACAATCCGCAGAGAATTGTCGGGGCGGATGTGTGGAACGATGGTGGGCTGACACGGTTCACGCCTGAGAGTTCAGTGGGTTTGGTTCATGCGCATGATGTGATAGGCCAAATCAAAGACCCGATGAATTTCATGCGGGATGTGTATCGGGTGTTGGCGCCCGGGGGGATTTTGCACGTTCGGACGCCGTCGACGGATGGGCGGGGTGCGTTTCAAGATCCACGGAATGTGAGTTTTTGGAATCAGAATTCGTTTTGGTACTGGACGAGGGAGGCGCAGCGGAGTTTTTTACCCGAGGCGTATCAGCATGTGCGGTTTCAGGTGATTGTGCTGGACACCTGGTATCCGTCCGAGTGGCACAAGCAGAACATGATTCCGTATGTCGACGCGCATCTGGTGGCGTTAAAGGACGGGTGGGTTGGGCCGGGGATGGATGTGACGTGAAGGAAGCGATGAGGTTTTGATGACATTGCTTGTTGAGGACATGGTCTCGTGTGCGGGCTCTGGTATTGATCCGAACTGCGAGGATTATGCCATGGTCGAGTGTCACGGTTGCGGTTCGGCGCTCTGCTTGAATTGCAAGTACCATCAAGCTCAGTGTGAAGATTTCTCGTTGCTCTTTGGTCAAACGGGGCACGGATGAAGGAACCATGGGAAAAACAAACAAAAGAGAACACGACACATCGAATACCAAGGCTTTGGACGACAAGGAAGAAGAGTTCGAGGACATCGTCTTCATCGGCGAGTTCAAGGAGGTCTGTCCTTTCTGTTTCAACGGTGTCCGGGTGCATGAAGATGGTGTCATTCATGCCTTGCCGACGTGCCGGATGTTCGAGCAGACGGAATGCGAAGAATTCATTCACAGGATGAGAGCCAAGATCAAAGAGATTGCCGAGCGAGACCGGAACGTGAATTGATGAAATTCCCCGAGTGGTGTGAACGAAGGAGACACGATGAGTTCTAAGTCAAATTGTCGGGCATGTCGTTTTTCTTACTCTGAACCCGATTCAGGGATTATCTGTGGGCATCCGGATGCTGGATGGGCTGGTCAGACCATATATCGAGAGCCGCTTTCGCATTGTCCTGATTTCGTGAAGTTTGAACAGCATGAACTCAGAAATCCCGATGGGACTTTGAAATTGTCACAGGTAGAGTGAAAGGTCACGAAGACCAAGGGAGGTACAATGGCTGACATGAACAACGACAAGATCGCACTTTTCGACATGGATGGAACCCTGGCGGATTTCGTCAAGGGGATGCAAGACGGCATGAAGCCGCTTGAAGGTCCCGGTGAAAACTGGGACTACGACAATTACGACCAGGACAATGAGCTGGCCTTCATGAAGGCTCGCAGACGCCTGGTGAAAAACAGGCCGGGGTTCTGGCGAGAATTGCCGCCTTACTTCCCGGGCTTTCAGTTGCTTACGATGGCCGCTGAAATCGGTTTTCGCATCATGGTATTCACCAAGGTCCCCATGCGCCAACCATCGGCAGCAGCCGAGAAAATTGAGTGGTGTCACAGGACGTTGGACCCTCTCCTGGGGCATGAGGGCTATGACATGGCACTCGTTTCCAACAAGGGTTTCACCTATGGGCGGATATTGGTTGATGACTGGCCTCCCTACATCAACGCCTGGATGAAACACCGGCCCCGTGGCAAGGTCATTATGCCTGCACACAAGTACAACCAGGGTCACTACCAGGGCAATTCAAACGTCGTGCGTTTCACCGGTGCGATGGATAGCTACGTTGCTGCGAGGGCGGCGATGGTAGAGGCCTTCGAGCGGTGAAATTCCACGACGGCATACCAGGTTGGTTTGACTTTCCGGACTTTTACGACTGGGCCGTGAACCAGGCGCCCGCGAAGGCCCGCTTCGTGGAAATCGGCGCGCTCTTTGGCGCGTCGACGGTCTACCTGCAAAAGCGGATCGTGGCGTCAGGGAAGGACATCAAACTCGACGTGGTGGACTCCTTCGAGATGATGAACTTGAGCCCTGAGTCGAGGTCCTTCGCACTACCATTCGGCGGATTTCGCCAGACCTTCGACACCTTCACCAAAGATCGCCTGGGACCAAACGTCGAGGTCTTTCACATGCGCTCCGGCATCCGTGCGCTCGAATACGAAAAAAGCTCGCTCGACTTCGTCTTCCTCGACGGGAGCCACAAGAAAGTAGACGTTCTCCTTGACATCCAAAGCTACCTCGACAAGATCAAAATGGGCGGAATCCTGGCAGGACACGACTTCGATATGTCCGGTGTCTCGGAAGCCATTACCGAGATTTTCGGAGAGAACAAGGTGGAACGCTTTGGACGGTCGTGCTGGTACACTCGGCTGTAGAAGGAACCAAACTTGATTCGAGTCCGCTGCGATGTTTGTCTGAACGAACTCAACGAGCCGGGCGGCCTGGCATTTTCGCCGCCGACGGAGTCGCATTTGTCCTTGAAGTTTCACCTCTGCGTGGGCTGTTGGAAAAACTTTGCGGAATGGTCAGCGAACGAAGTGAACCGATTGAATCGCAAGAGAGAGGAAGCTGGCGATGTCGAAGAGTAATTGGCTGGACGAGTTGGAAGTAGACCCAGAGCGCACGGTCTTGCGTATGGACGGATTCGACGATTGCGCAGTGGGTTTGGTGGAGCGTTTTGGGATGGAGCCTGTGATTTGTTACGACAAGACAAAGGTAATCCGAAAGCTCATGACCCGGGACGGGATGAGCATGTCTGATGCCGTCGAGTTTTTTCACACGAATCAGCTTGGGGCGTGGATGGGTGATGGAACGCCGTGTTTTTTGACAGTGGTGGGTGGCGTGCTGATGTCGGGTGCGCCGTCAGAAGATGACAGCGATATTCCTGACCCCGACCCGATGTTTTGATGGGGACAAAAGGATGGGGAGAAACAGTTATTTGATTTACTTGGCGATTGCTCGTTCTGAATTCGATCCAAAGGAGAAAAAGACGATCACCATTGAGCCGCTGGTGAAGCTCTTGCCATGTTGGTTGGTTGTGCCAAAGACGAGTCGTGAATTCGTGCTTCACAACATGACATGGGTGGACGGCCCATCTCATACTCCAAAGAGTGGAATTCCACTGCCATGCAACATTTTCGCGCCACATTCAGGAATTGAAGTTCGACTAGACCAATGGTTTGGATACGAGGCCCGACTAAGCAAGATCGCTCTTGATGTCGAAAACGCCGGGGACAGTAAAGCGTTTTTCGACTTGGTATTGAAGTGTGAAACGGGGTGAGTCGTGTTCTTACCGGTCTGGGCCTGTCTATTTTTCTTCCTGCGACTCATCGACATGAGCTTCTGGGTGGCCTTTCTGACGCCGATTCCGTTTTGCCTGCTTTATTTCTCAAACTTTGATAGGAAGTTGAGGTATACTCCCCGGAGGAAAGGGCCTGGCAAGGGAAGAGACGAGAAATTCTGAGCGGCGAAGCTCAAGTGGAGAGCACTCGGCGAAAATGCCTGCACGCATGATTGTACCTGAGAGGTTGTGGGTTCGACTCCCATCGCCGTTCCAAGGAAATGTTTGAAGGAGCAATAAGATGGCCAATGAAGTGATGTCTCCCTCTTTTATTTGTCGTGAGATCTTCAATGAAAAGACATGTGGAACCATATTTTGGCTTGACGGCACCTGTCCCTTTCATCCGTACGGCAGAAGAGCCACCAGATGCAATGGCTGTGGCGCCGCAATAGATCCAGGCTATTACGACAAGATCGCCGATGGCTGTCCATGCAATTCCATGCGAGGTATCAATCACGGCATTGTGCCTGCGCGGACCTGCACCTGTGTCGTTTGCGACCCGGCGCAAACTGGCTCTGTGCGTCCGTCTTACACTCATCTCTTGCAGATGTGGTTCGAGAAAGAAAGAGGCAACGGTCTGGTAGACTTCAAGCTCTTTCCTCGCCAACCTGAAGACGGGCCTTTTGATTTGGAGGCCACGGCCAAGGCAATTTACGAGACCGTGACCGGCATCCGAAAGTCAACCATTGTCACCCTGGAGAAGCTCTGATGGCGACCTTGGGTGAAAAGACTTTGGCAATGGTAGCGCAGTTGGAACAGTATGTGCGCCATCTCGAAAAGAAGAATCTTCAACTGGAGGATGAGCTGAATGTCCAGCGATTGGCTGTCGAGAAGTCTGCGAACGATTACCGGCAGCTCAAAAACGAGTTTGATGTGATCTTCAACAAGCTGATTCAGGTTGAGCACGAGCGGGACGAACTCCTTGCTTTCAAGAATTCCAGCGAAAAAGATTCACCAACATCGGAGGATGAATCACGAGCGGAATTTTATGAACGAATCATGGGCGAGTTTGTTGCAGCATTCCTGAACATGGACTCGTCGATTGGTATTCAAACAGAAAAAGGACCCCAGACCATGAAACTCAGGAAGCTATCCCTTGAAAACCTTTCCCTTGAGCTGCGGTTCTGGGTGGACGCCGTCCATGGGACCGCAGTCGAGAAGGGGTGGTGGGAGGGCGGTGAGCGGAATGTTGGGGAGGTGTTCTTGCTCATCAAGAGTGAGATCATCGAGGCGTTTGAGGAGTATCGGAACGGCAAGCCGCTTCAGGAGATTTATCGGAAAGAGGGTTCCGAGAAGCCGGAGGGGTTTCCGATTGAGATTGCGGACGCTGTGATACGTATCATGGATTACCTTGGGAGTCTCAAAATGACGCCTCTTTTTGTCTCTCCAGATTATCCAGTATTTGAGTCTTCATCATCGAATTTGGGAGAGGCGTTGGATGACATCATTTGCGCGATGTCCATCAATATGCGCTCGGCTTCCCATTCAACTCATCACAGTGAACTCTGTCACGTAATCGCGCGCCTTTTCAAGCTTTGCGAAGAACGTCATGTCGACCTTGGCGCAGCGATTCTGGAGAAGTACGAGTACAATCGAACGCGGCCTTATCGGCATGGTGGGAAGAAGGCCTGACGAATGTTGTTCCCTTTCTTTGGCGCGGACGGCAATGGCATCCATGACCTGGAGCCGAAGTTTCGTGAGGTTCCGGTGAAGGCGGGAGTCAAGGCGCCGAAGAACACCTGGTCGCATGGGGTTGCGATGGTTGACAGGGTAAAGAAGAGGTATGAACAGAATGTGCTTTCCACCGAATGTTGGAAAAACTTCCCGGACGTGGTGGATGGGTATCGGCAGATTGCGATAGGGAACAACTGGGCGATCTTCATTGCGTATGTGGAGGCGGGCTCGGAAGAGTCAGCGCGCCGGTGGTTCAGGGAGAAGATGTTGCACAGCTAGTCTGGTCAAAGGATGTTGTCATGGGATTTCCGTTTTTTCGTCCTGGCGAAAGCGAGCCGACCTTTCAAGAAGAGGTTGGTAGCGGCGAGGGTGACTCGTTTTATTTTCCGGAATACGTCGATTTGTTCGATGTTGAGAAGGGGCGATTTGAGACTTACAAGCGAATGCGAATCGTCCATAACGGTTGGACTCATTTCGCATTCGTCATACCGGGCGCCGAAAAAGATGCGCTCTCGTGGTTCAAACAGCAACTCAGAAATTAGAAACAATGGACATCCCAATCAAGCCGAGTGAGATTTCGCTTCATACAACGTATCCGCCGTTGGCTGGGACGATGGGGAAGGCCGAGGCCGAGGCGGCGGCGACCTTGATTGTGCGTGCGTGCCAGGTCAAGGGAGACCGGTGGCAGTCGCTTGCATTTGATGAAATCTCATCGGTGGTGATGGCGGATGTGCGTGGAGGTGTTGAGCCGTTGGCGTCGTTGTCCGAAAATCCGTTCTGGAAGCCAGATTACGAAGAAGTTGTGAAGCGGGGATTTGCTCGGTTGACGGGTAGTGATTATGGGTCGGAGGCCTTCGTCGCCTTGACCGAGGATGGTATCAAGGCGCTTCAGAGACATCGGACGCACGTCAAGTTCTAGGAGAATCGGCGGTGGCGAACTCAGACGACTGGCGGGAATTCAAACACATCCGCAAGTCAAACTTCCCGGGCAACACGATGTGTGGGCTCAACGAGTTCCGTGACGGCAAGATTCGCTACGCGAAGAATCGGGCGGACAGTGATTGTAAGCGATGCGACGAAGGCGTTGAGCGCTCCATCGCAAGTCATCCGAAGAAACGCACAGTCGAGTCGATGACACGGCGGAAGGAATTTTTGAGCAAGAAGGGTTGGCGCCTATGACCTTGGAGAAGCGGGTGAGAGTGCCAGAAGAGGCGGATAGGTTACTCTTCGTGCTGGCATCCTGCCTCGCGAACGGCACTGGCGAGGACCGCATGCTCTCTCGGATCTTGTTGCGCATGTTGTCCTTCAGGCCGAGCGTCTCGGAACTGACGCCAGATCGAACTCCGGCGGATACGAGCCGCTTGTTCGGGAAGGTATCCCGAGGACGCGCTGGTGTTGGAACTTGACCCCTGTTGGTGATACTGTGTTGGGGTAGGCTTGCCGAGTGACCCCCTCCTCGGCTGGCCCCATGAAAGTCACACGAAGCGATACGAGGGGCGATGTTGCATTCAAAGCAAGAGTGGGTGCGGTTGTACCTGGGCAATCTTCCTTACGCCCTGGGGCCTCTGGAGTTGCTTGGGTTCGCGAGCAAGCTGGGGTACGTCTGCGAGCGCCCTGAGATCGTGCGAGACCAGCAAAGCGGGCAGTCGATGGGCTTTGCCTTCCTCGACGTGCGCAAGGAGAACGCCGACGAGGCCATCAGGGTGATGAACGGGCAAGACCTGGGGGGTAGGACGATTCGAGTGGCCAGGGCCAAGGAGAGGAATCGCTGACATTTTTTCCTTGATTTCTGTTATTCTGTCGTCCCGGAAAGCTCCTGGGAAAGCCCCTGGGGAAGCCCCTGGAAGTTTCCAGGACATTCAATCGAACCAAACGAGGAACTCACCATGGCCCAGAAGATCGCCCGTCTACATATCGCCCGGGAGCCGGGCCACCTGTATTTCGTAAAAGACTCCGCTGTCTTCGCGACGCCCATCAAGGGCGGCAAAGGTGGTCGGAAGAAGGTGGGCACCTTCAAGCATGAACATGACCCGGCGTACATGTACTTCTTGGATGCGGATGGTGACGTGGCCCGGGCGATGAGGGGTGGGCGAAAGAAGAAGGCCGCGAAGGCTCCGAGAGCGGCAAAGGCAGTCAAGGCTCCGAAGGCGGCAAAGAAGGCGGCAAAGAAGGCCTCGAAGCGTGCTGCGAAGTCCACGAAGGACGAGCGCGCCAGGGCAAGAGCCACATTGAACGCCGTCATTCGTGACATGCGTGGCTTGAACAAGCGATTGCGATAAAGCAACGATCTTGCTGAATCGGAACTCGATTGGTTTGGTAGTGCAGTACTTAACCCGAACGAAAGAAACCGAAAATGACCGATGAATTGAAAGCAGTCGAAGGGACCAAGGTGGATGGAGGGACAGAGGGGGCAGCGGAAGAGGGAACCAAGGTAGACAAGCCCCGCGCCAAGCCCAAGAAGGTGGTCGAGCGCTCCGAAACCTGGATGGCCCTCGTTGCATCCTTCGGCGCCCTGGCAAGCGCCACGGTGGGCTCTCACTCGACGGCGCAGACGATTGTGTCGGTCGCGGTGCTGGTCTTGACCGTTGGGATCTACGCCTATTACAAGACGGACCTGCCCTCGAAGCATTCGGGCGTGAAGACGAAGGCTTTCTGGGTGTCGATGGCCACGGTCGTCGGCTCGGTTGCACTGGCGCTGTCGGAGGCCGACATGCTCGGCCTTGGACCCAATGTCACGAAGTATGCAGCGTTGGTTTCGACGTTGTTGTCTGCGGCGGGGTATACCGTGATTCGGTACAACACCAAGATTAAAGGCTGAGTTCTGAAAGGGAAAATCCAGTGAAGCACATTACAAAACAAATCATCCAAAAGTTCTTCAACGCATTCGCGCTCGTGTTCGTCCTCGGCATCGCAGGGGTCGGCTGCCCGAGCTGTCCGACGACACCCGACGTGATGGGTGTCATCAATTGCACGGGTCCAGCGGTGCAGCAGTACGGCATTCCACTCATCCCGAAGGTGAATAACTGTCTCACGGGAACGGTGAACTGGAAGCAGTGCCTCATCAGTTTGCTTTCACCTGCGGCTGGAATCACCGAAGAAGTTCTGGCGTGTGTGACGAGAGACCAGGGAGGCAAGTTTGCGCAGACGGCAGACGATCCATTGGAGAGTCAGGCGGCGTGTCGAGCCGATGCGTTTATCACGGATAAGAAATACACGTTTGAGGACGGATACACCCGGCCCGAAAACTTGAACACGGACATCTGCAAGTAGCGCCTTCGCGCACTGGTGGAATCAGAGATGCCGTTCGTCTTCCTGGCTTTCGTTGTCGGCGTGCTGCAAGGTGTGGCACGTCGGGGACGTTGGCCGGGGGCGTAGACGCCTGAGAGTGGAAAGCGTACTGGAGGAACCATGGCCACGAACATCACCCCGCCCGGACACTACATTCCAAAGCACATCGCCGTGCAAGACCACAGCTCGATGATGAACGACATTGACGTGGCCTTCCAGGTCGAGGCATGTCGCATCCAGTTGAAGGAGCACGTCGCGCCCGCCTGGGACGCTGAACCGCCAGGCATGTCATGGCTTGGCAAGTCGGCGAAGTTGAAGCCGAACGAGGCAGCCTTGCTTTCCTTCGTGGATTCAGACGGTAATGCGGACTCGGCGGGCTACCACGCCCAACTCGGTCAGCTTGTCTACGGCCTCGTGGACGTGCAGCAATCGGGGAACACCGGTGTCACGCTCTCGCACGAGGCGGCAGAGATCTACGGCAACGCCCGGCTGGAGCGCGTGGTCTACGGCCCGAACGACTGGCGCTACTACGTCGAGCTTGCTGACCCTACCCAAGATCAGACCTACCCCATCAAGGTGACGCTCTTCGGAAAATCGCGTGACGTGCTCGTCTCGGACTTCGTTTATCCGGCCTGGTTTGGCATGAAGAACCAGGTTGGCGGCTTGCGTACCACGCACCTTCAACAACCCCTGAAAGAGTTTCAGGTTGCCCCGGGCGGGTATCAGATTGCCTTGCTCAAGACGGGGCGGACGGTGTTCCTGAACGAAGGTCCGTTCGCCATGCGCCGGTCGAAGCACTCTCGAACAGGGCGAATCATGCAGGGTGTCGGTGGATCGCCGGAGCCAAAGAAAGCCTGAGGCAATGAGCGTTAAATCATTCCAGAAGTTGTATGAGCTTGCCCTGGCGAGTGCAGGTCAACAAATCAACGTATCTCGTTCCAAGACCTATAACGAGATCTCAATTGGAGCCTTGGAGAGAGGTGTTCGTACTCTCGCTAAAAAACTAAAGCTGATTGGGCTTTCGAGTGAGATTGATGTATTCAAGACCGGACGGGGAGGCGCGCAACATTATGGTCCATCGTATGTCACGTTGATGGTCACAGGAATCGCGCCATCGAAACACGTCTCAGGTGATACACATGAAGTCAATGTTCATTTGAAGTTCTACGCGGGTGGGTATGATGATGCGGGGAACCGTCGCGGCACGTTTGGTGGAGGCACTGGGTGGACGTTCATGTCGAATCAAGCTCAAACGTACATCATGAAAGAACTCATCAGCCGAGGCTGGAAGTTTCCAGGAGTGAGTCCGTGAACCTCTGGGACTTCTGCAAAACAGGTGCGGCCTTGGCCGAGAAGGTCGAGGCCACCCGGCAAAGCTACGACGACACAAAGTCCGCCATCCTGGGGGCCTGTGACATGGCCGAGGCCACCGTGGGTCGTGGCATCTTGACGGCGCGTTTTATCGACCGGGGCGTGCAGATGCACGACAATCTCCTGGAGGATGCCGAGACGAATCCACCTGGTATCGTGAAGACGGCCAGTGAGGTTTACAAATTCTTGAATGGCGGAAACGTCGAAGGCGAAAGCGAAGAACGATGATCAAAAAATCAAACGAAGAAAACCGTGACGGAAGCCGTGAAGCAACCCGCCATGAAGAGCGAGACTCGCGCCCCATCGTTGAGACCTACCAGAACACGCTCGCGGGGGACGTAGACACGATTCGCTGGTGGGCGCACGAGAAGATCTTGATGGGAGGATCAATTCTCTCCCAAGGCGACTGGCAGCACTTGAAGGACTTCTACAAGGTCGAGGGCGTGCTCTCGGTCGAGGCCGAGCGCCACGACGGCAACAAAGGGATTGACGGACCGTATGTGCATCTCCCGGCACCGGACGACGGTCTGCCGAAACCGGCAGAGTGGTGGGCGGCGGGACTCGTCTTCATGGCGGGATACTTCCGAGATGGCAAGCGGGGGCCGCTCTACATCCACAGCCAGTCCGGCCTTGGCCGTGCGCCTGCGATGGCTTACCTGTGCATGCGGGCAATCTTCCAGATGTCGGTCAGCGAAAGCCTTCAGATGATTCGCGCGACGCTGCCGGATTACGGCAAAGCACCGAGCCATGTCGCGTATTTGCGTTCGGCTGAGGATGCCCTGACGCTGCTTGCGAGTGTCTTTGAGCGCCTCGGACGTGACCGTGGCTGATAATTTGACCGAGCGACTTTTCAGGAAGGCCCTTCGTGCTGCCAGAATCAAGCGAGTTACGGCGCTTGGATACGAGCCAGATGAGAGCGCTCCTCAAGCGGGTTTTTGGGATAAATCGAGTGGGTTGCCCATTTGGAAGCAGCAACATTCTCGACTGGTTCAAGATGCAATCAACTCCATCAAGGGAGCTTATTCGGATATGCAGATTGCAGTCGAGGACGAATTGAGAAACGAGCCCGCAGCACCCTCGGGTTCAGGAAAAATAATGCGTCAACGCGGAGCAGCGCTCTTGTGGGAACTCCTGAACAATGGAAGAAAGACGCCCAAGTTGTACCGAGGTAGCCATGTTAAGCCGTCAGGATTGACAGCATGGACCGAGGATTTCCGAATTGCTTCTGAATGGGCGAAGAGGAACGGCGGGATCGTCTGGGAGAAAGAATCAGGAGGAACAGGACTGCGAGCTGCTGATTACATTCTTCACGATGTGGAAAAAGAATGGATCTTAATTGCGTAACGGTGGACACTTAAATCATGGACAGGAAACTTGAGAAGCTTTTCGCGAAGGCGATGAAGGCGACCGGTGGTGCCACCGGAAGGAACGGCGGCGATTCACACGCAATCAGCGTCAGACCAGCGCGGCGGAACGCCCTTGGCATGTCGACCTCGAAGGTGCCAGGCCTTGTCCACGGCCTTCCAGCCGACGGGCAATACGTCGGCACCTGCCAGGCTTGCTTCGGTCAGTACGTGGTCAAGCAAGCCAAGAGCAGTGAGTCTCGTGCGGGCAGCCGGGACGGCTATGAAAAATTTCGTTCATTGCCGCTTGGGAGCCTCGTGGTTGTGCTGCATGGCTATTCCCGGCCTGGACACGGATACGTTGAGGGAGAGTGTCCTGGACGCGGGGCAGAGCCCTTCGAGCTTTCCAAGGACTTGACCGAGAAATTCAAGCGAGAGAGGCAGGACAAACTGCAAACCACGCTTGCGTTCATTGAAAAACTGAAGACAGGAACCGTAACCTTTACGCTTTTGCGCTTTCGTTATCGAAGGGATCAACGAGAGCCGGAAGCAGTCCAAATATCGCCTGGGTGGCGTGATGTCGACAACACCTATGAGAGAGAGTTAAAGCGCAAGATTCATTCGGAAGAATTACACGCGCATAGTCTTGTCGAGGACATCAAATACCTTGACGAGCGGCTCAGGAATTGGAAGTTCGATCCGCAGAAGTTGATTGACGGAAGGCCGCGCAAGATTGGCGTTCGTGAAGAAGCTCAACAGGCGGCGGCAGCGGCGGTTTTATTACGTAACCAAGAGCGTGATGCCAAGGAAAAAGAGATCCTCGCCGATATAGAGGTGTTTTTGAGCAATCAAGCCCTCATGGATTACATGGGTGCTTCCATGATCACATGGTTGGAGAAGGCCAGACTCAATCGGAGTCAGACTCAACGTATCCAGGAGTTTAAGAGCTGGAATGCGGAAGCCAAGCGACAGCTTGCCAAGTATCGCCGCTCACGTCCAGAAGAGGTGGACAAAGCCACGAAGAAGATTCAGCAACTCATTCGAGAGATTGAGGCTCACATCTCGAACGAGCGCCTTGAGGCGTACATGCGAGGTCTTTATGAAGGCCACATCAACATGAGCACAGAGACCAACTACTTCGATCACGAGGTGATGCTGTTCAAGTATCGCCGTGACAACCCATACTTCAGCGAGCCGGATGCTAGGGTGCGGGTGTTAAAGATGTCGCTCAAGACCTTCAAGCAGTTTGCGGCTGAGGCGAGCCCGCCGATCAAAGTGGCTGTGCCAAAGTAACGAGAATTGCCAGTGGGCCTCCCCCTTTTCTATCCGCCAGTCGAAGTTGCCTTGTCCTTGCTCAAGGGCGAGCGTGTGACCGTGGCGGAACTTTGCGCACGGGCTCAGATCCGGTGAAGGCCAAGGCTTCAGCGCGGCAAGAATAGCGAGTGTGACACCGAGTGGTACGGCATCTCCTGGCGGGGGTGATATCCGTTTTCCGTCAGATCGGGGAACATGGCGCGGATGACATCTTCACATTTCTGGTTGATGGCGCCGTCTTTGAACAGGTGATTTTCAACCACGATCTTGGGCCGGTGTTTGCGGATGGTTTCGGCGGCGCCCCGGAGGACCTCGACCTCGCAGCCTTCCACGTCCATCTTGATCCAGTCGACGCGGTCGAACTGGTAGTCGTCGAGGGCTTTGACCTCGAAGATGATGTCGGAGGGGGAAATTGTGGCAGGTTTCTCGCCCAGGAAATTGGGCATGGGATTGCCATCGAAAATTTGGAGCCAGCCGGGGCGTGACCACAATCCGAGGTCGTGGAACTCGACCTTGTCGCTCCAACTGTTCACCATGGCGTTGGCAAGGAACTTGTCCTTGTAGTTCTCTGGCGCCCAGGCGATGACCTTTCCGGCGCCCTGAGCGAGCGCGGGGAAGCTGTAGGAGCCGTAGGCGCAGCCGATGTCCAGGACGACTTCCCCGGGCTTGATGTGCCACCAGGCGGCACGGACGCTGTCCTCGTCGGTGAATGACCAGTGGGAGGCGTGGACGGCGGGGTCGATGAGGAAGTGGAAGGTGTTGCCGCCGGGGGCGACCTTGGAACCGAGATGTTCTTGGGACATGGGACGGAAGGGTATCAAGTCTTGAGGGGAGAGGAAAGGCTTTCTTCCTTCTTGAACTGATACTTCATTGGGTGCTTGGTGAGCAGGCCACGTTCGTCCAGACGATGAAGGTTGACGCGGACAAGGTTCCGCTCTCGATTTCCGATCCGTTTCCAGAGTTTGGAGCAGATTTCGTCGACCGAGAGCGGGCATTCGGCTTCGCGCAGAATGTTTTCGATGTCGGATGCGACGGAGGACATGGTCGCTTATCGAAGGAAGTCCGAGATGATGGATGGCATGGCGGCGTCGAAGCCGACGAAGTCCATCATTCCGGCGTCGTCGGGGTTGGCGATGGTTTGTTGGTTGGCCACCATGCCGACGACGGCCAGCTTCGCGGGGATACCCATACCCTGGCGGTAGCGCTCAAGCGCGATGTGCGGGTGGATGTTCCCGTAGTTGGTTTCGCTGTCGGTGTAGATGCAGAAGGCATCGACTGGGATCTTGTTCTTGAGCGCCCAGACCATGGGGAGTGCGCAGTCGGTCCCTGCGAAGGGAAGACCGCTGATGGCCTTCACAACATCGTCGAGGCGCTGTCGAGGGGTGATGTTGAGGGGGATGAATTGTTCGGAGAAGCCCATGAAGTGAGAGGAGTCTTCCACGTTGGCGGTGACGAGCGCCATCGCAGCCGAGGCTTCCCGAGCCGCCAGATGAGTGTTCATGATTCGCGCGCCAGCCATCGAGCCCGAAACGTCGAGCGCAAGCAGGTGACGCTTTCCGGTCGGTTCAATCATCTTGAAGGTGGCGTAGAACGCTTCATCCATCGCATCGGAGATCGCCTGGACGGGTTGCCAGGTAAGTGCGCCCTTCACTCCACGGCCAGAGGCATAGGTCGTGAGTGCCAACAGAATTCCCATCGGATGGATTCGTGCCTTCCGCAGCTTGTCGTGGTCGCGAAGGCTCTCCACGACGAAGCGCGTGTTGCCGTTCAACGGCGCGAGTACGCCGTTGCTGGTCATTTGTCCCAGTCGACGGATCATCGCCGTCATGCCCATGGAGGGCAAGAGGGCTTCCCAGACTTCGGGCATGGCCAGGGCCTCGTTGGAGAGGCATTCGTGTGGGAGATGGTGCTGCTCGATGAGGTTGAGCAGTTCCTTCTTGGAGGCGGTCTTGCTGCGCTCGAAGGCCCAGAGGGTGCGTGTGACAGCGTCCGGAGGGGCATCGTCATGCGCTTCGCCGAGGTCGAGTCCGGCGTAGCCCTTGGCTGCGAAGGCAAAAAGGGCGCGCTGGTCTGCCGTGCGCGCTTCAGGCTTGATCTTGCGCATGAGGTCGCGGTGAGACCACCCGTCGCGGGATCGGTACTTGATGAGCTGGTACGCCAGCTTCTCCGACGGCATTTCGGTGTACCACTTCCGGAACATGCGGCGTGTGCGGCGGCCCCAGCCGCTCTTGAGGGCCTTGTGGTATTCGGCGAAGTGGAAGAGGTGGGTGGAGGTACGTGCTACCTTTGGCAGAGCCGCTTCGATTGCAGCGTATTCTCGCGTCCAAGTCTTCCCGTCTCGGAGGTTACGCGAAGCCACAGTCTTGGAGCATGCTGCGAGAGCCAGCAGTGCAGGGTCGTTCTTGTAGGCACGGCCTGAATCGGAAATTTCGACGATTCGCTTGATGACACGCAGGGCGTCCGTCTCGATGCAGCGCTCAACGGCCTTCATGTTTTCGATGGTGAGCTTTTGCTCGGACTGGTAGTAGGTGCCGCCTTCCGACCCCATGATGAGGAATCGGTCGAGGCGCATCCAGTCGTCGACGACAAAGGAAAAGCCGCCTCCGTGGTTGGGCTGTTGCTTGGGAGACACAGCCTCGGTCTGAGGGGTCTCAAAGGCCAAGTGCTCAATGTAGGAGATGGTCATGTTTGTTCGTCCTTGAAAATCGCGGGCATGGGGTGGTGTTGGTACATTTGTAAGGTAAACCGAGACCGTCGGCCCGCTAAGGATGCTTGTAATTCAGAATTACACCCAAGGCAAACTCTTTTTATCAAAATTCGACAAAAAGTTTCTTCGGAAGCTGAACCGCGATTCACAGGTTCCGCGAAGAAAGGGTTCGCCCCAGGGGGGCGAGGTCGAGAGGTTGTTCACCGGTCATCGACAAGAAAAAATTCGGGCGTGAGGTGGTGTCGGAGTATTTTGTTCCTGACAGGTAATCCAACACCGTCGGCCCGATGGAGATGCTTGTAATTCAGAATTACGACCGAGTCAATACCCTTTTCTCAAGATTTGACACGACGAGGGAGTTTTTTGTGTTTTTGTTGTCAGTGCGCCCATGAAAGTCGACGTTTACCGCAACCTCCACACAGGAAATCTGAGCGTCCGCGAGAAGGGCCTGGTGGTGGACCATGTTCATGACATCTGGATATCGAAGGCGCATTTCGTGGTGAATCCTGCGGGCCGGGCGCGGGTGTTGCGGCAGCGAAGGAAGAATGTGCATGCGTTTGTGCGCGGGTATCAGTTGTCCGAGATGGCGGACCGAGCGTTGATTGCGCATGGGAAGGATGGGTCGGTGGGCGCGACGCTTCGGTACAATCCGTATGAGTCGGATGGGTTTGTGGAGATCCAAACGGGGCGGAAGGTCCGGTGGGCCGAGTTGGCGTATGTGGGACCGGAGGGTGTTGTGGCGTATGGGCCGATGGAGTATCACGAAGAGACTTCAGAAACTTCGGTTTGAGTGGAGATGGTGGGTACCGCCCCCACGCGACCTGTCTTGCAAGGACTGGCTCCGGCCTTCCGGCATCCCCGGCTGAAACAATGGCGGCGGGTCAGAGTTTCAGCGTTGCTGGAGTGAGGAAGTCCAGTAGTACTTCCATTCTTCCGGAACGTCTTCGTTCATCTCGACTGTGACAGTCGGGAGGCGCGTGGGTTTCTTGGGAGGGCGGAGCAAGGTCAGCCCTGCTTCTTCGGGCGTGCGATTCCCCTTAATCGTATTACACGAAAAACAGCTCGCCACGATGTTCTCCCACGACGTTCGCCCTCCCTTTGAGCGGGGCTTGACGTGGTCGAAGTTGAGCTTCTCCGAAGGAAAGCGGACACCGCAGTACTGGCAGGTGAAAGCATCTCTCGCGTAGATGTTGATGCGAGAGAACTTGATGACCTGTCGGTCACGCTTGAACCTTCGTAGCACACGGACGACCGACGGCATCGGGAAGTTCTGCGAGACCGTCTTGATGGTACGGTCTTCGGAGTTGTGGATGATTTCCACTTTTCCGTTGAAGTAGTCAGAGATGATTTGCCTCCAGTGTTCGATCCGGAGGGGTTGAAAGTCCACGTCGAGGACGAGGACCGCGTTGCTGCTCGTTTGCATGGGCTTTCTCCTTTGCTTGTTGGTTGTTGAGTTTACCTGTGCCCCTCGCCGGAGTCGAACCGGCACGCCCGAAGGCACCTGGTTTTGAATCAGGCATGGCTGCCATTACATCAGAGGGGCGGATACCGAAAGTGCGGGTGGAGGGATTTGCACCCTCACGTCCGAAGACACTGGCTTCTAAGACCAGCATGGCTGCTGTTACATCACACCCGCGAACTGAAAAAGTGCGCCCTGGGGGAGTTGCACCCCCACGTCCGAGGACACCAGGCTCTCGACCTGGCGCGGCTGCTAATTACGCCAAGGGCGCGGGAAGGAAGCCAGGATGACACCCGAGAAGTCCCGGAGCGTCCTGGTTAGCGGAGAAATAGACTGTCGTTGAACACAGGCCGGAAGGATTCCAGCGCAGCGCTGAGCCTCCCATTGCGTTCGAGCTGCTCATCGGCAAGCTCGACGATCCAGAAGTTCGGCGAGAAGCGATTGCTGCCATCGGACGTGATGCCGTGGCGGGCGACCTGGCCGACGGCGTCTTTTTCCTTGCCTGGGCCGAGGGCGACCGCGCACAGGAGGATGGCCGTGGCCGAGGAGCGGCTGATGCCTGCCTCGCAGTGGATGAGGCATTTGCCGTCGACCCGTTCGCAGAAGTCGATGATCCGCTGTATGTCGCTCTTAGAGGCCCGGCGGTAGCCGTTGTAGTTCACGGTCACGTCGTCAAATTCCAGGCGAAGGCGTCGGCTCTCCGGCATCTCTTTGAAGCCCAGGCAGGGCGAGCTTCGCAGGGTGTCGCCAATCGAGATGAGCCACTTGTAAGAGGGGCCGTGCAGGCCAGTGAGCGCGTGGCCTGCGTCGATCTTGGACATGACCTCGAAGTGGACGTTGGACATTTGGGTAGGGCTCCTGGGAATCGAACCCAGAGTATCACCCGATTTTAAGTTGGGCTGCTTTTCCTTTTTGCATAGAGCCCCGTTTTCTTTTCGTCCAGGCGACAGGAGTCGAACCTGCAATCCCTCGCTTATAGAGCAATCGCTTTGCCGTTAAGCTACGCCTGGAAATTTCTGCGACGCCACCGAGAGTTGAACTCGGGCTTTTGCCGTGACAGGGCAACGTCAGTTCCGCTTGACCATGGCGCCAGGGATGTTTGCAATCTTTCTTTTGTCGCTCGTGTCGGTGCCGCCCCGACTGAACTGTCCTTATGAGGGACGGTCGCATGCTGATGCCCGAGCGAATGGTGTCCCCGGAGAGAATCGAACTCCCTGGCCAACGTTCGTAGCGTCGGCACCGTATCCATCGGCGGGGACAGTGTAAAAAGGAAGCGCGCTCGAAAGGACTCGAACCTTCAAGAACCTGCTTAGAAGGCAGGGTGGCATCCAGTTGCCGCGAGCGCATGGCTGTGAACCCGGTGGGTTTCGATCCCACTTCTTCGGCGTGAAAGGCCGACAATCTAGCCAGTGATCTACGGGTCCGAAAAGAGTTCGGCGTGTCCCTGGCGGGATTTGAACCCGCGTTTTCGCCGTGAGAGGGCGGTGGCCTGAGCCGGACTAGCCGACAGGGACAGGTTTTGTGACCCCACCAGGAATCGAACCTGGAGCTTCGGTTTAGGAAACCAAGGTGCGCGATCCAGCGCTGGGGACGTGGAGCTGAAGCGGCAGGACTCGAACCTGCAAGTGCCTTTCGGACGCACGGTTAACAGCCGTGTGGATTGCCATTATCCTACGCTTCAATATGGGAGAGTCCACCGTCAGAGTCGAACTGACCTCGCCGGTTTACAAGACCGGAGCGTCGCCATCTACGCTTGGCGGACAAACGAAATACGAATCTGTAGCGGAGGTGTGAATCGAACACACTGTCTCTTGGTTATGAGCCAAGCGGCTTGCCGGTTGCCTTCTCCGCATCAAGGTCGCATCGGAGCGCGCAGCGGGAGTTGCACCCGCACGTTCGGTTTGGAAGACCGACATGCTGCTGTTAAACATCATGCGCGCAAAGGTGGCGTTTCAAACAAGCTGATCAGGCTTGAGGTTCGCAAGCGGGCTGAGCCACCACACCCTGTACCCGTTTACTCGCGTAACAGGCGAGCAACCTTGGATCTTGCTACGGTCCGCCTGGGTTCCCCGAGAAGAATTGACCAGGTACTTGGACTTGAGGCTCTGTCCCGACTTGCACGGGAATCACCGGTTTTGCAGACCAGTGCCTTGCTACTTTGACCACAGAGCCATTGCTTCATTGGCGGAAAGCGGAAGTCACGATCTCCATGCCCTTGCAGGCACGCACCGGTTAGCAACCGAGCACAACCCCTTGGTTGTTTCACTTTCCAAGTCTGAGGAGAGCGGACGTGTCGACCGCCATGGCCATCGCTGACCACCCACTGTTTTCGAGACAGGTCCAGGGGCCGCCCTGGTTCACTCTCCAGTTCGTATTGCGAGCAGTCTGGGTGTCGAACCCAGCGAAGTCGGTTTTGGAGGCCAACGTGCGCAGCCAACGCGCCCTGCTCATACGGGAAGTTGTCCGGGTGGAGGGAATTGCACCCCCGTCTGCTTGCTCCCAAAACAAGCCGTCTGCTGCTGACTTACACCCGGATGTTGAAATTTGTTCGGGCACCAGGACTCGAACCTGGAACTAGCGGCTTCAAAGACCGCTGATCTAACCAATTGATCTATGCCCGAATATGGAGGGCGAACGAAGGGAGTCGAACCCTTACTTACTGTATCACAAACAGTCGTGCTTGACCGTTACACTACAAACGCCATGTGTCCTCGCGGGAAGAATCGAACTTCCATCTTTCGCTTATCAAGCGAACGCGCTGTGCCATTGTGCTACGCGAGGATGGTCCGGGCGGCAGGACTCGAACCTGCGCATCGTGGATTCAGAAACCACTGGCTTTGCCAACTTGCCGACGCCCGAATGTGTGCTCCGTTGCAGAATCGAACTGCACCCTTCTGTGCTTCAAACAGACGCTCGTCCCATGAGAGCTTTCGGAGCAAAAGGCGGTCTTGGCTTGACCGCCGCCATTGTTGCTATTCAATTTTCAGAGAACCGTGATGTGTGAGACGCCGAGGAATTGAACCCCGCTTGCCCGGGTAAGAACCGAGTACATCGCCGTCAATGTTTGCGTCTCGTTTTTTATTTTCTCGAATACGTGCCGGTGACAGGACTCGAACCTGCTAAATCCGATTTAAAAGATCGGGACCCATCCAGTTAGGTGACACCGGCATATTCAATTTTTGATCGTGGGCAGAGAAGGAATCGAACCTTCCGATATCCCGAAGGAGGACTGGTTTACAGCCAGTCTGGGCACCTTGCCGCGTTCTGCCCGGGAAACGAAAAAAGCCGCCGTGGGAGACCCAGCGGCG
>Ga0172363_10000489_pt1 | contig 29950 bp, 14 predicted proteins | sample LakKivs2_kivu2a2_FD_114541 | JGI IMG/M metagenome (GOLD analysis project Ga0172363, IMG submission 114541) | Sediment microbial communities from Lake Kivu, Rwanda - Sediment s2_kivu2a2 | ecosystem: Environmental > Aquatic > Freshwater > Lake > Sediment | place: Rwanda: Western Province, Lake... | reverse complement strand
TCTTCCTTGCCCGCCGCCAGTTGCTCGAGCCACGCCAGCGCTTCGTCTCCAGAGGGCACTCCCTCGCCCTCCAGCCACGCCGGTAGGGGGGCCTCCTCCGCTACAGGAAGAGGTGCTTCCTCCGTTATGGGAGCGGGGGCCTCTTCTGGCGCTTCTGGTTCCTCAGCGAACAGCGCGCGGATACCGCTCAGCCAATCTCGAGGCAGTTCTGCAGGGGGAGAGGGAGGGACTTGTTCGCCGGCTGTCTCAATCCCTGGTTCAGCCTGCCATTCCTCCAGGGCTTTTTCACCCGGGGCGGCTGGCGCTTCTTCTACACCCGTGGGCTCAAGCCCAAGTGCAGATACTTGCTCTATCCCTTGCTCCTCTTCCTCCTCGCCAATTGGCTCGAGACCTAAACCGGCCAACCATGCGGGGACCTCTTCCCCGGTGGCCACTCCCGGCTCTTCCTCGACCAGTCCTTCGCGGATGCCCGCCAGCCATTCGGGAACTTCCTCCATGGGAACAGGGGGAGCAGGGGGAACAGGGACTGTCTCCTCTGATGGTTGTTCTTCTGCCATCCCGGCAGGGCTGGGTGGCGCAGGTGCAGCGACTTCCTCGCCACTGCCTTCCTCCAGCCAATCGGGGATCTCAATCTGCGCCTCCGCTGCGGCAGTGAAGTCGAACAACGCGGTCTCACGCTCGGCCAAAGTCGGCCCCTCCACAGAGGCGGCCTCTATGCCCACCATCCAGGCCGGGCGCTTCTCCTCGGTGAGGGGCCTGTACTCCAGAGGGGCAATTCTCACTGCGCGTGCCGGCAGCGGGGAGGAGGCCCCGAAGAATTCTTGCGCCATCTGGTTCTCCGGATCCAGAGCCTCGGCTCGCCGCAGGTAAGCCTGACTGTCCTCGCGACCACTGCCAGTCCAGATCTCTCCCAGGATCAGGTTGGCTTTGAGGCAGTAGGGCAGGGCGTCCAGTACCTGCTGGCAGACTTCCGCGGCTTCCAGCCGCTGCTCGTTGCGCCATAGGGCCTCGGCCAGCGCAACGCGCAGGTCTACCCGCTCCGGCTCTGGATGCTCGGCCAGCAGAGCGCGAAACTCGCTGATTGCCCGCGAGAGCAGGTCGCCCTTGAGGTAGAGCCGCGCCAATGCGCCACGGGTCAGTTGGACCCGCTTGGGCTCGACGCCATCTCGCCGGCCATAGAGGTGCCGCAGTTCCTCTGCTACTACTTCGTTATCGGGGGCCATTTCAAACGCCCGCTCCAGGCACCACGTGGCTGCGTCGAGCTCGCCACGTTTGTTATGCACCTCGCTCATCCCCACCCAGGCCACCAGATCCTCGGGGACAGCGCTGAGCACGCGGCGAAACATGTCGGCAGCGTATTCATCCTGACCTGCTTCGAGCATCGCTCGGCCCAGCAACCGGTAGGTTGCCACATCTTTAGGGTATTGCTTCAGGATGTGCCTGCCATGGGCGATGGCCTGTTCGTACCGCCCCTGTTCAACCATGCCCTCAATCTGCTCAAGATATTTGTGAAGGGAAATCTCGTTCATTTTTCCCCCTACTCCCCACTCCAGGTGGCAGACTGGAAAGTCTGCCCCACTTTTGTACAAGTATTCAGATTATGCAACGTTTCGCGTAAAAAGTCAATTCAGGCCATGCACTTGCTTCAGGCGCATGACCAATGAATCTATCGGGCGCTCAGGGTGAGGGGAGGGGCCGAAGGGATCAGCAACAGTATCCTCCCCGATCAGAGCATAGAAACCGTTGAGCACACCGTAGGCCAACACGTCCAGATGGTAGCCGCCTTCGAGTGTAAACACGATCCGCCCATCGCACAATTGCGTGGCCAGCGTTACCAGTTCCTGTTCCAACCGGGCGTACCCGGACAGCGAGAGGTTCATCTGCGCCAATGGGTCACTCCAATGGGCATCGTAGCCAGCCGAGACGAGGATCAGGTCTGGACGGAAGCGCTCCGCCAATGGCCAGACCAACTCGGCAAAGACCTGGGCATAGCCCGCATCCCCCACGTAGGGAGGCAGCGGCACGTTGAGCACGCTCCCCTCACCGGCACCGGTTCCTGTCTCGTTCCAGTGGCCGGTGCCTGGATAGTGTGGGTACTGGTGGGTGGAGAAGTAGAAGACAGCCGGGTCGTCGGCGAAAGCGTCCTGCGTCCCATTGCCGTGGTGCACGTCGAAGTCGGCGATGAAAATGCGCTCCGCCTTTCCTTCTGCCAGGGCCGCCCTGGCGGCGACGGCGACGTTGTTGAAGAGGCAGAAGCCCATCGCGCGTGTGGCTGTGGCGTGGTGTCCCGGTGGGCGCACCAGCGCGAAAGCATTGGCGACCTCGCCCACCAGCACCGCCTCCACGGCCCGGACGACGCCGCCGGCGGCCATCAACGCCGCGTCGAAAGAGCGGGAGGCCACGTAGGTGTCGGGGTCGAGGTAACCACCACCAGCCTGGGCCACGCGGTGTACCTGCTCGAGGTGCCTGGCCGTGTGCACCCGTTGCAGTTCTGTGGTTGTCGCCGGGCGGGGCTCCAGCAGCTTCAGACGCGCCAGCATCCCCTCGTCTTCCAGCGTGCTGAGGATGTGCCTCAAGCGCCGCGCATTTTCGGGATGCGAGGGCAAGTCGTGCTCGAGATAGACTGGATCGTAAACGTAGACTGTATCCATACCGGCTCCGCGTCTGGTATTGGTCTCCATTGTGATTATACCCGCCTGCGCGGGAGTGTCAACACGCCTCGGGGTGAGCGCTTACCGTCGTGAGCGGGCAGCCTTGCGGCGCGGGGCGCCCCCCCGGTAGGCGGGAGCAGTGATGGGGGCAGGTGTGCAACGGCTTGGGTCCAGCATACGTGTCGCCAGGCGGGGGTCCACTTCCTCGGTCCACTTGGCCGTGGTGATGACGGTCGGCAGGCGAGCGTTGTAGCGATAATCGAAGATCTGGTACAGCTTCTCTCGCGCCCAGGGCGTGGCCGATTCAGTGCCCAGGTCGTCGAGGATGAGGAGCGGAGCGCGACGAACCTCCTCGAAGCGTTTGTCGAAGGTGATCACGCTTTGCGGGTTGAAGGCGGCCCGCAGGTGGTCCAGCAGGTCGGGGACAGCGACGAATAATGCCGGATGGTTATGCGCCATCTGGTGGTTGGCGATAGCGGCAGCCAGGTGGGTTTTGCCACAGCCGTAGGTGCCAGTGATGAGCAGCCAGTCGCGCGGGTTTTCGGCGAAGGCGCGGGCCTTGTCGAAAGCCTCTTTAAGGCTTTCCTCTTCCTCGTGAGACAGTTCCCCCTTGCGCAGGTCGAAGGTCTCGAGAGTCTGATGGCGGTGCAGGCTCAGGCTATGCAGGCTCAGGCTGCTCAGATCCGACTGGCTCTGCTCCATGCCTCCCCGGTAGTCGAGTGTGGTGATGGAGACGATCTTGACCAGGTCCGGGTCCACCAGACGGGAGCGGAGCCGCAGCGGGATTTCTTCCAGTTCCTGGTTGGTGGTGATGACGGTAGGCAAGTGGGCGTTGTAGCGATAGTTGAGAATCTGGAACAGCTTCTCCAGCGCCCAGGGAGTACCGCTTTCGGTGCCCAGATCGTCGAGGATCAGGACGGGGACGGTACGCACTTCATCGAAGCGGGTACTGTAGGTCGTGGGGCTGGTTGGACTGAAAGTGGCGCGCAGGTGATCCAACAGATCAGGGATGGTGATAAAGAGCACCGCTTGGCCACGCGCGACGCAGGCGTTGGCGATGGCGGCGGCCAAATGGGTCTTGCCACAGCCGTAGCCCCCCTTTAACACGAGCCACCCTTCCGGGTTCTCGGCGAAACCTTTCGCTTCCTCGTAAGCCCAGCGGAGGTTGGCCTGCTTGTCGGGCGGCAGGCTGTGCCCTGCGGGGTTGAAGGTCTCGAAGGTCATGCGCGCCAGCGTCCCCAGGTCGCCCAGTGCACGCAGCACATCTACCCGTCGCTCGGCCAGCTCGGCCAGCCGGCAGGCGCAGGGGACAAGCTTGCCGAAATCTGGATGGCCGACCGGCACGTCTGCCCTCACGTAGCCCAGCCCCTTACAGATTTGGCAGACCTCTCCCGGCTCCTGCCTTCTGCTCCCTGCTCCCTGATTAGCGTTCGACAGGTTCATCGCGCTTCCACTCGGTATAACGTCGCCGATCTGCCTCACTAATTCGCCGACCTGCTTCATCTCCCTTTCTTCCCTCGGTGCGCCAGCGCTCCAGGATGGCGCGGATGTACTTCCAATTGCGCTTGTTCGACGACACGGCCTCGCGGAATGCCTCCTCAATCCACCCGGCCGGATATTCTCGCTCTGCCTCGCGCAGCTCGTCGGCGATCAGTGGTGTGAGCAGGCCGACATTCTGCTCGTACAAGGCGAAGATGTTGGGACGCCCGGCCGATTCGAGCCCGTCGGGCCATTCGCCGCGCGCGATGGCCTCGACGGCCGCCCGTCCCCTGGGCGTGTTGGCGAAGTAGAGTTCTTCGGACGTATTCCCGATAGCGGCCTCGGCGCACAGCAACGTCCCGCGCTCGACGGCGCGCGCCAGTGCGCTGTTCAGTGTTTCAGCAGGCGCGTCGCCCAACCCGGAGAGGAGCACCTGGTCAGAAGCCAGGTCGGTGCGGCGGAGGTAGCGCACCTTGCTCTGCTGCCGTCCCAGCCGCCACAGCACGTGCAGCGTGAGTTTTAATTCGGCCAGGTCGTCAATGAGCGGGACGAGTTCGGTGAAGACTGGCTCCGGGAGGGTGGCGCTGCGGACCTTGCCAGAAGAGAAGCCGCTGAAAGCCTTCATAGAATACACTACCCAAAATCCACCGACTGCTGGCGCGTCTCGGCGTCGAGGAACTGGGCCAGTTGGGTGCGGAAGAAGAGCTGGACGGTGCCGGTAGGGCCGTTGCGGTGCTTGGCGACGATGATGTCGGCGATGTGCTGCTTCTCGGTCTCGGGGTGGTACAACTCGTCACGGTAGATGAACATCACCACGTCGGCATCTTGTTCCAGCGAGTTGTGCACGACAATGTCATTTGCTACAAAGTTATGACGGCCGGGTACCTCCAGGTCGTATACTTCCTCGACCTCGGCAGGTTCTACACTCACGACTTGATCCCAAAGAGCAATGTGCTCTCCTGGCTTCAACTGGTCGAGGCGTTTCCATTCGTTCAGGGTGCGGAATTGGTGGTTGGCCGTGGCCTTGATCTCACGCCCCAACCGGGTGCGGAGTCGCAACACGGGTTTTACACCGGTTGACCACGCCTTGCGTGCTTCGATCGGTTCCAGTTGCCACGTCGTCTCATTCAATGCCATCACCAGTGCCGGTTGACCCGGCGCAGCCAGTTGGCTGATGGGTACGCGTTGCCCATTGGCCAGTTGCACCAGTGTGTCGCCAGTCAGGCATCCGCTCTCCCGGAGGTCGGCCAACACCGGCTTTTTGTCGGTGCGCTGTTCGACGGCGCGGGAAAGTTGCGAGGCGGCCACGACGGGCACGTCCAACTCGCGCGCCAGCGCCTTGAGCGAACGGGAGATGTAGGAGACCTCTTGCACCCGGTTCTCGGAGCGGACGTCGCCGGTCATCAACTGCAGATAGTCCACGACGATGAGATCGAGTCCGTGCTCGGCGTGGAGACGGCGGGCCTTCGTGCGCAGTTGTAGCGCCGAGACGGAGGGTGTGTCGTCAATGAAGACGGCAAGGTCGGCGAGTTTGCCAGTGGCCTGGACGAAGAGTGGCCATTCATCCTCGCGCAATGTGCCCAACCGTAGCCGCTGGGCGTCAATCCCGGTTTCGGCCGATACCATGCGCTGCACGATCTGCTCGGCCGACATCTCCAGGCTAAAGATAGCGACGTGCTGACCGTGGCGGGCGGCATTCCGCCCCATAGAAAGGCAGAGGCTCGTTTTGCCGACTGAGGGCCTGGCGGCGATGATGATGAAATCGGAGCGTTGGAGGCCGCCCAACAGCCGGTCAATGTCAATGTAGCCGGTGGGCACGCCCAATGGTTCGCCCTGGTGTGCGTAGAGGTACTCGATGCGGTCGTAGTAACGGCGGATGACGTCCTGGATGGGGGCCAGGTCCCGCGTGATCCGGCGTTGGGAGACACTGAAGAGCGCCTGCTCAGCCTGGTCAACGGTCTGGTCTACGTCCTCGGTTTCCTGGTAGGCCAGTTGCGCAATCTGGCTGGCCGCGCTGATCAGCCGCCGGCGAATGGCGGCCTGTTCAACGATGTGGCCGTAGGCTTCGACGTGGATCGCGCTGGGGACGGCGTTGATGAGGTGCGTGATGTAGGCCGCGCCGCCAACCTCCTCCAGTTGGCTGCGCCGCTCCAGCTCGTCACACAACGTGACAAAGTCAATCGGCTCGCGCCGCTCGTGGAGCGCGAAGATGGCCTCGTAAATCCAGGCGTTCTTCTGGATATACAGATCCTCCCCTCTCAAGAAGGGAGAGACACGATACAACGCTTCGGGGTCAATGAGGAGCGAACCAAGGAGTGCCTCCTCAGCCTCGACGTTGTGAGGGATCATCTTGTCGGGAGTTTCCATAAGTACAGGGGGTTATTGCACTGGTAAATCGTCCAGGTTGAGACTGTCAATAAAGTTGCGGAAGGGGGTCAATTCTTTTTCGGTTTCCTCGGTGACGTCTGCTTCTGGAGCGATGCCGGCCTGCGCCATCACGTCCTCTTCGACGAAGATCGGGGCGTTGGCGCGTACCGCCAGCGCGATGGCGTCGGACGGGCGTGAATCAACCTCTATCTGTCGCCCATTCAGCTTCACGGTGATGCGGCCGTAAAAGGTATCGTCATGCAAAGCGGTCACAGTGATGTAGGAGACTTTACCGCCCAGCTTGGCGATGACGTTGTTGAGCAGGTCATGGGTCAGCGGGCGGGCGAGTTCCTTGTTTTGCAGCCGGATGAGGATGGCCTCTGCTTCGTAAGGCCCGATCCAGATGGGCAGGTAGCGCTCGGCGTTGACATCTTTGAGGATGACCACCCGATGCTCCGACATCAGGCTCGCCTGGATGCTATTTACCTTTACCTCGATCATTGTCCGCCTCCTGGCAGGGGCTGTATTGGTTAAATTATACCACTGACCTGTGGCAGGGCAAATGGAGATTGGAGGTTGGAAGTTGGAAGTTGGAGGTTGGAGGGTCAGCGAATCAGCGAGGCGGTGAGTTAGTGTTCCAGGATGGTCAGGGGGGTTGGCAGCAGGACGAAGGTGGCTCCGGTTTCGGTCGTCACTCGCTCCAGTGTGGCGGGGTTGTACAATCCAACCTCGATGCAGGCCGGGCCGGCGTAGGGCTCGCGGAAGGTCATCTCGTGCTGGTCAACGATGACCTCGCCGGGGAGCCAGCCAGGGGTGAGACGAGTCCCGCCGGCCGGGGGGCCGTCGTGCTGCGCGACCAGGTGACCGTCAGCAGCCAGGAGGTGAGTGAAGACGGCATAGTCTACACTGGTGGCTCCTTCGAGCGCACGCCAGTAGAGGGTGAGAACGACAGGCTGGTCGGAGGTATGGGTGCCAGGAGCCAGATCATAGCCCAGGAGCTCGGCGACGTCTCCGAAGCGGACGGGCATCTCGTGGGCCATCGGTGGAGGAGTGAAGGTATGCTCTCCTGCGGCAATCTCCACACTGCCCAGGACGACACGGCGGCCTCCCAGTTCGATGGCGACGGCAGCAGGACCATCGGCAGCGGTGGGAGGGATGGTGAGGCGGCGGTGTTCCAGAACGATCTCGCCAGCCTGCCAGCGGTCGGTAGGGTAACGTCCCCCGGCTGGAGCGCTCTCTGCAGCGACCAGCGTGGTACCTGCCTGGCTCAGGATCAGGACCGGGCGCAGGTCAGGGAGAGGGGCGGCTGCAGCGTGCCAGCGGAGGGTGACGAAGAGGGATTGGCCTGGAGCAGCAGCCTGGCGGTCGAGGGTGGTCGCCTCTAGCAGCAACTCGTCGGCAAGTACAGCCGGTTCAGGCAGCAGTGGCAAGTCGAGGTTGGCGCTGTATGGATCGGTGTGCAGACCACGCGCAGGGGCCAGGGTCACGGCGCCGGCCTCGTAGGATTGCCCACGTGGGTTGCCTGCCTCGTCCACCAGGTCCAACGGGCGGATGGCTTCTCCTTCTATCTGGTAGACCCCCACGGCAAGCGTGTAAGTGAGGGGCGGAGTGCCAGGTGGAAGCGGGAGGAGGTGGTAGGTGGTGGCTTCCTGGCCCTCAATCCAGCGATCGGTGGGGAGGGCGCGACTGTCCAGCAGCCAGGCGTCGGCGGTTGACAATTCCCAACCATCCAGATCACGCAGTCGCAAACCCACACGGTAACGACCGCTAATGGGTTGTTCCAGCCGCCAGTGCAGCGCGACAGCCAGGGCGGTGTCGGCGGCAGGGCCGGGCTCAAGCCATGCACCGGTCAGCCACAAGGGGCCAAAGTGAGCATCGGTTGGGACAGGTTGGGGCAGAGGCTCTACAGGCCCATCCAGTGTGTAGAGGCGCACCAGGAGGCCCTTGAAAGAGCGGCGCTCGCTCAGGCTGCCAGCAGATTCCAGCGCAAAGGGGATGAGGCCTCGGCGATCCTGGCTACCACGATAGTAATCCACCAGGAAGACGTGCCGGGCAGAACCAGTTCGTGTCGCCAGTATGTCCCAGACGACGGCTTCATCGGCCGGGTTGGGACGGACGATGGACGCGGGGCCACGGTAAACGTAATCCAGTGACCAGTCCTGCCATGGGGCGACGATCAGATCGTCGGCCGTGGTCCTGGTTCCCAGCCAGGCGGCCATGCCGCGCACGTCATCCTTGGCGAAACGAGGCACGAAATACCAGGCGTGAAGGGCGATGGCTGAAGAGGCGCACAAGGTCAACCCTAAGAGGACGGCCAGCACCTGGCCGGATAGAGAACGGAGAATGGAGAATGAAGAATGGAGAATGGCAAATCGCAACTGCGCCAGTGCATATCCAGCCAGAAGTAAGGGCGCGACGGCAAAGATGGCGACGTAACGGGGGTGGGAGAGCTCTTTGGCCTGCCACATCAGGAGGGCGGGCGCCAGGGGGACGAGCCAATGAGCCAGCAGGTGCGTCGTCGTCGTGCAAGTGCGGGTGCTGGTCAGCAGAGAGATCAGGGCTATCAAGAGCAGGCCGGCCAGGACCAGGGTCATGGTTTGGAGCGGCAGATAGGCTGGCGCGGCGGTGAGGCCGCTCCATTGGAAGGTCCACAGGAGCCGGATAAAAAAGCCCAATGGAAGTGGCTCGGTAAAGGGGTCATCCGCGCCTATATCGGCCAGCACGGCGGCGCGATTGAGGAACACGGCGATGGCCCACGGCAGGCATAGGATGACGACGAGCGCCATACACACCAGCCAGCGCCTTAGCTCACGCTGCCGTCGCCGAAGACGGAACAGAAGTAACAGGTTAGCGTAGGCGACGGCGAGAATGACGATGTAGTGCAGGTGTAGGCCCACTACTTCGACACCAACAAGCAGGAGCCATTCGTGTTTCGTGTTTCGTGTTTCGTGTCGGACAGGAGCGGTGGTCAGGCGGTTGACCAGCGCCAGGATGGCCAGATAAACGAGTGGCAGCAGTGCGTAGACACGGACTTCCTGGGAGTAAACGACGTAGAGCGGGGAGATGGCTACGAGAACACTTGCCAGCAGCCCGGTGCGCCGGTCCAGCCAGCGGCGACCAAAGGCGTAGACGGCAGGAACCAGGAGTATGTTGAACCAGGCGGAAAAGAAGCGGGCACTGAACGCGCTCGTACCCGCCAGGGCAATCCAACCCTTAAGCAGCAAGAAGTAGAGTGGTGGGTGGACGTGGGTCACGCGATCGGCCAGGAGATTGGCAACAGCAGACGTGGCCAGGTGCAGGCTGATGGCCTCGTCCCACCAGGTGGATTGAGCGTCGAGGAGGAAAAGGCGCAGGATGAATGACAAGAGGCAGATAGCCAAGAGGCAGATAACGGTCGGCAGGTTAGACAATCGGGATTTAGGGTCCTGGATTCGGCTCATTTTACGTCAAGTACAAAAGGCAATACCAGCATCTGTTCTGGCAACAATGCGCCACTCTGGTCTACTACAGGCAGCCGTTCCATGGTGTCAGGCTCGTATATGCCAACGGCCACCTTATATTGTCCTGAGCTCAATTTGCTCGTGTCCAGACACACGGTGTCGGTGACGATCTCGCCTTTATCCCACCATGACGTTGGATATGTCCAATGGCGTGGCATACGATCATCCTGAGCCACGATTGTGCCATCGTTTAGGGAGAATAGGTGTACGAAGAACTTGTAGTCTTGCTCCATCCGGCGTATGGCCTGCCAGTGGAAGGTGAGGCTCAACTGCGTCGTCGTCGGTTCCACGTCATAGCCAAGCAGGCGAATCTGGTCGCCGAAGACGTCGTCCACGTGAATGGATGCAGGGTGCCGGGTATATTGGCGGGGCAGGGCCTGTACCTTCAAGAAGCCCAAGTCCTCTGCGGAGCCTACAGCCTGGGTAGTTGCCGGGTTGACGAGTACTATGGTGACCCTAAGCGTGCCGGCAGGGAGGAATGGATCAATCTGAACGGCAAAGTGAGACGTATACAGGGTCCCTGCCGGCCATTGCGACGTTGGCCACTGGGCTGCAAGCGCCACGTCATACGCAGCGACTGCCTGGCCGGCAGAGTCGTGCAGAGCTAACCGGCAACGATAGTCGTGGAGGGGAGGCGCCAGCGCCGTCCAATGAAGGTCAAATTCCAGCCACGAAGCCTGGGAGATGGTGGATGGCAAGGCACCATCTATCTTGACCAGGCCTATTTCCTCCGTGAGGCGCGCCGAGATACAATAGTCTGCACCCGGTATAGGACGTGTGCGGTATACGACCAGGCTCGCATCCTCGTAGACAGGGTTCGTGACGACGAAGGACTGCCAGGCTGCCAAAAGGCCAGGGGCTGTCTCGTCGCGGTGGAAGACGATGTAGCGGATTCCAGCGTCAGCGAGTGTGCTCAGTTGGCGTGACACGTCAGGGAACGGCAGTGAGAAGGGTCCCCCATGGCCGGGAGAGCTGTACTGTCTGAGCAGTGAGAGCAGCGCCTTGCCCTCGATAAAATCGTAAGCATAGGCTGGCGTGCGCGAGACGTGGCCGTCTACCAATGGATGTCTGTGGATGGTCTGATAATACATGCTGATCTTGGCAGGCTGTCGTCCCATCGGTATTTCCAGGATAGCAGAGTCATCCGGTTCCTGCGCCAGCGCGGTGTAGAAGCGAGGGACTTGCACGCAAGTGCTGGGGAAAGGAACAGGACAGTATTCGAAGGCGATCAACACCAACATGCCCGCTGCAAGCAGCCACACTCTGCGCCGTGATCCAGTGCAGTTCACTCTCTGCATGAGGGCTACACATCCCCAGGCCGCTAATAACGACCAGCACAGGGTCAGAAGTACATTGACCCGTTCCCCATAGCGGATAAGCCGGGCCAGGGGGACGCCCCAGGGTACAGGGTATGGGAGGAGGCGTGCGCCAAGCACACGAGGATAGGGCCCCAGGGCCAGAACGAACAACACGACGCTTGCCATCCACCAGAACCGCCCTCGCCGTCCACTACGCCAGATCCCTACGCATCCCAGTACCAATACCGAGTAGCCAATGAAAGCAGGTCTCTGCCAGAGCCCTGGATAGAAGCGCTCATAAATTCTGCTGACGTAGGGCCCGAATAGGGGGTGGTAGTTACTAGGCATGAAGAAGGCCAGTAAGTCCGTGCCCGCATAAGGTTCCTGGAGGGCGAGGATGTAGGTGGGAGCGTCGCTGGTGATTTGTTCACGCAGCAGAGGCCACATGAATGGTAGTATCAGGACGGCGAAGGCAACCGCTGCGATAAGCAGCACCCGTAGGGTCTTCCAGCTTCTCCAGCGCTGCATTGTAAATAGCAGATAGAGAGCGCGGCAGGCCCCCAGGAAGAGTGCGAGCGTCAGGAGGTGCCATCCAGACAGGGCAGTAAGCCACAGCCACAAGGCTGCGAACAGCCCTGCTTTGATTTTCTGCTGGGTGAGCGCTTTTTCCAGTGAAAGCATGAACAGCGGAATCCACTGGGTTGTACCGAGAACAGGATGAGAACTCTCGGCGACGTGGTAAGGGCTAAAAGCAAATATGAATCCGGCGACGAAAGCCGCAAAGCGGGAGCCGGTGAGGTGGCGCGCCAGAAGGTGGCGCGCCAGAAGGTAGAGGGTGAAGGCTGAAAGGGGGTAAGTCATCAGGATGGTCAGATTGTGCGCTGGCAGGTCGCCCATCAGTTGTCGTAGCACCAGCCACATTGCGCTATTGGTGTGGCTAAAACTGTGGTAGACCAGGCTGACACCGTGCGGATAGAACAGATACCGGGTATAGTAGAAGGGCAATCTTTCCGACAACGCTTTCTGTGTCCACCAATTGGCCCAGGGATTTAACCACGCGTCAATGTCGTCACCGGCAAGACAGCGGTTCATCGTGAAGGGAAGGGGCAAGGTAAAAATAGCGCCGATCGCGATATAGACTGCCAGGACAATGAGATCCACCCTGTGTCTGTATATGGTGTGTATCGGTGAAGAACGTTGCCTGAGGTGCGCCATCGTGAAAATCGGGTTCTCTATGGAGCTTCTATCGTGATAGCGGCTATTGGGACGGCGTCGGCCCCTTCCGGCGTGAGCAGGCGGCCGCCTTCCAGTGTGTACATTCCGGCCTGCAAGTGATATTCTCCCGTCCTTGCTCCCTCAGGAATTGCCAGCACGCGCTCGTCCAGCACTACTTCTCCCGGCAGCCAGCCCGTGGTAGGGCGGGCCCAGTTTGCCGGTTCGCCGTCCGACTGGGCGACCAATTCGCCGCCTGGCCCCACCAGGTGTAGGAAAACCCGGTAACTGACGCCCGTCTCCGTCTCAGCACGCCAGACGATCGTGATGGTGAGGGGCATTCCAGGTCGCAGGTTCTCGATTTCAGGTTCCACGTTGGCTCCCAACAGGGTGGCGACGTCGTCCAGGCGAGTGTTCATTTCCACGTCTAGAGGGGGGATGGTGAAAGTGCGAGGTGGAGCGGTGACAGAGAGAGAAGACAGGGGTATGGAGGAACAAAGGGATGGAGAGAGAGAAAGGGTCCAGGTGTAAACACTGGTATCGAGCGCGGCGGGAAGGCGGATAAAGTGCTGGCCGCGCCAGACGTCTCCAGTGCGCCAGGCGGAGGTGGGATACCAGGCCACGGCAGGTGGTAGATCGTACATGGCGGCGGGAGAGCTATCGGAGGCCAGCAGCGCCAAACGGAGCGTAAAGTCCTCGGCGGGCTGTTCTGTGGCGCGCCAGAGGAGCGTGAGGTGGACAGGGTCGCCAGGCATGGCCTGGTCTCGGTCAGGGTCTGCGCCGAGCAGGGTCAACGGGCCACAGGGAGTGTCGAGGCGCTGGTGGATGTCCAATGCATCTGGGTTGGCGGGGTGGCGCGGGACAGTGACGGTGATCTGGCCCAGGGGCAACGCGGGACCGAGAGCACGTCCATCGGCGTCGTGAGCGGTTAGAGGAGTCAGCGTGTCGTGGTCGAAGGCAACTACCTCGACAGTAAAAGTGCCCGGGGGTGTGCCAGGTAGCGCTGAGATGGATAGAGCCATCAAGGCATACTGATCGGGAGGCCATTCCCGTACAGGCGGCGGCGAGCGATGCCAGCGGGGTATACGAATGTCAGGATCGCGCCAGGGATGGCCCTGAGCGTCCAGGACGTTGATGGTAACACCGTAGTCGGGGCCGCCAGGTTGGAGTGCTCGCCAATAGGTCTTGACCTCGAAACGTTCACCACTAGGAACACTTGCGGGCAGGGCATCGTGGCCGAGAAAGACGAACTCGTCGCCGAAGGTGATCGCAGCGGGAACGTCCACGCGGCGCAGATGACCGTCCACCAGGTTAGCGTGGCGGAGAGGGGTGTCCACGCGGTCAATCAGAACAAGTTTGGCCACGAGCAGGAGAATGGCAGTGATGAGAATGATGGCAGGTTCGTAATGCGTAATGCGTAATGCGTAATGCGTGGTGCGTAATGCGTAATGCGTAATGCGTTTGGGGCCCCGGATCATGAGGGCAGCGAAGGTGAACAGGCTGAACAGAGAGATGATGTCAGCAGCCAGGCGGAGGGGCGTTTCGCCGAAACGAACGCGGATAGTGTGACGGCCGGCCGGGACGTCGAAAGAGACGAGGCCGTCAGGATCGGTGGGAGTAACCGGCACGGGATCTCCGTCCACGGTGACTCGCCAACCAGGATAGTAGAAAGCCAGATAATGAGCGTGGAAAGTGACGGGGCTATCCAATTCGATGGTGGCATCCACGGGGCCATAGTCGGCGTGGAGTATGCGAGCGCCTTTTGGCAATGTTTCTGGCCTCAGCCGCACCGGTTCCCGTCCAGCATTCAGGTCGTCATCCAGAACACGCTCGGCTGGCAGCGTGTATACCCAGACGGGGAGCAGTTCATTGAAAGTGGTGCCCCCAAGTTCAGTGGTAGACCGCTCATAGGCCAGCATGCCGGGTAGAGTGGCTGGCTGGAGTAGGGAGCAGTGTGGAGGATAGAGCCAGCCTGTAGCGCCGAGAACCAAGCTTCCCAGGACGAACGGAGGCAGAATGTACAAGACGCGTTGCGTGTTGCGCGTTGTGTAATGCGTGGCAGCGCCACCCAGGATGGCCACACCGAAGACTGCCGGGGTGAGGAAACGCCAGGGGAAGTGAAGGTAAGACAAGACAGGGAGCAGATGCCAGATAGGTCGGGCGTCGGGCAGGACTAGCCACGCGTAACCTGCTGTGACGAGCCCTATGCCTGCCAACCAGAATCGCTGTTCTCGCCCGGCTCGCAGCCAGGTTGCTGCTGCCGGAAGGGTAAGCAGCGCCGGGAGCAGGCCAATCCCTTTGGGGAGCCAGGGGTTAATCCAGGTGGGGTCGGCGGTACGAGGGGGCTCTAGCATATAGTCGAAGGCGACGAAACTGGCGGCGTAGGGATAATCAAGTACGCGCTCGAACTGGACGTAGGATCGCTCCAACACAGAGGGAAGCCAGAAGAACGCTGCCAGGCCCATGCCTAAGGCAAGCGCAAGTATTCCTCGCTCCAACATCCATTTACTGCGATGGGCCAATGACAACGCCACGATTGCCACCAGAGCCAGGGGAAAGAACAGATAGGCAAAGGCGTCGTGGGTGAGGAATAGTGCAGCCTCACCACCAGCAGCCGCCAACAGTCCCCATCGCTGCCCATACTTCTGCCAGCGGATCAGCCCCCACAGGACAAGCGCCGGAAATGCCCAGGCCAGCGCCTCTGACATACTGGCGCGGTGGAAGTTGACGTAGGCATGGAATGGGAGAGTCACGATGACCACTCCGGCAACCACACCGGCCAGGTCTCCCCACCATTCTCGTACCAGTAGCCAGACTGTCCATGCCGACAGGAGTGTGCCAGCCACAAAAGTGGCGTTGACGGCTGCAGGCCACACCAGCCCCAGGCGGTGGAAGAGGGCGGCGACCAGGGGGGAGATGGGGGGATTGAAAAGCAGCAGTGGATAGCCAAAGCCGAAGGCCATGTGGGGCTGCCACCGGGAATAGACAAGGCCGTGTTCGAGTAAGGCGTCGGCCTCGACAGCTCGCCAAAGGTGAAGGACATTGTCGTAGCCACAGGTGAACTCGGCGGTCAGAAGGGGCTGGAGAGCAGACATCGAGAGCAGGGCGAGGGACACGATGCAAATGGCGAATGGCGAATGGCGAATGGCGAATGGCGAAATGACTTTCATCTTTTCTTAACCAGAACCTGAGTCAGAACGACGCGCCGGTCTGGAGTAGTAGTAGGACCGGCGGCGGGCAACCGTTCTCCTGTCTCCCAGAGATATAACCCCGTTTCCAAAGTGTAGTTGCCAGGCGGCGTCTGGGAGTTAATGGGAACGTCATACGGATCAGCAATGATCTCACCGGGGACCCAACAGGTGGTCGGAGCTGTGCTTCGCAGTGGCACGTTGTCTTGTTGACCTGCCAGGTGACTATCTGGATCAATCAGGTGGGTGAAGACAGTATAGGATTGGGTCATCGGTCTCAGCGACTGCCAGTAAAGCGTCAGATGGAGCGGGTCGCCGGCGACCGGCATGTCAGGCGATAAGTCGTATCCCAGGAGGGCGATGGAATCCCCGAAGCGGGCGCCCAGAGAATGGGCGAGAGGTGGAGGGGCAAAGGTGCGAGTGCGCGATGGCGGGTCGGTCAGGCCGGTGGTGACGACACGGAGAAAGGTGTTGAACGTGAACAGTTGTAACGCCAGGAGGCATGCGACGAGTACGAAGCCCGCATTGGATGATTGTCTTAGACGAAGACGCGCCAGTCCGCGGGCGGCCGCGAGAACGGCAAAGGGGGTCAAGAAAAGCCACACTCGCGCCACTTCACCCCGGGCCGTACCGGAGAGATCGAGGAGCAGAAGCCCCAGCGCGCATCCCAGAGCCAGTGTGTCGTAGCGTCGCCTGCGCAGGTCACACAGCCCCTTGGCCAGTGCGACCAGGAAGAGCAGCGCCAGCGGCAGGCCGAGGAACGTGAAGAAGTCGTACAGGTGGTAGCCTAACCACGTCCAGTAACTGCGGCCCAGGCCCAGGTGATAGGACATTGAGACACGCCATACGTCGAAAAAGCCCGCGCCGAAGGCCCACTGGTAGATGATCCAGAACGAGGCCAATCCGATGAGGAAGACAAGTGTGTCGGCGAGAGCGCCAGCCCAGTGATGGCGGTATCGGTCGGGGTGAGCCAGGAGCCAGAACAGGGCGAAAAGGCCCATTGGCAGGAGCAGAGTTAGAACACTAAAGTTCAGCAGGGAGGCGAAGGACAGAGTGAGACCAGATGCGAATAGTGCGAAGCGACGGGAGGAGGTCAGGCCGACGTAAAAGAAATACCAGGCCGCGCATGCCAACAGCGGATAGAGCTGTTCCCAACGGCCCGACCAGAGAGCAAAAGACGGCGCGAGCGGATATAAGGCAACGGCCCAGGCAGCGGCGCGCCAGCCATACGCTCGCCGGGCCAGCCCATACAGGGGGAGCAGCGTGAGTGCGCTCACCAGTGGCAGGGCCATCTGGAACCCAGCAGTGCTGATCGTCGCGTTGGAGAGGCGCATCAGAGATGGATCATGACACTGATAGAGGCGTAGACGGAAGCCCAGGGCGTCGGCCAGGGCTGGCATTTTCTCCAGCAGGCGGCGGGCCAGGTAAAAGAGGAAGGGGAGACCGGGTGGATAGCGCTGAGGATGGACAGGGAACGTGGGCATCAGCGCAGGGTATCGGCGCAAAAAGTCGCCCGCATCCTCGATGGTGCTGCCGACGGAGAACACGCCGCTAGAACCGGCGGAGACAGTGCGGTAGAAAAGCGTTTTCAGGAAATCGTGATGTTCAGCGGACAAGAGGCTGGCCTGTACCAGGGGCGCGGCCAGTACCAGGACGAGGAGGAAAATCCAGCGTCTCCTCCTCCTTGCAGCCTGCCTGATCCAGATGAAAGTGAGAGCCAGGTATAGAGCGAGTGCCAGCGCCGGGATCCACAGGCGGTCGGGCCGGCTGGGGATAGCATAGACCCAGCGCCATTCTTCGGGGCCACGCAGGTAAGGGCTGAGGTTCAGGGAAAAGACGGTGAGGAAGGAGAGGGTAACGAGAAGGATGACAATGGCGAATGGCGAATGGCGAATGGCGAATGGCGAATGGCGAATGGCGAATGGCGAATGGCGAATAGCGAATGGCGAATGGCGGATGGTGAGGACGACAACGGCGAGCAAGCTGAGCAGGGACACGACATCGGCGGCCAGGCGGGTGAGCGTCTCGCCGAAGCGGACACGGATGGTGTGGCGGCCGGCAGGCACGTCGAACGTGACAAGCCCATCGGGTTCGGCAGGGGCAATGGAAACAAGGTTGCCATCCACGGTCACTTGCCAGCCGGGATAGTAGAAGGCCAGATAGCGGGCTTTGAAGGGAACGGGCGTATCCAGTTCGACCGTCCCGGTCAGGGGGCCATAGTCGGCGCGGAACAGGCGAGTGCCCGCGGGCAGACTCTCTGGCGGAAGGCGGACGATAGGACTTCCAGCGGTGTAAGCAGCATCAAGCGCCGATTCCGTGGGTACCTGGTGAACCCAGGCTGGCAGATACTCCCCCTTGGCCGTGGTTCCCAGCGTGTCGGTGACCCGTTCCCAGGCGATCATGCCGGCGACAGAGATGTTTCGGGGTGGTGGGCAGTGGCGAGGATAGAACCAGCCCAGGTTGCCCAGGATGATGAGGGGGATGATGAGAATGGCGAATAGCAAATGGCGAATGGAGAATGGAGAATGGAGATTGGTGATTGGTGATTGGTGAGTTGCAGGTCGTGGGCTGTATGGGGAGACGGCGGCGCCGGCCAGGATGGCAGCGCTAAAGGCGGCGGGGCCGAGGAATCGCCACGGGAACTGGACGTAGGGCAGTAGCGGCACGTGCTCCCACAGTGGAAGGGATGGGGGGAGCGTCATGAAAGCAAAACCTGCTGTCAGCACGAGCAGCAGAGTGACCTGCCATCGCGCCGCGCGGCTCATCCTTCGCCAGCGGGCCAGCGGGAGCAACGTGACGAGTAGCGGGAGCAACCCCAGCGCTCTGGGTGGCCAGTCGTTGATGAGCGTGGTGTCCACGACACGGGGAGGAGCCAGCAATTGGCGCAGGTCGAGGAAGTTGTCGTGATAGTCAAAGACCCAGGTACCCAGGAGACGCCCGGTCTGCACCCAATCGCGCTCGGCCAGGCCTGGCAACCAGAAAAAGGCGCTCAACCCCAGCGCCAGCAGTCCCATTCCTGCACCGCGCCCTATAACCCGTCTATCGCGGGCCAGGAAACTTGCCAGTAGCACCCATCCTACCAACAATGGAGCGAACAAGAAAGCAAACAGTTGATGGATCAGGATCAGTCCGGCCAGACCCAGAACACCTACAGCAAAGAAACGACGGTCGCTGTGGACGGTCCAGCGTTGGGTGGCCCACAGGACAAGCGGCGGGAATGCCCAGGCGAAGGCTTCCCACAGGCTACCTCGATTGAAAACCTCATAAGCCTGGTAGGGAGCGTACACGTATGCAACGGCAGCGACCAGCCCGGCGTGTGGGCCAAACAGGTCTCGGGCCAGGAAAAACATGAACAACCCGCCCAGTACTATGCCGAGCGCGAAGGTGGCGTTGACTGCCAATGGCCAGGGTAGGCCCACCAGGCGAAATAGGACAGCAACGTAGGCCGAGGCCGGGGAGACAAACACGAAGAGGGGAAACCCAAAACCGAGAGCCATGTCCGGCGCCCAACGGCTAAAGAGAATTCCTTGACGCAAAAGATGCTCCACCTCCACCGCTCGCCACAGGTGAAAGGCGTTGTCGTAGCCACAGGTAAAGTCGAGTGTGAGTAAGGGCTGAATCGCAGGGACGAGCAAGATGACCAACGACAAAAGGCATACGAGAGATAAATTACGACGGATGATATGGGATGCTTGTTGCATGATGCGGGTCATTGTGCTCGCACCCCAATCGTGGTCAGGGTGACGGCATCAGAGCCGTCGGAAGCAGTGAGGCGCCCACCGCCGGGGACGTACAGACCGGCGAAGAGGGTGTAGTTGCCTGCTGGCACGTCTCCGGGCAGCGTGAGCACGTGCACGTCGGTGACGTACTCACCGGGCAGCCAGCCGGTAGTAGGACGGGCCCAGTCGGCAGGGATCCCGTCGGATTGGGCCACCAGCGCGCCGTCGGAGCCTAGCAGGTGGAGGAAAACGTGATAAGAGGTGCGAGTCTCCTGTTCGGCGCGCCAGACAAGAGTGACGGTGAAAGGAGTCCCAGGTTCCAGGTTGCCGGTTTCGGGTTGCACGCTTGCTCCCACCAGAGTGGCGACGCCACCCAGGCGAGTGTCCGTTTCCACATCTACCGGTAGGGAGGCAAAGACGCGGTCGGGGGCCGTGACGGTGAGGGGGGCGGTTAGTTGAGTAGATGCGGAAACAGGTAGTATAGTGAGTTGCCAGGCGTAATTGCCGCTGTCGAGGTTGGCCGGGAGGTGGAGGATGGACTGGCCCCGCCAGACGTCGCCAGGCCGCCAGGCAGAAGTGAGGTACCAGTGTATAGTAGGCGGGAGATCGTACCCGGCGGCCGGGGAGCCATCGGCGGCCAGGAGCGCCAGATGGACAGTCAGGTCTTCGGTAGGCTGCTGGTCGGTGTGCCAAAAGGTGGTAACAAGGACAGGGTCGCCGGGAGCGGCCTCGCTGCGGTCAAAGTCGGCGCCGAGTAGGGTGAGGGGGCCTAGCGGGATGTCGAGGCGGTGGTAGATGTCCAATGCGTCCAGGCTGGCAGGGTGACGGGGAGTGGTGAGCGTTATCTGTCCCAGTGTCAACGTCGGCGCGGCGGGCTGGCCCTGCTCGTTCAGCACCGAGAGTGGAGCCAGCGTGTTGCGGTCAAAGACGGTCAACACGACGTCGTAGGTTCCAGGTGGTGTGCCGGGCAGCGGCTCGACCTCGTGGCTATCGAGCGCGTAACGGTCTGGGCTCCAGGTGGTGGTAGGCGGATAATCGGCGTATCCACGCGGTCGGAAAAAACCCGGCAGGCTCCAGCGCAGTCCATCGAGTCCAATCAGGTGGATGGCGGTCTGGTAACGGGCAGCAGGCCGCTCACGGGCAGTCCAGTAGAGGTCAAGGCGCAGGGCGCCATCGGCCGGGATTGCCGTGCGTTTCTGATCGTAGCCGATGAGCGTCAGGCCATCGGCGTAGGATTGGTTCAGCCGGTGCTCGACGCCAGGCAGGGCGCCATCGGGCCGGAGGGTGGGACGGCGAAAAATGGTGTCGGTGCGGTCAACGATGGCGAGTTTGAAGGTGAGCAAGAGAATGGCGAATAGCGAATGGCGAATGGCGAATAGCGAATGGCGAATGGCGAATGGCGAATGGCGAATGGCGATTTGTAATTTGCGATTTGCTGATTTGCCGACTTGCCGATTTGCCGATTTGCCGATTTGCGATTTGCGATTTGCGATTTGCGATGCGGTCAGAGCGATGAGGCTGAGCAGAGAGAGCACGTCGGCCGCCAGGCGCAGCGGGGTCTCACCGAAACGGACAGTGACGGTGTGGCGGCCAGCGGGAACGTCGAAGGAGATCAGGCCGTCTGGGTCGGTGGGGGTGACAGGGACAGGTTTGTCGTCCACCGTCGCCTGCCAGCCAGGGAAGTAGAAGGCCAGGTAGCGGGCGCGGAAGGGAGCCCGGGCCTCGACAATGACCCGGGCGCGGTTGGGGCCATATTTGGCCTCGATGACGGAGGCTCCTGCAGGCAGGGCAGTCTCATCGAAGCGGGCGACTGGACCGCCGGTGGCGTACTGCTCCTCCAAAGGCGACCCCTCGGGCCGGCGCTTGACCCAGACTGGAAAATATGATCCTTCTGGGTCCACGCCCACCAGTTTGGAACGGTGCTCGTAGGTGAAGACGTCGCCGATGGTGGGGTAGGCGGCACTGGGGCAGTAGCCGTGGGGGGGGAAGGTGGAGGGGAAGGCAGACAGGATCAGCAGCCCAATGACTGCGTAATGCGTAATGTGGAATACGTAATTCGTAATTCGTAATTCGTAATTCGTAATTCGTGTTGCCTGGGGGGCAATGGTGCTGGCCAGAATCGCTATAGGCAGGGCGGCGCGGCCCACGAGCCGCCAGGGAAACTGGACGAATGCCAGGAGCGGGACGTATTCCCACAACCAGAGGGAGGTGCGGGTGCTCATCCAGATCATCACGACGGCAGCAAGCGCGAAGAATAGGAGTGTTGCGCGCCGCTCCCGGTCTCGCCAACGAATGAGCCCCAACACGAGTCCAATTCCACCCAGGATAGCCTGTGCCAACCCCAGGTGGATGCGCATGGGCGGGTTCATCAACGAGGTGTCCACTGGTGTGGGAGGGGCGAAAATCTCGGCCAGGGGTATAAAGTTATAATGGAAGTCGTTGTTGCGAGTGACGCGGGACATGTGAAGTTGGGCGTAACCCTGCTCCAGCAGAGCTGGTCCCCAGAAGAAAGCAGTCAGCCCAAACGCCAAAACGAGTGCACCACCGACGGCTGCCCAATGGCCTTCCCGGCGGTAGGCCAGCCACAGCACGGCCAGGTAGGCGATGAGGAAGGGGACAAAAAGCAGGCTGGAGATGTTGTGAGTCAGGTACAGGGTGGCCAGTGAGCCAACGCTGACCAGGAACCAGCGACGGCGGCCCGTCAACGCCAGGCGACGGAAGGCCCACAGGATGAGCGGCAGGAGCGGTAACGCGACCGATTCTGGCATATTGGCGCGCAGGAGGGCGTCGAGGAATGGGTAGGGGGCATAGGCGTAGGCGACAGCGGCGACGAGGCCCGCCTCGGGGCCGAACAGGTCGCGCGCCAACAGGTAGGCGGTGATGGCGGAGCCGATGATGCTCAGGACGTAGACCAAATTCAACGTCACCGGAAGTGCCAGGCCGGTCAGGTACAGCGCCAGCGCCAGATAGTACGGGAAAGGTTCCCGGTAATTGAAGAATGGATAGCCGTAGCCGAATGCCAGGTCGGGAAGATAGCGGGTGAAGAGGATGCCGTTTTGTAGTGCGTGGCGCATGGCGACGACGCGGAAATAGTGAAGCGCTCCGTCGTGGGTGCAGGGCGACTCGCTGCGGAGCAATGGAACGACGGCCACGGCGCACAGCAAGCAAATCGCAAATAGCAAATAGCAAGTGGCGAATGGCGAATAGCGAATGGCGAATGGCGAATGGCGAATGGCGAATGGCCGATTTGCCGATTTGCCGATTTGCCGATTTGCCGATTTGCTCATTGGAGGCCTCCGGCGATGGTGACCTCGACGGGCAGAATGACCTGGTCGCCAGCGAGGAGATGGCCAGAACTGTCAGCGACGGCCAGACGACCGCCGCTGGCGGCGTCATACATCCCGACGGCAATCTGGTATGTGCCCGCAGGGGCATCGGCGGCGACCGGCAGCTTGATCGCGTCTATGATCACCTGGCCGGGAGCCCAACTGGTCGTGGGAGCACCGCCTCCACCGGGGAACTGGTCCACCTGGCCATGGGGGCGCCCATCGGGGCCGATGAGGTGGACGAAGATAGTATAGCCCAGGTCGGTGGGGCCGCCGGCCTGCCAGTAGAGCGTGAGGGGCAAGGTGTCGCCGGGGCGGAAGATTCTCTCCCCTGCCCCTTCTTCCTGTGGGGGAGGCGAGAAGTCGAAGCCACGCAGGTGGACGACGTTGCCTAGCGTCAGATCCAGTGGGTAGGCAATGTCAGTGGGTACCTCGAACAGCCGGTCGCGGGGCAGGACTTGGACAGTGGCCAAGCGCTCATCCGAGGCCCACAGTGGGGAGCCCTCGGACGCGAGTACGTTGAGCGCCAGGTCGTAGACGGCGGCGGGCACGGCAGGATCGAGCGCCAGGTCGTAAAGGGCATCGAAGCTATCGCCTGCGCGCCAGTGAGAAGTGGAATAGGGCGAGAGCGCAGCGATCTGTTCAAGTGCCACGTTGCCGGCTACGTCCACCAGCCGCCACCGCACCCGGTAGTCAGCCTGCGGTGGTACAGCGGCGGACCAGGTGAGCGGAAGGGCCAGCGTGTCACCGGACGGAATCGCCAGTGGTGACAGGTCAGGTATGCAGAGGGTGAAAGGACTGGCGGCAAAGACCTGACCGGCACAAGGTGCTGGCCCGGCCGGCCGATCCGGTGGAGCAATCTCCACGTTGCCCAGGCCGACGCGCACGCCCAGGAACTGGCCGCCGGCGTTCCAGGCTCCCACTTGTGCGCCGGTGTCATCCGTGACGGTAAGCTGGACGGCATAGGTGCCCGGAGGGATGTATTCCGGCAGTTTCAGTGTCATAACATTGTCAGCCCATTCGCCAGAGGCCCAGGCGGAGGTGGGAAAGTACACGCTGTTGAGCATCGGTTGGCCTACGTCGGCCCACAGATGGCGGGCCGCGTCCTGCAGGTAGAGAGAAGTGTGCACATTCGTGGGCGTTGGGGCTGAGACCTGCCAGCGCAGGTAGATAGGGAAGGATGTGTGGGTAGGGGCAGCAGGGAGCAGAGCGTCAACGAGCGTAAGGTGGTCGCCGAAGGTGGCAAGTGGAGAATGAAGAATGGAGAATGTAGATTGGGGATTGGCGAATTGCGTGATGTGTGTGGAGGCGATGGTGACGGTGTGGACGGGAGTGGCGACGGCTTCCAGTACCTGGTGCAGATGTGCGGTAGAAATGGGGGCGGCAGCGGGGTCGGCGACGAGCCAGAGCGTAGCGCGCCCGGCGCTCAGTTCGGCCAGGCGCGCAGCAATGGCAGCCTGGTCGGGCAATCCGGCCACGGAGACGAGGGCACCAGGACCGGTGTAGCGGCGTAGGAGCGGCGTGTCGGCGTCGAGCAGAATCAGGTCGTCAGCCCCCGCGTGGGCAGCCAGATAGGCGGCCTGCTCGAGCGGCGCGGTGTTGGTATAGATAGCGGCGTGGGCGAGGAAGCCAATGTAGGCAGTGTGGATGGGTTGGCTAGTGGGTCGGTTGGTCAGTGGGTCGGTTGGTTGGGCGGATAGGTAGGTAGAGCCGAGGACGACATAGTCGGCCAGGGAGGCCTGGTCGGGTGGGACGGTGCGCCCATCGAAGAGCGCAGCGAAGCAAGGAATGGACGGGGCCGCAACGGCCAGTTGGTCGGCGTTGGGCAGCCTGTTCAGCCAGCGAGCAGCGGCGCCCAGGCCTTCGCCCCAGTCCACCGGGAGTACGCGGGCAGCGCCCCACGGACCTCCGGTGAGGAGGTTGAAGCCAGTCAGCGGGTATGCGGCGAAAGGGAGGAGCAGGGCGAGTTGTACGATAGGGAGAAGTAGATGAGCAGATGATGAATGAGGACGTTCTTGTCTACTTGCTACTTGTCTACCTGTATACTCCCATCCTAAAGCTGCGACCAACGTGAGCAGCGGGACAACCGGCAGCAAGTACCGGTCGTACTTTTTGTCGCTGAGCGTCAGAAAGAGCGTATAGCCCACGGCGAACAGCCACAGCCAGGCCAGCGTGGGCCGGGCAGATTTTTCTCTGGCAATCGTGTAGAAACTCAAAGCCAGGCCCACCACGACGATGGGGCTGAGGCGGAAGGGGAGAGCGACAGCATAGTATTCCGGGCCGTGCCGCAATGCAGTTCGCCCGGCGAAGAAGGTGGGCATCAATCCGGTGGTGGATTGATAGCCTGGCGCGCCAAACAGATCGTTCAACGTCTGCACGGGCGCAACCCACATCGTGGGATATAAGGCCCAGTAGATCGCTGCTCCCGCCAACGCCCATAAGAAGAAAAGCGCCACTGCCTTCGGGAGCTGTATTTTCCGCAGCAGCCAGGCTGCTCCCAGAAACAGCGCTGCGAATGGGAACAAGAACACGGCCAGGCTCTTGGTGAGCAACGACAGTCCGGCCAGTACTCCGCTCGCCAGGCTCCACGCCCATGGCCGCGAGCTCCCTCGCACGATGCCCAACAGGCACAGGACGGAGAGGCCGGAGAAGGTCGCCAGCAGCGCATCGGTGTGAAGGAGGCCAGAATGGCCAACCATGAACGGATCGAAGGCCAGTAGCCCTGCCGTCAACAGCGCCACCCGCCGGTCGAACAGGTGGACGAGCAGTACATAGAGTGCGATCAGCCCCAGTATAGTGGTCAAAGCGACGGCAATGCGGCCCGACGAGAGAAAGAAGACGAGGCGGCGGAACGCTGCGTCGTTCTCGGGCGCCAGCCAGGCCATACGGCGGATCCAGTCGAGGTGGACAGCGCTCCCGGTAGGATCCAGCACCCGTTGCATGGCGACACCCAGTGCTCCCAACCACATCGTCGTCACGCCAGGATGGCCGGTGGAGGGCACTGCCGCCCAGGTATGGGCCGCCAGTGCGTCGGCGAAGCGGATGGAGCGGTAGACCCAGGCTGGCTCGTCGGGGGTCACGTAGCGGCCGAGGGGAGCCAGGCGCACCAAGAATCCTGCGATGATCAATAGCAAATAGCAAATAGCGAATGGCGAATGGCGAATGGCGAATGGCGAATGGCGAATGGAGAGTGGCGAATGGCGAATGGCGATTGGAGAGTGGCGATTTGCGATTTGCCGACTTACTGATTTGCTGATTTGCGATTTGCAATTTGCAATTTGCAATTTGCCATCATCCCAGATAGCCGAGAGCGCGGAGACGACGTTCTACTTCAGCCGTCTCCTCTGCCGAGAGTCCGGCGTCGGCTTTCCCGCCGACCGGACTGGCAGACCGATACTCGACGGGGCGAGAAGCAGACAGCGCTTTAGTCAACACACGCCCGTCCATGTCGTCTGGTACTGGGAGCCCCATCAGATGCAGAATGGTCGGGGCCAGGTCCAGGATACGGGCGCCTTGCACGGTTGCGCCAGGCTTGATATGCGCCCCCCAGGCGACGAAGACGCCATACTGGCGGTGACAACCGGAATCACCACGAATCTGGCGGGTGACGATACGGCTGTCGGTGGCGAAAAGGGGGAAAGCGATGGTCCGATAGCCGTCCATACGGACGTGCAGGTCGGGGCTGCGGTGGGCATAGGGGCCGTGGACGACCTGTTCGCTAGGGACAACCCGATCCACCAGTGGCTGGCCACTCACCGGATGGCGCAAGTCCTGCAGCGCCTCGGTCACTCGTTGTCGCACGGCCTCGTACTCCGCGCCCGGTTCGACAATGCCATCCGGCTCACGTCCCTTCAGATTAACATAGATCTGGCCAACGTGGCCGATGGAGTAGGCGAGTGTACGCGACCAGTCCACATCGTCGAAAGAAAGGAACTTGCCCACCACCTTGTTACGGGTGGATTTGGAGACCTGCCAGATATAGTTTTGCAGGCCAACGCGCTCGACCAGGTGCCACAAAGAAGCAGGGGTGAGGCCAGCGCGGAAGAGGCCGGTCTTGAACTGCGTCCAGGCTCCCCGTTTCAACTGGAGCAAGCCTTTCTCCAACAGGAACAGGTTCAGGTTGACGACATAGTGTAGCGGGCCGAAGCCGTGGTCAGACATCACAATGACCGTCGTGTCGCCTGCGACGCGGTCGAGCATCTGGCCGATGTAGTTGTCCACACGCTGGTAGAGCTGCTTGAGCGCAGGGCCGAAGCGAGCGGCGGCCTGCAGGTCGTAGCGGGGGTGGGTGGGATCTATGAATTTCCAGAAGGCGTGCTGCATGACGTCAGGAGCCTGAAAGTGGAACATCAGGAAGTCATGAGGGTAATCGGCCATCAACTGCAATGCATATTCCCCTCGTCGCTCGACGAAATCGAGAAGGTCGGCAGCATACTCTGCTTCGTTTCCCTCCTTGTACTGGACGTGCGGGACGATGCGATAAGGTTTCAGCCGGCCAGTGTATTGGTTCAGCAAGTCGACCGGATAGGTGAAGGTGCTGCCCACAGGCGAGAGCATACCACCGATGAGAAAACCATTGACCGGGATGGGAGGATAGGTGACGGGGACGTTCATCACGCCGACCGTGCGCCCGGCCTCGGAGAGGATCTGCCACAGCGTCGGAGCGCGAATAGAGGTGGCGTTGACCAGCTCGAATTGCCCCCCCATCGGCCGGATAAAGTCGAACACGCCGTGCTTGCCGGGGTTCATTCCAGTAGCGAACGTGGGCCAGGCCGGCGAGGTGACCGGCGGGAGCGTGGATTCGAGCGCGCCGTGGACGCCTTCAGCCATCAGTTGGGCCAGATTGGGCAGGTCACCTGCTTCTGCCCAGGGCTGGAGCAGGTCGAAGGTTGCGCCGTCAATCCCGACGACCAGCACGCGGGTCATGCTTGGCCCTCCTCCACCTCAGGATCAGTCACCGTTGCTTCTCCTGCTACTTGGGGAACCTGCGTGACCTCCAGCACCCGGCGGACTGTGTAGATCGGTTTCTTCTGCGCCTCGTGGTAGGTGCGAGTGAGGATCTCGCCCAGTAATCCCATCATCAGGAACTGAACGCCCAGGACGGTCAGCAACACGGCCAGCATCGTCCACGGATTCGTGCCGATGCGGAAGGCGCGAAACGCCTCTCTCCCGTAGAGCAGGCCGCGAATGGCTTTGGAGCCCGCCAGATACACGAGGACGAGCCCACCCAACCCGCCGCTCAGCAGTCCTACCGTGCCGAAGAGCTGCATCGGGCGGTTCGAGTAGCTGAGCAAAAAGGAAATGGTAACCAGGTCGAGGACGACGCGGGGGGCGCGAGAAAGCGCGCCGTACTTGGACTTGCCGGCCTTGCGTGGACGGTCGTTGACCGGTACCTCGGCCGCGCGTACACCGATCAGGCTGGCGACCTCCGGGATGAAGCGGTGCAATTCGCCGTAGAGGCGCATTTGCTTGACCAGGTCGCGGCGGAGGGCCTTCAATGAGCAGCCCCGGTCGTGCAGGTGGACGTCGCTGGCGCTGGCGATGATCCAGTTGGCAACCATCGAGGGCAGTTTGCGGGTCAAGAATGGTTCCTTGCGGCTCTGACGCCATCCGTTGACCAGGTCGTAATCTCCTTCTTCCATGACCTCCAGCAGGCGGGGGATATCAGCCGGGCTGTTCTGGCCGTCAGCGTCCATCGTGATGATGACCCTGCCCCGGGCATAGTCGAAGCCGGCAGTGAAGGCAGCGGTCTGGCCAAAGTTACGGCGGAACTGGACGATGCGCAGGTGCGGCTCATCCCCCTGCAGGCGGCGGAGGACGACAACACTATCGTCGGAACTGCCATCGTCCACGGCGATGATCTCGTAATTGCGGCCCAGGCTGTGGAGTGCGGCCGTCAGTTCAGGGATCAGGCTGAGCAAAGACCCGGCCTCGTTGTAGACCGGGAGTACGACGGAAAGGTCAAGAGTGGGATTGTCCATATCCATTCACACATTACGAATTACGAATTGCGAATTACGAATTGCGTGTTTCGCGTTTCGTGTCCCGTGTCCCGCATTATAGCATACTGTTCTGGCGGGTCAAAGGTTCGTCGGGCCACGCAGGAGTGCTTCCAGTTCCCCCCGGTCGGCCCGGGAGGACAGATCGAGGCTCATCGGCGCGACGGAGACGACGCGGTCCACCGCCAACGCGTAGATGTCGGAATCGGGTTCGGTGTGTTCGGGGTGGGCCAGTGGTTCATAGTCAATCGCCGCTGGCTCGGCCAGGCCAGTCCGTCGCGGCGGGACGGAGACGAAGTAGACGTGACGCGAGACGCGCGTCAATCGCCAGAGGGTCTCTGGCGTGGCGTCGGATGGCACGTCCAGCTTGAGCAGGTCCACGTCGAACGGGAGGGACGTGGTGAGCAGGTGGCGGGCAAACAGGCGAGTGAAGTGAATGGCGGTGGTAAAGTCCACGCTGTCGGAAGGGTTGACGTGGGTCTCTTTGGGCGTCTGGAGCGAGGCGGCCAGTGCGGGCATGTCCAGGGTTGCCGCTTGCAGCGCAGCGCCGACGGTGCCAGAGATGGTGACGTCGGTCCCCACGTTTTCGCCGTAGTTGATGCCGGAGACGAGGAGCGCGGGCCGCCGGGGGGCCAGTTCGTGCACCGCGTGCAGCACGCTCAGCGCAGGGGAAGCGTCCACCTGGTAGGCTGTGACCGGCTGGCCATCTACTTCCAGCGGGTAGCGCGCGATACGTCCTTCGGGGCCGGGCGGCATGCTGCGGGCTGCGCCTGACCATTGCCGGTCGGGCGCGACGACGAGGAGCTCGCCGAGGGGCAGCACGGCCTGCACCGCGGCCCATAAGCCGGGCGAGGCGATGCCATCGTCGTTGGTGATCAGGATCAGTGGTGGCATAGCGGGGGCTATGATAACAGGGAAGAGGGTTTTGGACAAGTGCCTGGCGTGGCAGTGTGGTTCTGTTTGCTGGTTCGCCGCCTCTTCCTTGACAAAATCCTCCCTCAGTAGTATCATTCTTTCGGAACTTTCGGAATATTAGGCACTTTCGAGTCTATCCATAAGGACGGGCTGTGACGCTATCCCCCAGACAGCGGGATTTCCTGAACCGGCTCCTGGACCTCTATCGCCAGGCCAGGTCTCCTGTGCACTACGCAGACGTGGCGCGGGCGCTGGAAGTGAGTCCGGTCACCGCCTACGAGATGCTGCGCCTGCTG
>Ga0172363_10000488_pt1 | contig 29968 bp, 22 predicted proteins | sample LakKivs2_kivu2a2_FD_114541 | JGI IMG/M metagenome (GOLD analysis project Ga0172363, IMG submission 114541) | Sediment microbial communities from Lake Kivu, Rwanda - Sediment s2_kivu2a2 | ecosystem: Environmental > Aquatic > Freshwater > Lake > Sediment | place: Rwanda: Western Province, Lake... | reverse complement strand
AGCCGCCTCACATAGGTTATGTGCGGTGCAGACTTAACCAGTTCGGGATTTTCCCTGACTTCTCTGTCAATCCTTTTCATGGCTTCAATAAACAGTTCCAGATCCCGACGGCTTTCGGTTTCAGTGGGTTCAATCATCAGTGCTCCGTGAACAATCAGTGGAAAGGACATGGTCGGCGGATGAAGTCCGTAGTCGAGCAGCCGTTTGGATATATCCAGGTTGGAAACTCCATATTCTTTCTGGAATTTATCAGAGAAAACGCACTCGTGAAGAGTTGGCGAGTCGTACTTAAGGTGATATATGCCTTCAAGACACTTTCTAATGTAATTAGAATTGAGAACCGCGACCTCGGCCATCTCTCTTATGCCATCCGGTCCGAGTATCATGACGTAGGCCAGAGCCTTAAGCATAACCAGGAATTGTCCGTAAAAACTCTTGACCCGGCCGATTGATTTCGGTCTGTTATAATTTAAAAAATACTGGCCGTTCCTTTCTTCAATGACCGGAACTGGCAAATAAGGTTCAAGAATTTTTTTGACGGCTACCGGCCCTGAACCTGGACCGCCCCCGCCGTGAGGTGTCGAAAACGTCTTGTGAAGGTTAAGGTGGAGGACATCGACCTTCATGTCTCCTGGTCTGGTAATTCCGGCCAGGGCATTAAAATTGGCCCCGTCCATATAGAGAAAACCGCCCTTGGCATGAACGATATCAGCGACCTGGCAGATATCGGATTCAAAGACACCCAGAGTGTTGGGATTGGTCACCATGAGGGCAGCCGCTTCTTCATCCATAACCCTGCCCAGGTCTTCGACCGAAACCGTGCCTCTTTCGCTGGACTTAATTTCTTTTACTGTATAGCCACAGATATGAGCTGAAGAAGGGTTGGTTCCGTGTGCGGAGTCCGGAATCAAGACATATTTTCGCGGATTGCCAGATGCAGTATGATAGGCTCTGATAAGCATCATACCTGTTAGCTCCCCGTGTGCGCCAGCAGCTGGCTGGAGAGTAACCGCATCCATTCCCGTGATTTCAGCCAGGAGCTTTTCCAGAGTTTTCATCAACTCCAGATTGCCCTGGACCAGTCTCTCTGGAGCCAGGGGGTGGCCAGAAGTAAAACAGGCCATAGAAGCCACTTTTTCATTCACCTTCGGATTGTATTTCATAGTGCAGGAACCAAGCGGATAAAAGCCAAAATCAACACAGTAATTCATCTGAGAAAGACGGGTAAAATGCCTGGCTATCTCTGTTTCTGAGACTTCAGGAAAACCTTCGATATCGCCTCTTACTGGAACACTGGACAGATAATCTTTTGTTTCTGGAACATCCAGCTCAGGCAGTTTGACGGCAGTTTTTCCAGGTGAGCTGATTTCAAAAATGAGAGGCTCGCGAATTACATTGATCATTTCAGGACCTCCTTCAGCGCCTGAACATACCGGTCAATTCTCTCTTTGCTGTGCTTTTCGGTGATTGTGATCAAGGCGCATCTTTCCAGACCCGGATAATGTCCGGCCAGGCTGATACCCCCAAGAATACCTTTCTCTTCCAGCTTCTGACTTATGCCTTTCCAATCACGGGCAAATTCTAAGACGAATTCATTGAAAACAGGGCCGCTGAATTTCCGGGTCACACCGGGTATGGCTGTCAGCTGGCTGAGAGCATAAGCCGCTTTTTGCTGGTTAAGCCAGGCTAATTTCTTGAACCCCTGGCGCCCAAGAGTTTCCAGGTAAATAGTAGCCCTTAAAGCACAATGGGCCTGATTGGTGCAAATGTTGGAAGTGGCCTTTTCCCGACGAATATGCTGTTCACGGGTGGAAAGAGTCAGAACAAATCCTCTGCGGCCATCAGCATCCACTGTCTGACCGGCAATTCTTCCCGGTAACTGGCGGACAAATTCTTTTCTGCAGGACATGAATCCAAGATATGGCCCTCCATAGCTTAAAGGAAGGCCGAGAGACTGGGCTTCTCCGGTCACAATGTCGGCTCCCTGCTTTCCAGGGGCTTCCAGCCATCCTAAGGAAACTGGCTCTGAGATGAGCACAGCAAGCAGAGCATCGTGTTCATGGGCAGCCTCGGAAAGAACCTTCAGGTTTTCAACCACTCCGAAATAATTGGGTGATTGACAGAGAATGACAGAAGTCTCAGCGTTGACCGCGGCTTCCAGGCTCTTTTTATCTATTCTCCCGGCCTGGTCGAACGGCAGCTCTACCAATTCCAGGCCAAGGTTTTTAGTATAAGTAACAATGACCTGGCGGTACTCTGGATTTATGTTGCTGGCAACCAGAAGTCTCTTTTTTTCCTTAATCCTGTTGGCCATCAGCACCGCTTCAGCAGCTCCGGTCGCCCCGTCATAAAGAGAAGCATTAGCGATATCAAGCCCGGTCAGCTGGCAGATCAGGGTCTGGAACTCAAAAATTACTTGAAGAGTTCCCTGGCTGACTTCAGGCTGATAAGGAGTGTAAGGAGAAATGAATTCTCCTCTCAAACTGAGATAATCCACAACTGCCGGGATAAAGTGGTCATAGGCTCCGCCACCCAGGAAAGAAAGATATTGTTCATAAGAATTTTTTTTTCCTTTTTCCTGAAAGTATTCCAGAAGCTCGGGCTCACTCAGGGATTCTGGTAGATTAAGGTTCCCTTTTAGTCTGATGTTTTCCGGGATACAGCAGAACAGGTCTTCGATCGATTTTACCCCTATTTTTTCCAGCATCTCCTTTTTATCTTTCTCACTTAAAGGAATATAACTCATGTTTACCCCCGGGTTTATGTTTTTCAGCTTATTAAGGCTGAAAAGTTCAGTGTTCCAGGCCTTCGAGATATTTTTCGTAATCAGCAGCCTTCATCAGGTTTGTGATTTCCGATTTATCTTTGACCTTCAGCCTGACAATCCAGCCCTCACCATGAGGGTCTTTGTTAACTGTGTCCGGCGACTGAGCCAGCACAGAATTAACCTGAATTACTTCCCCGGAAATTGGAGAATAGACGTCAGATACAGACTTGACTGACTCTACTGTGCCGATGGTCTGGTGAGCCTCAAGGATTTTTCCTGGCTTGGGAAGGTCAACATAAATAATATCTCCCAGCTGTTTCTGAGCAAAATCAGTAATGCCCACGACAGCTTCATCTCCTTCGACTTTCAACCATTCATGTTCTTTTGTGTAATAAAAATCATTGGGATACATAAGTTCCTCCTTTTCTTATTAAATTAATCTCCTCCGATTATTTTTTTTCTCTCTTATAAAATGGAGTCGGAATAACTCTGGCTTTGAACATCTTATCTCTGATACCAATCTCAAATTCAATCCCGATTTCCGTGAATTCTATCGGCAGATATACCAGGCCAATGGGCTTCTTAAGGTAAGGAGCAAAAGTGCCGGAGCAGACCTCGGAAACTTTCTCACCTTTGATAAAGACCGGGTAATGGGGACGAGCAATTCCCTTCTCTATTACTTCAAAACCGACCAGCTTTCTCTTCAAACCGTCCTGAACCTGTTTTTCAAGAGCAGCCTTTCCCAGAAAGTCGCCTTTCTGAAACTTGACAATCCATTTCAGGTCAGCTTCAAGCACTGTGGTTTTATCGCTAATGTCATTGCCATAGAGCATCAATTTGGCTTCAAGTCTCAAAGTATCCCTGGCACCCAGCCCCACCGGCAACAATCCTTTCGGCGTTCCTTCTTTCATGATGGCTTTCCAGATGGCCTCAGGACGTTGAGCCAGCGTATATATTTCAAAACCATCTTCTCCAGTATAGCCTGTCCTCGAGACCAGACAATCGAATCCAGCCACTTTACCAAGAGCAAAATTGAATGATTTCATCAGGCCAAGGTCAAGCTCAGTCAGCGGCTGAAGAATCTCCTGAGCCAGAGGACCCTGGAGGGCCAGCTGTGTATAATTATCGCTTCTGTTAGCAACTTTTACCTTAAAAGCAGCGGATTTCTCTTTCACCCAGGCATAATCTTTGTCGCTATTGGCTGCATTAACCACCAGCAAGTATTTATCAGGCACAGAAAGACAGTAGACAAGCAGGTCATCGACAAAAGTCCCTTCTGGCGTGGTTAAGGCCGTATACTGAACTTGCCCGGGAGAAAGCCTGGCCGCATCGTTTGGAGTCAAATACTGGACACAGGCCAGGGCTTCCTCGCCTTCAATCGTTATCTCGCCCATGTGACTGACATCAAACAGGCCGGCCTTAGTCCTGACAGCCACATGTTCATCAATGATTCCCTCGTATTCAACTGGCATTTCCCAGCCAGCGAATTCAATCATCCGGGCACCGGATTCTTTATGGACTGCGTTTAATCTTGTCTTTTTCATGGTATGTCCTTTCTTTGATTTAAACAGTTAAACTAATTAAGTATCACAAAGTCAGGCTCTGTTTCAAGTATCAGCGCTAACTTGTTAGGCAAAAAATTTTTGTTATAATTAAAGGCACGATGTTCAGAACAAAACAGAAATTAAAAGAAAATATTGTGAACAGGTTAAGCCCAGAATTCCCATTAGCTGAAGAAGACGTAGAGCTCAGCAGCACTCCTGACCAGAGACTGGGAGACCTGGCTCTGTCCATAGCCTTCCCCTTAGCCAGAAAGCTCAAGACCAATCCGGCCACCATAGCCAGGCGCGCTGCTGAGTTGCTCAGCGGACTGGAAGAAGCTGCAAAAGTTGAGGTGGCCGGCGGTGGTTATATCAACCTTTATCTTGACCGGAAAAAATTTTTCTCAGAAAAATTTAATCGGCTGAAGACAACGGGACTTCAAACCGAAGAAAAGAAAATCATTGTGGAGCATACCAACATTAACCCTAATAAAGCCGCCCATGTCGGTCACCTGCGTAACGCGTGTCTCGGAGACGCACTGGTCAGATGCCTCAGGTATAAAGGCGAAGCGGTTGAAGTTCAGAACTACATCGATGATACCGGAGTTCAGGTGGTCGATGTGGTCTTCGGATTGATTGAGCTGGAGAAAAAGAGCCTGGCAGACCTGGATGAGATAGAGGGCAGGTTTGACTATTATTGCTGGGACCTTTATACCAGGGTCTCCCGATATCTAACTGACAGCCAGCAAGCCCAGGCCAGAAAAGCGGAAATCCTGAAAAGGATTGAACAAGGTCAGTCGCCAGAATCGGATTATGCCTATTACGTTTCTCGGAGGATTCTCCGGGCACACCTGGCCACTATGAAGAGGCTGAACATCACCTACGATGTGCTGCCATGCGAGAGCAGCATCCTGGTGCTTAAATTCTGGGAAAAAGCTTTCAATATGCTCAAGAAAAATCAGGCCATCCATCTCTCTGAGGATGCAGAATCCGCTGGCTGCTGGGTGATGAAACTTGAAGATGACCCTGAGCGAGAAAAGATAATCGTTCGTTCTGACGGCACGGTGACTTATGTCGGGAAGGACATTGCCTATCAGTTATGGAAGTTTGGACTCCTCGGCAAGGATTTCTACTATGAGCCCTTTTCTGAGGAAAACGGACGGACGATCTGGATTTCTTCTTCCCGTCCCACTAATCATGAGGTCCATTTTGGAGCCGGAAGCAAGGTCTATAATGTCATTGACGTCCGCCAGGCTTACCTCCAGAAAGTGGTGGTTCAGGGCCTCAAATCTCTCGGCTTTCGTGAACAGGCCGCCAGGTCAATACATTTTTCCTACGAGATGGTCGCCCTCTCGCCCAAAAGCCTTGCCGAAATCAAAGTGGAAATCTCTGAAGAAGATAAAGACCGGACATTCCTCGAAGTCTCGGGCCGAAAGGGAGTCGGAATAAAAGCTGATGACTTACTCGACCGTCTGGAAGAGAAGGCCTTTGATGAGGTCAACAAACGAAATCCGGACTTGCCTCTTTTGAGCAAACAGCAGATTGCCCGGCAAATTGCCTGCGGCGCTGTCAGGTATTTTATGCTGAAGTTTGCCCGCAACTCCCTGCTCGTCTTTGATTTTGATGAAGCCTTGAATTTTGAAGGCGAAACAGGGCCGTACCTTCAGTATGCAGCAGTCAGGTTAAGAAGCATTTTCCGGAAGTTTCAGGAGAAAACCGGAATGACTTACGACCTGGTCTGCCGGCCTGAACTGCTGGAAAAAATAAATCTTAACCGCTTATCCCCGGAAGAGGCACGCGACTTCTGGGACCTCATCGTCTATGCCTCCGGCCTGGATGAGGAAGTTCTGCGGTCGATCATTACCCTGGAATTTGGCGGTCTGGCCAAATTTACCTTCAACCTGTGCCAGAAATTTAACAGCTATTATCACCACTACCCTGTTCTGGCTGAAAAGGATGAACAGCTCCGAAACCTAAGGTTATTGACCATATACTTTGTTCATGAAGTTCTTTGTCAGGCACTGGACCTGATGGGTATGCAAGTTCCTGAGAAAATGTAACACTTTTCGATGGTCTAAACGTTCTATTTTTGAAAGGAGGTTGGCCGATGATTGAAACCGAACATCTCATCAAAAAGTATGGAAACCTTGTAGCCATCAAGGACCTTAACTTTAGGGTCGAAGAAGGAAAAATCTGGGGTCTGCTTGGGCCAAACGCAGCCGGGAAAACCACGACCATGAGAATTCTGACTGGTTTTCTTCCTGCCACTGACGGTCGGGCGGTTGTCGCTGGCTATGATGTTTTTGAACAGCCAGCAATCGTCAAACAGACGACAGGCTATCTACCTGAAAATGTCCCGCTCTACCCAGAAATGACAGTTGAAGCTTACTTAGGTTTTGTGGCTGAGATCAAGAATGTTCCCCCGAAAAGAAAAAAAGCAGCCATCGACCGGGCAGTTGAAATCGCCGGTCTCCAGGCTGTGAGAAAAAGACTGATCAAGAATATTTCTCGCGGTTTCAAGCAACGGGTAGGCATCGCTCAAGCTTTGATTCACAATCCAAGAGTGATTATCCTGGATGAACCTACTATCGGACTCGACCCGGCTCAGATCGTGGAAATACGTCAGCTGATCAAATCTCTTAAGGGCGAACATACCATCATGCTTTCAACTCACATTCTGGCTGAAGTTACCCAAGTCTGCGACGGTGTTGTCATCATCAACGAAGGCAATCTCATGGCTTCTGGGTCTCTCCAGGAGTTGAGCACAGCTTACAAGGAAAAAGATGGTGTCTACATCCGCCTTAAAAAATGCAACCACGAAGTCCTGAGCATCTTCCGCCAGTTGCCAGGGATAGATAGTGCTTTCTTTGAAGGCATGGAAATCAAGCTGGAATGGGATAGAAGCAAGGACATGAGAGAACAGATTGTCAGGCTCTGCCTGGAAAAGGAGCTTGGACTTCTGGAAATGCGCTCAACAGCCATGAATATAGAAGAGCTTTATCTGCGAATCGTCTCAGGAGGGATCGAACAATGAAAGGAATCTGGCCAATCACAAAAAAAGAGCTTGTTTCCTATTTTACTTCGCCAATTGCCTACATCGTTGTTTCAGTTTTTCTCCTGCTTTCCGGGTTCTTTTTCTACAGTCTGGTCTGGTGGTTCAACTCCCAGTCGATGCAGATGGCGCAGAACCCCTACTATTACCAACAGGTAAACATCAACCAGATGGTGTTTGCTCCGCTTTTCCACAACCTGAGCATCATTCTACTTCTTATATTACCTCTGCTATCGATGCGGCTTTTTTCAGAAGAAAAAAAGATGGGCACTGAAGAACTGCTCTATACCTCCCCGTTATCAATAACTCAAATAATCCTCGGCAAATACCTGGCTTCACTTATTGTGCTGCTAGCCATGCTATTTCTGAGTGCCATTCCAACCATATTCACTTTTATCTACGGCAACCCCGAGCCGCTTCCATATCTTCTTGGTTATCTCGGGCTCTTTCTGCTGGGTGCAGCATTTCTGGGTCTTGGAATTTTCTGGTCTTCGCTCACTGAAAACCAGATTGTCTCAGCTGTTCTGACTTTCGGGACACTCCTTCTATTCTGGGTTCTGAGCTGGGCCGGATATTCGGCCGGGGGCCTGTGGAAGGATCTCCTAAATTACCTTTCATTTTTTGAACACTTTGACGGAATGACCAGAGGGATTTTTGATACGAGCGACCTCGTATACTATCTGACTTTTGCCTTTTTTGGCCTTTTCCTCACCCATTCGGTCATTCAATCCCGGCGCTGGAGGTAAGACCATGTCCTGGTTAAAAAAGTATCTGAATTATATAAGTCTGGGCTTGATCGCTTTAGCCCTGGTCTTTCTGACAGTCTGGCCACAGTACAAAACAGCAGCTTTGATTTCAGCTTTGGTCGGAGCGATTCTGGTTATCGTCTACGTCATTCTTAACCTCCCTCTCCTTAAGGAAGGGCTCAAACGCAAATCTTTCCTCTATTCGAGCAATCTTTTTCTCATCATCATCCTGATGCTGGCGATTCTGTCCGTCTTGAACTTTTTCTCATCCAGACATCATTATCGAGTCGATTTTACTGCCACCAGAATACACAGCCTGTCCGACCAATCAATCAACGTAGTTAAAAATCTCAAACAAGAAGTCGTCATAAAATGCTTTTTCCGCGAAGGCAACGTCAGCCGTCCAGCCATGGAAAATCTACTTAAGATCTATGCTTACCATTCACCCCGAATTAAATATGAGTTCATCGACCCGGACAAGAATCCCGGCCTGGTGAAAAAATACGAAGTAACCCAGGATGGGACAACTGTTTTTGAATGCGGGGACAAAGAAAACAGAATCACCACGAATTCTGAGGAAGATATTACCAACGCCATAATTAAAGTTACCAGAGAGAAGAAAAAAGCTATTTATTTCCTTGAGGGCCACGGAGAGGGTTCAGCAGAAGATAGCTCTGACCCGGGCTATTCCACCGCTAAAAGCGAGCTGGAAAAAATCGGCTATGAAATAAAAAAGTTGAGTCTGGCTCTCTCTGATAATTTCCCGGATAACTGCAGCTTGCTGATTGTCCCGGGACCAAAAAAGGGCCTGCTTCCCAATGAACTGGAAACCATCAAAAATTATCTGGATAAGGGCGGAAGAATCTTCTTCATGATAGACCCGGAGACCTTATCCGGACTGGAAAAGTGGCTGGCTGACTACGGCTTCAAGCTGGAAAATGACTTGGTGGTCGATACTGTTTCCAGGTTACTCGGCGGAGACTATTTTATGCCCGTGGTTACTGAATACGAATCTCACGAAATAACCAGAAATTTCCGCTATGCCACCTTCTTCCCGGTCGCCAGGTCGGTAGAAATAGCCGAGACCAGGCCCGAAGCCATGACCTTGACAACCATTGCCAAGACCAGCCCCAATTCCTGGTCTGAACGTCAACTCGAGCAGAAAGAGGTTTCTTTCGACAAGAATAAAGACAAACAGGGTCCAGTTTCCCTGGCAGTGGTCGGAACAAAAAAGATTACAGAAACTGATGAATCTAAATCCACTGCTCAGGCCGGTGCCCAAGAAAGTAAGCCAATTCAGACAAAAGAAGCCAGGCTGGCTGTTTTTGGAGATTCAGATTTTATCACCAACAGGTATTACAACCTTTCAGGCAATGGTAATTTATTCCTGAACACTGTTAACTGGCTGACAGAAGAATCCGACCTGATTTCTGTCCAGCCCAGAACGCAGTCACCTCGAACTATCCAGCTCAGGCCGAGCCAGGGCAAGTTCCTGTGGCTAATCTCCATCATCCTGCTTCCCTTAACTGTGCTGCTTATCGGTTTAACCATCTGGCTAAGAAGGAGGTCGTTATGAACTTCAGAACAACACTCATTCTGCTTCTGGTGGTCATCCTTCTTCTGGTTGGAGTGGTTTTTATTGAACATAAATCAACCACAGCCAGAGAAAAGAAGGAAAAAGAAGAGAAGCTCACTGATTTTAACGGCTCTGAAGTGGAAAAAATTTCTCTGAAATATGAAGGGCAGCCGCAGATAACCTTGCAGAAAGACGAAAAGGGAAACTGGCAGATTATCGAGCCGATTGCGGCTGAAGCTGATAATTATGAAGCCAACAGCCTGGCAGAAAATTTTGCCAGCCTCAGAATAGAACATGTGGTTGATAAGCAGCCAGCAGGGCTTGAGGCTTACCAGATTCCCAAAAAAGAAGTCAACCTCTGGATTAAGGGCCGGAATGAGCCGGTGAAGGTATTCATAGGAATGGAAAATCCTATGGATAGCAGCCTCTACGCCAAAAGAGAAGACCAGCCCGCAGTGGTTCTTCTGCCGAGTTACCTTAAATACTCTCTGGATAAAAAGCTTTTCGACCTGAGGAATAAAGAGGTCCTGAAATTTGAGACCGGAGAGGTTCAATCAATTGAGGTGAAATCGAAGGACTTTAACTGGAAAGTGAGCAGGAAAGGAGAGAATTGGAACTTTGTCCAGCCTGTTGAGGCTCTGGCTTCCCGTTATCGAATTGACAACTTGCTCGACAATCTATCAAAACTAAAGGCAAAGGAATTTCTGGTTGAAGAAAAGAAACCCGAAGACCTCAAATCCTTCGGTCTGGATAAGCCCGAATTTACCATCAACCTGACTCTTCAAGAGAGCAAAGAATTGATTTTCCTGCTAACAAAAAAGAATGACCGGGTTGTGGCTACTAACTCTCTGTCCAGAAAAGTGATCGAAGTTGAGAGCCAGATAATTAATGACCTGAACAAAAAGATTAATGAACTCAGGGAAAAGAAAGTGGCTCTTTTCAACAGCTGGGAGGTTTTAAGCGTTAATATCAATCTCCAGGGTACGGCCATCTCTGCGGTTAAAGAAAAAGTCGGGGAAAAGGGTCAGGAACAGGAAAAATGGTGGATTGTGGTTGATTCTGGCAGAAAGGAAGCGGCTGATGAATCCAGAATAGAATCTTTGCTCAGAAAGCTGGAATACCTGGAAGCTTCAGAGTTTGTGGATAAACCAGCTAACCCGGCAGAGTTCGGGCTGGACAAACCACAGATAGAAATCGCTCTGCAGACGAAGCCCCAGGAACAAGAAGAAAAAGAGATACACCTTCTTGTGGGGCAGCAAAAACCGGACAAAAATCAGGTAGTTATCAAGAACATTGAGCTCAGCTATCTGTTCGTGGTCGATTCCAGCTTTCTCAGTGAATTACCCGCCAAGCCTGAAGACTGGAAACAAGTTGAAAATAAGAAATAAATTTGATATTAAATAATTGATGGACCAAATAAAAGACGGGTTTACGGAAAGTGATGCAGAGACTCTAAACCCGACCAGATTTTTTGACATAATCAAAGAGCTTTCCTTAGCTAAAAACCCGGATGATTTGCTGGATAGATTACTAAAGAAAGCCAGCGGGCTATTTGACCCCGAGGTGGCTGCTTTTCTCCTGAAAGATCCGGCCAGCGGCGACCTCCGTTATGCCCTGGTCTATGGTGATGAAACCAGTAACCTGAAGGATAGGCTGGTTAGAAAAGGCGAAGGCGTCTGCGGCCTGGTAGCTGAAACCAATCAAAATCTAATCATAGTCGATTGTGCAAAAGACCCCAGGTTCAATCCTGACGTTGATCGCATTCCAGGATTAGAAACGAGAAGTCTCATGGCTGTCCCCTTCCGCATCGAAAGAATCGCCCACGGACTGATATATTTAATCAACAAGAGGAACAACCTGGCTTTTTCCCTTGAAGAATTTAAGCTGCTGATGAGCCTGATTGCTTTTGCTGAGCTGACCCTGGAGAGAATGATCCTCTTGAAACAGATCAGGGAACTGGAGAATTTTGACCGGCTGACCCAGGCCTACAACCCGAAAACCTTTTTTGAATATTTTGAGAGAGAAGTAGCCAGAAGCGAAAGATATGGCTCTGATTTGTCGATGCTCAAATTGGATATTGATTATTTTGAGAAAATCATTCAGACCTTTGGTCAGGACGCCGCAGAAAGAGTCCTTCTGAACCTGAGCTTTATTCTGAAAAAAATGACCAGAAAGGTTGACCTGGTGGCCAGAGTCGGTGAGTGCGAATTCTTGGTTCTCTTGTCCAACACCCCCCATTCAGGAGCTCAGAGAGTTAGAGAAAGGCTTCAAAAAATCCTGGAAAACCAGAACCTCAGGGCTACTGGAATTCCTTATACTGTTAGCGTTGAGGTCTATTCCGGGTCTGGAGAGAGTGCCGTCAATCTTTATAAAGTTCCAAAGATCATCACCCTGTCGAATCAGGTCAGCAAAAAGAGCCGTAAACGTAAATATCCCACGGTCGGAGAAGAGCTGGAAGAAGCGGTGGCCGGGTCTTTATTTTCAGGGCAAAAATAATAGAGCAGACCTTTTTTCTTACGTACCTCTAAGGCCAAAAAGAAAGTGGCAGTCAATTTTCAATTTGCACCTTACGGGAAAGAGTTCTTACCCGAACCCGGCACGATTGTCCCGGACGTCGGCATGAAAACTGTCCCTGGAGTTATAGACCATCATCAGCCTGAAGCCGAAGCTGAATGTGCAGCTTCACTGGTAGTTAAACACCCGGAGCTGGTGCTTAGCCATCTTCAAAAAAATGAACCAGAAATCACCATCATTACTCATCGGCTGCCGGATTTTGACGCCTCCAGCGCTATTTTCCTGACCTTAAAACTCCTGTAAACAGGAATCGTGGATGCCGCCATGAAGAAAATCGCGGATTATGCCCGGATGGTCGATTCAGCTACCCTCCCCAAAACCATTGAACTCAGCGCAACACCTTATGCTGTGCTTCGAGCTCTTTTCATAAACATCCAGAAGCCTGAGGATGAAGCCAATCTGGAAAGGGTAAACGAAGGCTTAAGGATGATGAAACTTCTTTATGAACAGGCATGTTCGGGGAAAGATATCCTGTCCAGCCGCCCCGTTTTTCAGGACATTGACCGGTATGAAAAAGCCATGCTCAGAGTGGCCGATGATTATTTAAATTACCTCGAAGACCTGGAAAAAGAAGAAATCATCAAGATTAACCTGCCGTTGCTTGATGGAAAAGGCTTCAAACCAGTCGACGGATTGCTGATTCAGAATCCAAGAAGTTTCCTTTTAAAGGAATGGAGCCACCGCGATGTTTTCAATTCTCCTTCAGGTAAGGGTTTTTCGTTCCTTCTTTCTAATTATGGCGGCCGGCGATTCATCATCGGTGTTGACCCGGAAGTCGGAGTTAACCTCAAAGGTCTGGGGAGTTTGCTGAATAAGAAGGAATCCCAAAAAAGAGAGAGAACAGGACGGCCGATTACTGAACGCTGGTATGAAGGCAATTGCCCTTTTTTCAATTACCGCATCATAGATTCGCCTCGGGACGGGCCATCGCTCACCCACCTGGAGGTCAGGGAAACCATTTTTGACTTCAGCGAGCAGTTTAAGAGTTAGCTCCAAAATTACGAGACAGTCAGTTCTTCTGGAAACCTTGCCACAAAAAACCTTAGAAGACTTCAGAGCAAACCTGCATTCTTGTGCTTCTGATAAATTTCTTCGGCTATGGCATCCAGAGCCAGCTGGTCTTCAGGAAGTGGGTCACCCTTTATCTGAAGCGGCGGCAGCAATTCTAACCTGAGGCTGTCCAGCATAGCTTTAAGCTGGTCAACAGCTCTCGACTTCCAGCCATAGGAGCCTATAAAACCGGCAAACAGCGCTTTTGGTCTCAAGGCGTTAACCAGAAACACAGCCTCAGCGGCCAGAGGATGCAGGCCGGTCAGCACAGTCGGCGAGGCGACGATTATCGTAGCTGCATCCACGAGAGCCATGGCCAGCCGGCCGATGTCTGTGACCGCCAGGTTGAAGGGTCTGACTTCAACATTCCTTTGAGCCAGAGACTGAACCAGATGATTAACCATTTTTTCTGTTGAACCATGCATGGTAACATGCGCAATGACCACCAGATTGCGTGGCTTCTCAGCAATCCATTCTTTATAAGCTTGAATGATGAATTCTGGACGGCGATAGATTGGTCCGTGACTTGGGGCAATAAATTTTAGGGGAAGCTGTTCAACCTTGTCCAGGTTTTTCTGGATTATCTTGCGAAAGGGCATCATGATTTCAGCAAAATATCTCTTGGCTGGCTCAATGATCAGGGCGTCTTCTTCTAAAAAAACCTCGGAAGAAGCCAGATGAGAGCCAAAAAGGTCACAGCTGAAAAGAATCCGGTCTTCTTCTAAATAGCTGAGCATTGTCTCCGGCCAGTGAACCCAGGGGAAATGGATAAACCTGATCGTCCGGCCACCCAGGTCCAGCTTTTCGCCATCGGCCACAGTTTTGATGCGGTCTTCTTCCACATGAAGATGAGTCTGAACAAGGTCCTCAGCTGTCGGGGTAATCAGAAGCTGAGCCCGGGGGTATTTCTCGAGAACAAAAGGAATTAAACCTGAATGATCCTGCTCGATATGATTAGCAATCAGGAAATCAATCTCAGGAAAATTTGCCAGGTTGTCTTTAAGAAAACCTATCTTGGTGGGGTCGATCGCATCAATCAGGGCGGTGTATCTTTCACCTTCAACCAGATAAGCGTTATAGCTGGTGCCTTCAGGCAGCGGAACAAGAGAGTCAAAAAGCCGGCGGTCCCAGTCTTCGGCACCAACCCAGTAGATTCCTTCCCATAATTTCTTTGGTCTCATTTTTTTCACTCCGATATTCAAAGCACTCATCGCCTATTTTATACTATTCTTATAAGATTTGTAATAATTATTTGACCACGGCTTCAGATTTCGGGAAACTTTTTTCTGGCAAGATACTTGATCTCAGGATGATACTCGTAGCCCATTTTCTTGAAAAGGCTTATCGACATAGTGTTATCTTCTTCGACCAGAGCGGCAAAAATTCTAATTCCTGCTTTTTCCAGTTCTTCCTCAGCTTGCTCGACCAGCTTCTGCCCCAGGCCCCGCCGGCGATGAGCCAGGTCAACCGCCAATCGGTTTATCCAGCCCTTACGGCCGTCATGAGTAGCTAAAACAGTCCCGACCACTTTTCCGGAATGCTCGGCCACCAGGAAAATGACCTGGCTTAGTTTGATCTGTCTTTCAATCTCTTGCCGGCTGTCCCGGCCTTTTGGTTTAACTGGGAGTTTACCTTCTTTCCAGAGTTCGATTACCTGCTCGTAATCGGTCATCGTGAATCTTCTGATGACTATCTCCATCAGGCCTCGCCTCACCGGAGAAAAATAAGAACCAGAAAACATCCAAGAAGATAACTTAGGCCGGCAATCAGAAGGCTGTGTCTCCTTTTAGCCCATCTCGCTTTGACCATGAAAACGCTTATGGATACCCATCCACTAAGCATTGCCAGGACGATAAAGGCTATGTAAAAGGTTTGAAACCAGCCCGGTCTGGAGAGCAAGTCAACCCACTCTTTCTGAGACATGCCCAGCAGATAAAAAACCGCTGTCAGAAGATGTGGTATCCAGAGCCAGAAAAGAAAGGGATAAAAGCTCAATGCCAATGAAACGGATAATTGACGAAAACTGACCGGCCTGGCTCTAAATAAATCCAGAGCCGTTCTGGCAAACAGGATGACGACCACCCAGCTAAGAACCAGCCAGGGGATCATCAGAATTGACTGCCAGAAGAAATAATTCTGCAGGCTTAAGGGCAGAATCGCAGGAATGCCGGGGAAATTTCCAGAAGCAGCCTGAACCAGAGAAGTCAGAGCAAAAGCTGAACTCAGAACGATCAGCCCCAAGAAACTTTTCGTCCAGATACCGGAAGTCATTTGATTCTGAAGCAAATCAAAATTGCTGCAGGGAAAGATAACAGCCCTTAATATTAGCTTTAAAATGCTTGAGAACACTTAAAATCTCCGGTCCCGACTCAGCCCATAAAAAGATTCTTAGAAGCAAAAACCGGGTCGCTGGTCAGATTGATGCCCAGTCTCCTCAACCCGGTCTCATCCCCGGGAGTGGGCATATGAGTCAGGTGCATTTCACAACCCCTGAGTTCTTTAAGTTTATCCAGTGCTAACTGAGTGGCCGGACTGGTCGGAGCAGTGATGGCCAGGCAGGTCAAGACTTCAGTCAGGTCCAGGCTCAGAGCTTTACCGCCGAGAATATTCTGTTTAAGGTAGCCAGCGTGCTGGAGAACTGTGGGCGAGAGCAAATGGATGTGGTCAGGGATACCTGCTAATTGCTTGAGAGCATTAAGCGCGGCACTGGAAGCGGCGTGCATTATTGGAGAATTATACCCTTTTACTATCCTTCCATCTTTAAGCTCCAGAGCGGCGCCAACGTAAATGCCATTATTGCCTTTTCCTTTTCTCTGAGCCTCAACAGCTGCTTCCCGGGCTAAAGGAACCACCGGTCTGTCCTCAGGCCTCAGGCCCAGCTCTTTCATCAACAACTCCGCTCTTTCCACTGTAGACTGCTCACTGAACCCGAGAACATATTCGCATTGATAACGAAAATAACGCCTTATTATTTCCTGCCGGGCAGCTTGCTGGACAACAGCATCATCCACGATTCCTTTTCTGACCACATTGACTCCCATATCTGTTGGCGATTTATAAGTGAACCCGTTGCCAGCAATTTTACCCAGAATTCTTTTCAACAGTGGGAAAGCTTCCACATCGCGGTTATAGTTTATAGCCCTCTGGTTATAGGCTTCTAAGTGGAAAGGGTCAACCAGGTTAAAATCGCCAAGGTCAGCTGTGGCCGCTTCATAAGCAACATTAACCGGATGCTTCAGGGGAAGGTCCCAGATCGGGAAGGTCTCAAACTTGGCATAGCCGGCTTTTAGCCCTCTTTTATGTTCATGGTAAAGCTGGGAAAGACAGGTGGCCAGTTTACCGCTTCCCGGACCGGGTCCGGTGACAATCACAAGAGGCCTGGCGATCCCAATGTATTCGTTGGCTCCGTAACCCTCTTCGCTGACTATGGTTTCAACATCCGTTGGATAACCGCGAGTGTATCTGTGAGTGTAAACCCTGATTCCTTGTCGCTCGAGTTTGTTTTTAAAAATTTTTGCAGATACCTGTTCTTCATACCTCGTAATGACCACGGCCGAAATCTCTAAGTTTCTTTCTCTGAGGTCGTCAATCAATTTAAGGGTGTCAGCATCGTAGGTAATGCCAAAATCAGCCCTCTGTTTTCTCCTTTCTATGTCACCCGCATATATACAGAGGATGATGTCAATCCGGTCGATTAGCTGCTGAAGTAATTTTACCTTGACGTTCGGGTCATAACCAGGAAGAACTCTGGCCGCATGAAAATCATTGAGAATCTTCCCGCCAAATTCAAGGTAGAGTTTATCAGGAAAAAGGGCTAACCTTCTGGCAATGGCGGCATTCTGTTCTTTTAGATAGGCTTCACTATCAAAACCAGTCTTCATCATTCCTGTGTTCTCATTTTTATCTTCTTGATGACTATATTACCAAAAAGACCGTAATCCATAACATTATACTCAGTTCCAGACGGCTGTCCACCTTCCGGGGCTTTCTGAAAAGACCCTGGCCAGGCCATCCCAGGCGGAGGATTAAGATGATGTGGACCGAGCGTGTTCTTCAACGTTCCATAGATTATAAGCCTGAGGTCATTTTTCCCCGGCTTAAGGTTCCTGGTGATCACCAGACAGTCTTCAGGGCCTAAAAAATAGCCTACCTGCTGGCCGTTAACCTCAAGCTCAGCCAGGGCCCCATTCCATCTGCCAGGACCAATTATAAACTCGGACTGTTCAGTTTCATCTTCATTGATCTCGATCGAAGTCGAATATTGCACTCTATGTCCATAAAAAGGTAATCCCTGACTCTTCCAGGAGCCAGCACTGAGCGGCCTTTCCGGAGTGATTACAAAACCTTGAGCGGCGGGAATAAGCGAAAAATCCCCGAGAATGTAAATCGGTTCCAGCTCAGCCAGAAGCTCAAAAGGATTGACTATAAGGTCAACGGTGTTCAGGCCTGTTCTAATCACCCTTTCCAGTGAGAACACACCGAAGGCTTTATCCAGCCACCAGGAATTAGGCAACGGCTCAATCGTCCGGCCATTGACCTGAACAATGAAAATCTCAGGTCTTTCTACCACCAGCTTCAACGATTTTCGGTCAACTCCTGAAGCGACTGTAAAAGAAAAGCGCGCCTTAAAACCTGTGCCAAGATTGAAAGTATTCCGGGAAATAATGCTGTCCTGATACTGAACGGCTGAGTCCCAGGGATTTTGCTCGAAACCATGAAAATTATAGGTTTTTTTCTGCGCCTGATAAAAATACAGGTTTTTTTCTTTGCGGCTGTCAAGAGCCAGGTCGCAGTAATCAATGGTCAGGAGATTGGGATCAAGTCTCTGAACCCTCAAGGGTTCAGAATAAACAATCTCTTCTTCAGCTTCCCCTTTTTCACTCCCGAACGATTCGCGGGCAGATTCTTTGTAATAGACGGCCAGAAGAAGGCTTTCGCCCGGCTTTAAGGAGAACTGAAGATAAAGTCTTCTGCCCTTTTTCTTCGAATTATAGGCTTCAATCTGGCCGCTAAAAGCATCCCATTTCTCGACAGATTTTCCTCTTAATTTCACCTGACCCGAAGCCACTTTATCCGGACTGACGTTAGCGAGAAACAGAAGCTGCCCGTCTTTAAACTCCCGCCTATGATGAAAGAGCATCTGTCCGTTGTTCAAATCTTCAAATTCAATCTCCGGCTTTAAATTCTTTGAAATAAGAGCTTCGTCCAATGGCTGACCCGAAACACTTTTGAACTTACCTGAAGATTTGAGTTCTTCTGCCAGAGAAGAAAGCTGACCTCCAACAAACAGCTGGCTTTCTGCCCAGGATAAGATTTTTCCACCAGCCTTTAGGAAATTTTTTAGCAGCCTGGCTGTTGAGGGCTCCAGGTTTTCTGTCCCTGGAGGCAGAATTACCAGGTTATAAAACCTGTGGCCGACCCGAAGTTTTCCGCCAGCAACTTTACCATAATCCTTGATGATAAATTCGCTTCCGAGGTCATATTCCACCTGCTGTCTTTCAAGCTCATGGACAAAATTCTGAAAATCACAACCGATCTTCTCAAACTGCTCATTTTTTTCTGCTGGTGAAAAATACATCCAGGCTGAGGTTGTCGGCTCAATCACCAGAATCCGGTTGACCTGCTCGCCCGAACTTAAAACCACAGACAAACGACCGAAATAATCATTCATCAAACCGTAAGCGTGCCACCAGGGTTCGTGGTAAGAGAAAGACAGCGGGTGGTCCCTTTTCCTGGCTCCGGCAATGGTCAAATAGGCCAGATGCTGGTTTAAGAAATTAACACCGAGAGCATATTCCCAGTCTCCGATTCTCTTCTGGTCAAAGAAAGTCAGGTCCCAGCCACTGGCGCCATAGGTTTCAGAAAGCGTTCTCTTCCGGCCCAATTGATTGGCTACACTCCGCAGTTCTCTGACTGCTCTGGAATTACCGAACTGGGCGTGGGGATCAAGCCGCCAATCGTTCATCAAAATATCAATCCCCGGCATATGAGCATAAGAATTAAGAGCCATGCTGTCGGGAGCAGTCCTCGGGACGGGCCAGTCATGCTCCCAGTAATGACCGGTTAGCTGAAGATTGTTCTTCTGGCAATAATCGTAATAAGGTCTTGCCCAATTCTCGATAAATAGTTCCAGACAGGTCAGGTAAAAATCGTGCCGGACCCGGCGGAAATCTCCTTTCTCAAGTAGCAAGGAAGGCGATTCCGTCCGCAGCTCATAACCGCGGCGCTGACTGAATTCAGTAAACAAACCCGGAGTGTAATTGACCGCCCAGGTGCCTCCGGCTGGAGCAATCTCTGCTTCGTCCTGAAAGGTTCCGGGAACAGTCAAACCGAACTCATCTCCACAAACTTGCTTATATGCTTCGTGCGTAAGATGCAGAAAAGCCTGCGTCACGCCGGGTGTCATCAAGTCAACGTAAGTGAATCCTCCATACCAGGGAGATGGTTTTTGGTGAACAACTTCTAAAAGCCAGTAGTTACCTTCACGCCAGGCTTTTTCGCCAGCTCGAACTCTATCAGTGATATCCACGAAACCAGCATTTTCTTCCTGAAGGATACAGATAAGGTTCTGCGTATCTCGGATCTCAGGCCTCATAACCCTGGTGGCGCGCAGGCCTGAGCGTGCGGCATCCGGCAAGGCTGCTGGCACAAGACCGCCGGCAAAACCCGAAGGATAAGAATTCTCGTCGTAGATCCAGATTTTAAGACCGAGCACTTTGCCCAGATTCACTGTCTCTTTAAAAAGAGATAGCCATTCTTCAGAAAGGTAGGGCGTGACCAGACCGGGCCGGGGATGGACAAAAACTCCACCAAAGCCTTTATCCTTGAAATCAACAAGCTGCTCCCTTATAGTGTCCACGGTCATCAAATCGTTCCAGACCCAGAGAGGAGCTGGACGGAAATCAGCGGGCGGGTTTGAGAAAACCTTTAAGGTTTCGGTTAACGTATCAGTTATTTGAATTTGTTTTCTACAGCTGGTAAATAAGATAGGGAACAGAATAGTAATTGAAAAATAGATTAACAGAATTAGTTTATTCATCTCGTTAATTTTCTTTCTCATCCTGGCTCCTTCTTTATTTGCCTACAGTCAATTTATAAAACCAGGTCTTAAGTTGTCAAACCCGAATAACTGATTTTTTCTCGACTATTAATCTTAATTCCTGGAAAAAGCCCTCAGCCAAGTCAGGGTCAGCTTTTTCCTTGACTTATTTACCCGTAAGGAAGTTATAATTTTTCATTGATGGCAAAGAATCCAGCTTGAAAAAGGAGAATCATCATGATCAAAAAAAGTTTGAAGGAAAGAATTGGCTCTGATAGTTTCTTTATCACTCACTTTCTAATCATTTTAACTTTATTGCTTTCTCTTACTCTCTCGGCCCAAGAGGAAGCCAACCCGTTTTTCTCAGACTACAGGACTCCGTTTGAGAGCCCGCCGTTTAATCTGATTCAGAACCAGCATTTTCTACCGGCTATAAAGAAGGGCATTGAGCTGCAGCAGGCTGAAATCGAAGCCATAACCAGTAATAATCAACCTCCAAGTTTTGAGAATACGGTTCTGGCTTTTGATCGGAGCGGCAAATTCCTGAGCCGGGTGATGGCCGTGTTCGGAGCTCTCCAGGGAGCAAACACTTCTTCTGAGCTCCAGAAAATAGCTGAACAGGCCGTTCCGCTCACCAGCCAGCATCGCTCCAGCATTTATCTTAACGAAAAGCTATTTTCCCGGATAAAGAAGGTCTATGACCGAAAAGATCGCCTCAAACTGGGTGAAGAGGAAAAATTCCTTTTGGAAAAGACCTATCAGGATTTTGTAAGAGCTGGAGCTTTATTAAATGCGGAAGCCAAGGAAAGATTGCGACAGATAGACCGGGAGCTTTCGCTGCTAAGCTTAAAGTTCGGGAATAATGTTCTCCAGGAAACCAACAGCTTCAAGCTGGTCATAGAAAACCCGAAATATTTAGAGGGTTTGCCACAGAACGTAATCGACATCGCTGCTGAAGCTGCCAGAAAGGCGGGGCTGGAGGGTAAATGGGTCTTTACGACTCAGGTTCCCAGCATAATTCCATTTCTCCAGTATGCCAAGAATCGTGAGCTCCGCCAGCGTCTGTTTCAGGCTTATTTGAGCCGGGGCGACAGGTTCAATGAGTATGACAATAAAGAAATCATAAGAAAGATTATCGCCCTCCGTACCGAAAGGGCCAATCTCCTTGGCTATCCCACATTTGCGCACTATGCTATGGAAGTCAACATGGCCAGAACGCCGGAAAAAGTGGAAGAATTCCTGATGGACCTCTGGAAGTATGCGCTTAAACGGGCTAAGGCTGAACTGGACGAAATGCAGCAGATTGCTGATGAAGAAGGGGCTGGAATAAAGATTGCTCCCTGGGACTGGTGGTACTACGCAGAAAAACTGCGTAAGAAAAAATACAACCTGGAAGAAGATCAAATCCGTCCTTATTTTTCCATGGACAATGTAAGAACTGGAATCTTCATGCTGGCCGGTCTGCTGTACGGACTCAGATTTGAAAAGAGAACAGACGTGTCCGTTTACCACCCTGAAGTTGAAGTTTATGAAGTCAGGGAAAAAAATGGCCAGCATGTTGGCTTGCTCTATCTCGATTTTCACCCCAGGGCTTCTAAAAGAAGCGGCGCCTGGTCAGGAGCCCTCCGTCGCCAATCATATGAGAACGGAAAAAGAGTGGCCCCTCTGTCCACCATCACCTGCAATTTTACCAGGCCAACAGAGAAGGCCCCGGCTCTGCTGTCTCTGGATGAAGTCAGCACCTGTTTTCATGAGTTTGGACATTCCCTGGCCACCCTGCTGTCAAATGGTAAATACAATAACCGGTTCGTCCCGAGAGATGGGGTCGAATTGCCATCCCAGATCATGGAAAACTGGGCTTTTGAACCAGAATTACTTAAGCTCTATGCTAAACATTATGCCACCGGTGAAGTCATTCCAGATGAGCTGATAAAGAAAATCAACAACAGCTCTCTCTTTAACCAGGGCTTTGCTTCCACCGAATATCTCGCCGCAGCTCTTCTCGACATCTACTGGCACAAAACGATCTTTAAAGAAGATTATGAGGTGAACGACTTCGAGAAGCAGGTCCTGAACCAGATAGGCTTGATTGAAGCCATTGCTCCCAGGTATCGCAGCACCTATTTTCAGCATATCTTCTCGGGTGGTTATTCAGCCGGATATTATGTTTATATCTGGGCTGAAGTCCTGGACAGCGACGCCTTTGAGGCCTTTAAAGAGCGTGCGCTTTTCGACCAGAAAACAGCGCTTAAATTCAGGCAGGAGGTGCTGGAAAAATACGGAACGGCTGATTTCTTAAAACAATATATCAAGTTCCGTGGCCGCGAACCCAGGAAAGAACCTCTGCTCAAAAAGCGGGGCTTTATCGAGTAAATATAATCTAATATTCATGGCGGAGAGGGCGGGATTCGAACCCGCGGTACCAGCTTTCACTGGTACAATCGCTTAGCAGGCGACCCTGATCGACCACTCCAGCACCTCTCCGATTCAGAAGCAGGCTTATTTTAACACTTTTTTGGTCTGAAAAAAATCCCTTGACCCGGCCCGGAATAAAGTCCATTAAATCTATTCTCTGGCTCATCAAAAAAATAAATTGATTTAATTCTGCAATCCCTAAGTCAAGCTATTAAAATTCTCATCATATTCTAAGCAGAAGCGAAGACAATGGGAACGGAGATACAGGTTATTTATAACCGTTAACAGTAAAATCTTCAGCCGCCCGCTCAGGAAATGAACAAGACTCTCCGCCCCCGCCCCTTTTATACCGTTGAAGTAGTGTCTTATTTTGCCACAGTCTTACCAGCAATTGTTTTTTCTTTGTGGGCACCCTTTGTCGTATGAATCAAAAAGCCCTCTTTGCCCGAAAACCACACTTCTGAGAGAACATAGACTGTGAAATATTCTGTGTAAGAAGGAGCAAAATCACCCACTTCATCGAAGACAAGGTGCGGCTCTTCTGTGGGCTTCTCCGGCGGCGACAGCAGCTTCTCAGCAACAGGAAGCTCCAGCTCTTTCCCGGTGCCGAGTTGCCGGAGAAAAAGCTTTCCTTCTTTATTAAGACCAAACCAGTATTCTCCAGCCGGAATCTTTTTGCCGGCTGCCTTGAATTCAAAGGGAACGGTAAACACAGCCTGCGCTTCACTGGTTAGCGGTCCTGTTTTTGTTCTTGGAGCAGAGGCAGCGGGCAAGACCGTCATTGATCCTATTATTGTAATGAACAGAACTATTAAAAGGAATTTTTTCATGGCCACCTCCTTCTTTCTTTCAAACGAGTATCTGTCCCCCGGTGGAGCCACTGGCCACAGGCAGGAACACTTCTTCTTCAACCCCGTGCTTTATAGCATCTTCCATGGCCTCAATGAAGGTATCAATTTCCTCAAGCGTGGTGTAGATGTTGGGCGAGATACGGAGAGCCTGGTAGTCAAAAACCTGGTTAGGCGGAGCGCCACCAACAAGAGGAACAACGATAATCCTGTACTTCTGCTTCAGAAAGTTAGCCAGAGCTCTAACATCTATACCTTCAATATAACAGGCTGCCACGCCCCAGGCCTGGGCTGGCTCTGAAAGGTCAGTGAGCATTTTAAACTTCGGGTATTTTCTAAGGGCATTGGCATAGCGCAGAGTCAGATAACGCATGCGGGCCGCCTTCCGCTCAGTTCCAATTGCCTGATGATAAGCCAGAGCTTCGCCCAGAGCTGCTCTGATACCCCAGGGGTGTGTGCCAATAGCTTCAAACTTGCGGATATCGCTGTCCTGTTGCTCTGGCGCAGCCTGTAAGGGCCAGAATTTCGGGATCATCTCCCGTCTGACATAAAGACAGCCGTTGCCGATCGGTGCCAGCAGCCACTTGTGAAGGCTTACGCCGTAAGCATCACACTCTAAATCTCTTAACTGGAATGGGAAATGACCCAGGGCGTGGGCACCGTCAACTATGGTTACTATGCCCTTAGAGCGCGCCAGTCGAGCTATTCTCTGGACCGGAAAGAGCTGTGCGGTGAGGTTAGTGATATGACAGAAATGGAAGACCTTGGTCCGCGGTGTAATGGCTTTCTCAAATAGCTTGTATAAGTGGTCCTGGGTTGCGGGAACAGGAAATTGAAGCCGCGTTACCCTTATTCCTTCGCGGCGCATACGCTGGTCCCAGGTGGTCAGCATGCGTGGATAATCCTGCTCCGTGGTAACGACTTCATCTCCTGGCTTGAGGTCGATCCCGTTCTGAACAATCTGAAGGGCTTCGCTGGCTCCACGTGTCAGAGCCAACTCCTCCGGGTCGCAGCCAAACTCTTTGGCCATGCGGCGCCGGATAGTCTCTATGTTACCCGCCACCATGCCCTGGTAATGAACGGGAAGCATGTTGATCATTTCAGTATAGCGAAAAGCAGACTCAAGGACGACGCGCGGGCAGGGACAGGTGAAGCCGTTGTTGAGATTGATGAGGGAACGGTCGAGCTTGAAACCCAGCTGAACTTCTCTCCAGTAGAATTCGTCCCTGGCCACTTCTTCCGGCGACATATTCGCCACTGACTGCGACGCTGCTTCAACCCTTTCCAGGTTGGCTGCATTCCAGGTAAAGGCTACTGCTCCAGCAACACCCGCGGCACGCAAAAATGATCTCCGGCTCATGCTTAGGGGTTTCATGGAACCTCCTCCTTTCTTGACTGGCACCGTCGTTACGGATGCCGCGCGTATTTTAATTTGAGGAATTGAAGAAAGTCAAGGAGGGCCGGTCTTAATCGATTCCATCTATATCGTAATTAATGGCGCCCATGTAATTTATTGAAGGGCACGATTTCGATCGAAAAGCTGATCTTCCTCGCTCCTTCTCTATGTTTGATAACATCTTATGAGAAGTTGATATATCTGTTTCCTAAATAAAACACACAATGAATGCCGAACAGCCGGGTTCATTTTCAGTGGCGGAGGGAGAGGGATTCGAACCCCCGTTCCGGGGTCACCGGAAAGCGGTTTTCAAGACCGCCGCCTTAAACCACTCGGCCATCCCTCCGGTGAACTGATATTTTAACCTTAGTTGAAATGGCTGGCAAGAGAAGGAAAAATCTCAAGCTCCGCAGATAACTTCTCGCTCTGCTCCCCTGAGACCGGGGTTCTAATTATTATCCATTTGATTCCTATTGTTCTGTTTGCTTTGCCTTGTTAGACACAAAATCTTCTTTTAAGATGACAACCATTTCAAGGCGAAAGAAACGATTATGAAATTGACTCCGTCTATCTTGAATCTCAAGCCGAGATTCTCTTCATTCCATCCATGTATGGTTTGAGAACTTCTGGAATAATCACCGAGCCGTCTTTCTGTTGAAAATTTTCCAGGATGGCACTTACTGTGCGGCCAACGGCCAGACCGGAACCGTTCAGGGTATGAACGAACTCTGGCTTTGATTTTGGTCCCCTCTTGAACCTGATCTGAGCCCTTCTCGCCTGAAAATCAAAACAATCGGAGCAGGATGAAATTTCCATATAAGCATTTTTAGAAGGCATCCAGACTTCAAGGTCATAGGTCTTGGCACTGGCAAAACCCAGATCCGCGGTGCACAGCTCCACTACCCTGTAAGCCAGACCGAGCCTTCTCAACACTTCCTCAGCACAGTTAGTCATATATTCAAGCTCGGAAAGCGAGCTCTCAGGCAGAGAGAAAATCATCATTTCCACTTTATTAAATTGATGTTGCCTGACCAGCCCTCGAATATCTTTTCCGTAAGAACCGGCTTCACTGCGGAAGCAGGGAGTGTAAGCCACAAATCTTTCTGGCAGTGCCTCGGCTTCCAGAATTTCATTACGGAAGATGTTGGTCAAAGGCACCTCAGCTGTTGGAATCAGGTACCATTCATAACCCTGGATTTTAAACAAATCATCGACAAATTTTGGCAGATTGCCGGTGCCGGTCAGACTGGCTTCGTTGGCAATAAAAGGCGGAAGAACTTCTTTAAACCCCATCTCTTTAGTATGCAAATCAAGCATAAAATTAATCAGAGCCCTTTCCAGCCTAGCACCAGCCCCATAATAGACAGCAAATCTGGAACCAGCGATCTTGGCCGCCCTCTCAAAATCCAGAATTCCCAGACGGCGCCCTATATCCCAGTGGGCTTCAGGCTCAAAATCAAAGACAGGCGGCTCAGCCCACTTGCGCACAACCACATTGTCATCAGGATTCTTGCCCACCGGCACGGATTCATGAGGCAAATTAGGAATACGGAGCAAAAGTGAATTCAGACCTGCTTCGAGCTCCCTTTCCTGTTTTTCCAGGCCCGCGATTTCCTGGCCGATTTTTCTGGACTCTTCGATGAGCGCAGATGCTTCCAGGCCGCTTTTCTTCAGTTTCTGGACTTCGTCAGAAATGCGGTTGCGTTTTTCTCTAAGACTCTGGAGCTTTTGAGTGATTCCTTTTATTTCAGCGGATAAGTGATAAACTTCATCCAGATCACTCAGGGCTTGAGGCTGATCGCGAAAGCTCAATCTCTTCTTAGCTTCTTCGAAATTTTCCTGGACATATTTAACGTCTAACATGGCAAAAATTATACCACAACTGCGCCCTCAAATTACAAAAAGGCTTTAGACTTTTCCCGAGGTGACTCTCTGAGACAATCCGCCGCTCAACAATCCTGGTGAACCCGGCATCTTAAGCCTGATCAATGTCTGGAATTTCTCAACCTCTTCCTCGGGACTCAAAATACCGCATATCATGGAAAATTGGGAGTTAAATAATTCCTTGAAACGGACGGGGTTATTTTAGTATAAACAAACGCAGGAGAAAGGATAAGATTATGAGCGGAAAACATCCTCGAGCTCTCGGCTACATCTTCTTTACCGAAATGTGGGAAAGGGTTGGCTTTTACACCTTGATGGCCATCCTGGTTCTTTACATGGATAACATTCTGAAGTGGTCTGATTCTAAAAAAGGTGACTGGTATGGAATCTTCTTAGCCCTGTGCTATTTTTTCCCTCTGGCCGGCGGCTGGTTAGGTGACCGGGTACTCGGCCGCCTGAAAACAGTCCGCGCCGGGGCTGTTCTAATGGCTACGGGTTATATCGGCTTAGCCCTGTCTTCAGTTTCACAGACAACCTCTTTTATCCTGGGGATTCTGTTGATCGCTGTCGGCACAGGAGTCTTCAAGGTTAACATGTCAGTTCTCGTTGGAAACATATACAAGGGCCGGCCGGAGCTCAAGGACGCTGGTTTCAACATCTATTACATGGGCGTTAACCTGGGAGCGATGATCGCCCCGCTAATCGCCACTTTGAACAATGCAGTTTTCCACAGCTATCATCTTTCATTCTGGGTTTCAGCCGCTGGATTAATCATCGCTCTATTAATCTTTCAGGCTGGCAGAGCACATTTAGCTCTGGCTGATGATTTGAGAGAAAAATTAAAAAGCCAGGAATTAGCCCGCAAAAATGAAGCCCAGGATAAATTGCACCATCATCAGGACGAAGCAAGCCCGGGCTTACGGAAAACAGATGATAACCAGGGAAAAGATTACACCGACAGAATTTTCACCCTGATCATTCTCTTCGCCATAATCATCTTTTTCTGGGTAGCTTTTTACCAGAATGGATTTGCCCTGACTCTTTTTGCTGCCAGGTCGACCATCGTTAAAAACTGGCTCAGGCCCGAAACCTATCAGTTCTTTGAACCCTTTTTCATTCTGGCCTTAACTCCTCTGCTTCTTTACATCCTCGGCCAGCTGAGGCAAAAAGGTCAGGAACCAGCAACGCCGCGCAAAATTCTCCTGGGAATGCTTTTCATGACCGCGGCCATGTTTATCATGGTTGTGGCCTGTCTGAAAGGCGGAAACCAGGACCAGAACATAGTGTCTCCAGCCTGGTTAATCGGGACTTACTTTGTGGTCACCATCGCTGAAATTCTTATTTCGCCCATGGGGCTATCGTTTGTCTCTAAGGTGGCCCCGGGCAGAATCCGGGGTTTGATGATGGGCGGCTGGTATGCAGCTATCGCCTTTGGAAGCTATGGCAGCGGTTTTCTGGGCAAATTTTATAGCCGATTTCCCCATCATCAGTATTTTCTTATCCTGGCGGGGTTGCTGGCTCTGGCTGCCGTCTTGGTTTATCTCTTTATGAAAAAACTGGAGCGCTACGCCGGCTGAATCAGTCTGGAAAGCAGTTGATATAAAAAAACTGTCAAACTGAACCGGTGGTAAGGATGCCAAAATCGATTTATCCGGATATTAAAAGTTGAAACTTAAAGCAAGAAGCCAAGTTTTTAAGGAGGATCGATGAAAGAAACTTTGATTAAAGAAAAAACCGGGCAGGCAGTAAAAATACTGCAGGAATTCAGTGTGGATTGCTGGATTACCTTTACCCGAGAAAGTGAAATTTGTGGGGACCCGACTCTGGCCTTTCTGGCTCCGGGACATGTAACCTGGCACTCAGCTTTTATCATCAGTCGGAGCGGCCGCAAAAGAGCCATCGTTGGCCTTTATGACAAGAAAGCAATTGAAGAAACCGGAGCTTATGAAACGGTTGACGGCTTTGTCACCGGAATTAAGTACCCATTGCTCAATTACCTCAAAGAGCTTCAACCCCGTCAGATAGCGATCAATTATTCTAAAACCAGCGAGATTTGCGATGGTTTAACCCATGGCCTGTACCTGACGCTTTATGAGATGCTAAAAGAAGCTGGTCTGGAGAACCGGTTGATCTCGGCCGAAAAAATCGTCTCTGCTTTAAGAGAAAGAAAGTCCCCCGTGGAACTCCAGGCAATACGAAAAGCAATTGAAATCACAGAAGAAATCTTTGAAGCTGCCAGCCATTTCATTAAGCCCGGCAAAACTGAAAAAGAAATCGCTCAGTTCATGCTGAACGAAGTCAGGAAAAGGGGTCTAAGCACTGCCTGGGGTGAAAGCACCTGCCCGGCTGTTTTTACGGGTCCAGAGACTGCTCAGGCTCACTATTCACCGACGAACAGGAAAACTGAGCCAGGCCATATTCTTAACATGGATTTCGGAGTTAAAGTTGACAATTACTGCTCTGACAGGCAAAGAACTTTTTACATTCTCCGGGAAGATGAAATCCAGGCTCCGGAAGATGTGAGGCGTGGCTTTGAAACGATTGTCAAAGCCATCGATGAAGCCAGGAAGGCAATGAAACCCGGTGTTAAGGGCGTGGAAATTGATCACATTGCCCGAAAAATCATCACCGATGCCGGCTACGAAGAATTCCCTCATGCCCTGGGTCATCAGGTTGGCCGTTTTGCCCACGACGGCACAGCCCTTCTCGGGCCTCGCTGGGAAAAATATGCGGACAAACCACTCCAGAGATTAGAAGCCGGGATGGTTTTTACCCTTGAGCCGAGATTAACTGTGCCCGGCAAAGGAGTGATCACGATTGAGGAAATGGTGGTGGTTGAAAATGGAGCTGAATTCCTTGGCCACCCACAGAAAGAGCTGATTCTGATTCGATGAAGCAGAATTAATCATCTGGTAGCTCTATTGTCTGGCTCAGAACACCTGAATTTTATCAGGCCGCTTGATTTCCTTTTTGTCTAAAAAACAAACTTAAAATATCAATAATCTTTCGCTGTCCGATTAAATAATTTCCCTCTGGATTTTAAATGAAGAAAATTCGGGCTGTGCCGGGTCAGATACATT
>Ga0172363_10000486_pt1 | contig 30007 bp, 22 predicted proteins | sample LakKivs2_kivu2a2_FD_114541 | JGI IMG/M metagenome (GOLD analysis project Ga0172363, IMG submission 114541) | Sediment microbial communities from Lake Kivu, Rwanda - Sediment s2_kivu2a2 | ecosystem: Environmental > Aquatic > Freshwater > Lake > Sediment | place: Rwanda: Western Province, Lake... | reverse complement strand
TTTTCATGGTGGTTTCTCCTCCTTTGGCCTTTATAGGCCATTTTGAGTTTTTCACCTCTGATTATAACAGATCAGAGGAGAGGAACCACCTTTCAAATTTCAACTGTCAACGGGACAAGCTCTTAATAGGGACAGTTACCTACTTAAAATTCATACGTCATTCTGGAAATGAACATTCTGGACATTTCCCAGAAATTTCCGTGCCTGGTGAAAAAACACCTGGTCCTGAACCCGACAAATGTATAGACAGGCATTCCTGCCACCTGATACTGTATGCCGTTTTCAAGGGAATAGCCGATGCCGCGGCTCCTTGACGACTGCACATCCGTGCCTTCTGTGTATTTCCATCCGCGGTCAATGGTGTAATAACCCTCTATTAATCCGACGACTGAAATTCCTGTTGAACCTATCTCCCGTATTGTCCTGAATCCCAGCCCCAGAGCATGCATCCAGTTCTTTTCAGCGTCACGGTTGTCTCCGCATCTTATCAGCCGTTCAAGGTCATAATAAAAATAGCAGATGTGCACGGCGAGATTTTCAGCAATATTAAACCCCGACGCTGCATTGAATTCCCAGTAACCGTTCCCGTCGAGCCTGTATGTGCCTGCGCCGTATTTGTAATCGATGGCAATATCCTCTACTGAGACACCGCCGTGATACCCGGAAATATCTATGTAAAATCCTGCAGGAAAGGAAATGAGAATCTTCGGACCGTAAACAGTGCAGTAATTGATGGTTGCGTCGTAATTCCACCCTGAACCAAGGTCGAAATCCTCTTCAAACTGGAAGCTGGTCAGACTTCCGCTGACTTCGATTTTCAGTCGTGAATCAGCGTTTTTTTCCGGTGTTTCCGGACGGACATCTGCCGGACACAACAAGCCTGCAGAAAACAAAAGGATAAGCAAAAGCGGACGGATTTTCTTCATTGGAAACAGTTACGGTGCCTCGCCACCACAAGAAATAATCCGAAACACACCAGCAGTACAATAACAGCAATAATGCTAAATATAATCCCGACAGTCCAGAGCCACTGGTTGACGCCGCCTATCTGCGACAATACAGATGTTATGTCGCCTGTGGGCCGCACAGAGCGGATTTCCTGTATGCGTTTCTTTGCATGCTTGTAATAAAGATAATTTGCAGCTATTGTCCAGACAAACCACAGAATAAAGTTCACGTATGGAATGCACATGCTGATAAAATTCAAAACAGCCCAGAGATACATTTTCCGGTATAAAAACCAGCAGAATGATGCCAGAAATGCAGGCCAGTGCCAAGTTGCCTGAAAATCATCTATACCTGCGACGTTGAATTTCCGGAATTTGGGCAGATATTTATGGACATTCGGACCGATAAACGCAACCAGATTCTGCTCGAAATCATCCGGCTGCGCAGCAGGTGGAGCAACCGGTTCCTGTCTTTCTCCGCAACCAGAGCAGAATATGCTGCCTTCGGTCAATTCTTTACCGCACTTTCTGCAAAATGGCATGTTCTTTCTCCTTTTGGAAGATATATTATCATAAAATTACAAGGCGACACAATAAATAATTCCCTGAAAGCAGGTACAGGCACAAAATAAGGTGACACAATACTTAATTCCAGACGAAAAGCAGGGACAGGCACCACTTTTGACAATGGGAAAAAGCATCCAAAAGTAGAGCCAGTCCCTGTTTTTCAGAATTAAGTATTGTGTCACCTTGAATTTTCCTGCTGATCCGCGGCGATTTTTTGATAGACGCGCACATACTCAATTTCATAACTGGTCGGAAACGGTGTTTTAGACGGATCTCCTCCGCAGGAACCGCCGATTGCCAGGTTCAGCAGCATATAATGAGGCTGGTGAAATGGATTTTGGGGCCCTCTGTCGGTAGGATTAACGGTCTTGCTCAAGTCAATGGTATTAAGCAGGATATCATCGACATAAAGCTCGATATAGTCCTTGTCCCAGTCCATCCGCCAGACATGGAAACTTTCATCCCAGCCGGAGCCGGCAAATGAGGCGACAGGTTTTCTGCTGGTGTTCCACTCTGCTTTCCATCGCTGCCCGGTTCCCCAGCAGGCATTGGCAAGAATGTTCCCCTTATAATACTCCATCAGGTCTATTTCTCCGCAGCTGGGCCATTCTCCCTCAACTCCGAGAAACCAGACTGCAGGCCAGAGTCCTGACTGAGTCTTTATCCTGGCTTTTACCTCAAACCTGCCGTACTTCCAGCTGTGCAAACCCTTGGTTGTTATGGCTGAGGAAGTGTACTCTGCGAACTTCCGGTTCTCCTTCCAGTTACTGCTTCCTTCTTTATAGTCGGGATTCTCCTTTTGCCCGCGGCGTCCCTCAATGACCAGTTTGCCGTCCTTGCAGAACGCGTTGTCCTCCTGGTACCATTGGAATTCCTCATTTCGCACAAAACCTTTTTCAAATGTCCAGTTTTTCGGGTCAGGACTGCCGTCTTTTTCAAACTCATCAGACCAGAGCAGCCGGTAGTCATCTGAGTTTCCATTTTCTCCGGCACTGACGACGCTTGAAAACAAAAGACAGCACGTCAATAAGGCGAAAGTTTCCATATTATTTTTTTCCCTTTTTTTGGAGGAAGATTTTCGCCACAGCATTAGCTGCGGGTTTCGGACGGCCTTCAAAATCAATTATTGATGTGTTGGAAGTGCAGGGAAAACCGTCGTGTCCCATCCATATTATAAACCCGCCGCATTTCGGGAAACGCGACTTTGTTGCCTGTGCGGCTATAGCAAGGGCCTGCGACTGTCTTTCCTGGCTCCATCCGACATATTCTTCGAGGTCATGCGGTTCTCTTCCATGCTCCTCTGCGAATACATGCCGGTCAAACCACCATGAAGTTCTGCGCCACAACGGATTTTCAAGGGAGACAGGCACGGGATTCGATTCTCCGGAATATTTTTTGATAATGTCGACCGGACTCGCACCCGGACATCCTGCCTCTGAATGGAACAATGCATCATCGTTTTTCCAGTAGCGCCTTTGAGCATTCATGTTTTCTTCAATCATTTTCCATGGGCCATGAACGTCCCAGTGCAATCCTTTGCCGAACTTTTTCTCATCAGCCGTGCACCTCGGCCCGGATGCCGACGTCGGCAGAAACCTGCGGCTAGGATCCAGCTTTTTTACAATCCCGGCGAAGCGTCCTATCAGCGGATGCGAGTTATCAACCGGCCTGCCGCCGCCGGTTTTCCTTCCGTCAAGTCCCTGCTGTAATTCATTTCCGCCGCACCAGAGGAGAAGCGACGGATGATGCTGTCGGCGACGGATATACGATTCAGCGACACATGAAAGGACCTCAATGGATGTTTCGTCTTCCGGCGGCCAATTGTCAATTCCTGAAGACGACAAAGGAAATTCCTGCCATACCATCAATCCTTGTTCGTCGCAGTCCCTGTAGAAAGATTCTTTCTCCAGCACTGCTCCGCCCCAGACGCGGAAAACATTGCATCCGAATTTCCTGTAAAGTTTGACGAGCCGCAGTGTTTCGGCTTCTGTGCTATCAGCGAAATTCGGACGTAAAGGCGTCCAGTTCACTCCCTGAAGAAAAACAGGAATATCATTGACAAGGCAAATCCACGGGTCTGCATTTTCAGGAGCACCGTCGCATTTTCGCCATTCTATATGCCGGAATCCGACTGTCCGCGAAATCACATCTTCTGTTGCGCCGGCCTGTCCGACAAGCTCAATGGCTACATCGTATAAATTCTGCTTCCCCATTCCGTTCGGCCACCACAGCGATACAGGCAGTCCATCCATGCAAATTTCCGATTCTGCAAATTCCGCAGCAGGAATCGACTGCCGGTGAATTTCCTTTCCGTTTTTCGCTTTGACTGAAACCTTTACCGAACATGAACCGGCGTTCCTGATTTTTCCTGAAAGTTTTATCCCGCCGGTGCATTTTACAGGATCGGCGTCAGCCGTACAGTACAATTTTTCAATCTGCGGCCCCCTGCTTATCTGCAGGAATATCCTGTCCCATATTCCAATCTGAACCAGACGGCTTATCCAGTCCCACCCGTAGTTGAAACGCGGCTTCCACTTATTGATTCTGGACGTATAACCGGTCTGCCCGAGCCAGCGCGGAGGAGGCATAAATACGATTTCCAGTCTGGCTGTCTTATTGCTGCGGATTTGAGATGTAATATCAAATTCGTACGGTATGAAGGCGTTGTCGAATGTCCCTATCTCTTTTCCATTAATCATGACGCAGCCGTTTCCATCAAGACCTTCCATTCTCAGAATCACACCTGCGCCTGCGGGAATGACGTCGCAGGATATTTCCGTCGCAAAAATCCAGTCGCGGTTTTCCACCCACTCGCAGTCCCTGGCATTCATGCCGAAATTCCAATCTTTTATCAGTCCTGCCCTGAGGAGCGCGCTCTGGACAGAGCCTGGAACCTTCGCCGGAAGCGGTGCGATTTCAGGTAGTGTGGATACGCCTGCTTCCACCGAATAAGACCATCGCCATGAGTCCGGCATAAATCCTCTAAGCGTCCACTTAAGATTCGACAGATCAATTATATTTTTCATCTATGGCAATCCCTTCTTAGAAAAAATTTTTATCACGGGTTTTTCTATATTGCAAGGCGGATGCCCCTATTCAAAACGAAATTGTCCCCACATTGCAGGGATGATGCGCGATTCCACTGCTATGTCGCCTATCATAAGCGTTGAGTTGTCGTTCCAGTACCTGCGTTCCACTGTGCGGGTTCCGGTCTGCTCCGATATGCAGCGTCCGAAATCGCCGCTGACAACCGGTATTTTAGCCGGGTCAAGATGAAGGGCCGACACTGGAATTGCTGCCTCAAGCGAGAAGCCGTCGGAACGGCGCACGACAGAGATTCCGGCGCCGGGTATAACAGCGACGCTGTCGATTGTCGTCACCCACCACGGAGAAGTGAATTCCACGCGGTCTTTTTCCTTCACTCCGGGCACAACATAATCATAGAGAACGGCTTTTGCTGTTTCTCCGAACGGCACGATGCTCAGCCGTTCGTCTCCCTGAGCCGGCTTCTGTCGCTGCGATGACGCGTTCGGGTCAGACCCGATATATATATCTATCACATCGCCCTTCCTGAAAGCGTCCTTCCAGTCGTCCTCACTCGCGGCATTCCTGAACGGAGCCCTGTCGTCAGGTCCGTCATACGACACATAAAGAAATTTGTCGTCATACAACATGGAAAACCCGTCTGTACGCTCGGCAGGCCATTCAGAAAGATTTCCGTCTATCTGAATTCCCCTGGTTTTACGGATAACGTAAATCTTCGACTCGGTTTTTTCGTCGACAGCACGGGAAGCGCGAAGCTCCATAGCCCGTTTGCAGTCGGCAGACGTGACATTGAACCCTGCACCTTCAAGCCGTCGTATTTTATCCAGCCCTTTTTGTTCAACCACTACAGCGGTCGGCCCGCCAGGAGCCACTACATATAGAAAATGCGTTTTGCCGTCACGACCCTTGGCTGCCTGGAAACTTCCCCCGAAATGTTCCTGGTCAAGGGATACTGTCGACAATTCACTGGGTCTGGGAGGGGTGTTGAACGACCATGAAATGCCGCGGCGGCAGTCGGTAAATCCTCTGCCTGCGTATAAGCCGTCGGCCGTTATGAAATGTGTCGCGCCGTAATCTGTTCCGTAGCAGAGCAATTCACCGACGCTGGAATTGACAACCGCTGAGCCGTAGCAGCGGAGCGGCGAAACCAGAACCCCCGGTTCGTCGCCGTAAGATGTTGTATTGCGTCCGGCATGAAGTCCCGGCCACCGGCAGACATATCTCCAGTTGACTTTTCCTGCCGGCGACATACTGAATATGAAAGGACTGATAACAACGGCATTCCCTTTGCGGTCGGTGTAGACATTCTGAATCTGGTTCGGGTCGTATGTCTGAAATCCGGGAATCATTTTAAAACCGGTTGGCAGATGGTAAACCGGATAACCCTTATCTGTTATTTCAGCCGGCTTGCAGAAGGAAATTCCGACATCGCCTGAAAGGCTGCTGAAAGCCACAGAAAAATCCTGATTCATTCTCACGCCCCACACCGCAGAACCGGGGTCGAAACTGCTGATTGTGACTTCGTCCGCCTGCACCCGGCCATCGTCGTTCCTGTCGGTCCACGCAAAAGATTTTGCGTCGGCATCCTTCACACCGATTCTCTCCTTCAGCCATTTTGGCGGCGCTCCGACAGCTGCAACAGGACGCAGCTCATCGCCGGTATACACCCAGAGAACCGTGATTTCTCCCATTGCATATGCTCCCCAGAGCGAGAAAAAGAGTTTTCCGTTTCTCCAGAACGGATATTCAGGCGAAGGACCGTTGAAATTATGCGGACGGTGCTCCACGAACCGGTCGTACCGGGTATCATCGTACCGCCAGAGAATTTTTTCAAGGCGCACCTCTCCGGTTTCAGGATTGCGACGGAACTCCTTGCCGGCGAAAAACGCGCGGTTTTCATCCAGAGGATCCAGACTGCCTCCGCCGCCATATTCTGTCGGCCCGAGAACCTGATTAATGCAATGTCCCTGCTTGTCCCATACGCTGACACGTTTAAGCTCGGGGTTCCATTCGCAGACCCAGACATTGCCGCGGGGATCCACATCTACATCCGCCGGAAGCTCAAGGTTGTCTGGATTGAATTTGCCGATCCTGTGTCCGCCCCGAGTTCCAATTGTGCGGAGCAGTCTGCCTGCGCGGTCAAAAACCTTGACCTGATGGCATGGCTCCATATCCCCCGCGTAGAAATTACCGTCGTCATCCACTCCCAGCCCAAGCGGATTTTCAAGCCCTCCTGACACCGCAGTTGCAAATTCTTCTGTCTTCGGGTCAAACAACACTACTGACTTACCCGAAACAAGCGCTATTCTGCCGTCGACATACGGCCGCATTCTCCCGGGAGTTTTAACTGGAACAGACGAAATGATTTTCATATTCTCATTTTTGCCCGAGAGATTATCCGAGATGTCGACAACCAGGATGCGGTTGCCTGTTCTGTCGGCAAGATAAACTCTGTTACCCTGAACCGCCATTCCTTCAACACCGCTCAGGTCTCCGTCCTGGTTTGAAAGGTCGTTATTTCCCACGGCAAAGAGCCGCCTGCTCTGCCTGGATGAATTGACCTGAATAAGTGCGGCTTTTTGATTTGCAAATGAAAGCCATCCGCCCTGGGCAAAGAAATACACAGAATCAGCGTCGGATGCCAGCGCCTTCGGACACGCAAGCTGAATTCTCTGGGTTCCCCAGAGTTTGCACATTTCAAGGTCTGCCTGGATAAGAGTGTCGCCTTCCTCATTAAATGCACCTATCCACATTGAGTTACCGTTCCGGACAAGTGTCCTGGGCGGCTCGTGGTCTGCCAGCCATCCTCCGCGCCTGTCGCTGGAAAGCCATGCAACACCATTCTTGCGCAAAGGATAATAAGAGTAGCGGTATTCAAGACTGAAGCCGGGATGATAGAGTCCGCGCCAGAGGTATTTACCCGGCGACGCTATTTTTTTAGCATCAGCGGGAGGCTCCCAGAGAAAAGGCTTGCTTTTCCTGAAAGGCGGCCAGAATTCGTTAAGAGTCCCGAGATCCCAGTAAACAGTATGCGCCCCGGAATTGAAATGCTGTCCGGCTACGACGTTCTGCACGACATTTCCCTTTTCGTCAAGCACCTGGATCGTAGCAAATCCGTCTCCTGGTAATCTGAAACGAATCGGAATAATTCCGGTTTCATCCGCGGTTCCTGCGGATAAGGGATGTTCCGACAGAAATGCCCTGGAGGTTCCCTCGCAGCCGCCCACTATATAAACTTTACGGGTTGTGCAGACCATAGATTCAAGCCTGGTATCGCCTCCGCTGATCCGAACTGGCTTGCTCCACGTTTTGCCGCCGTTTGTGGTGCGGCAGACCTCAAATTCGCTGATAGCCCAGCCGTTCTGCTGGTCCTGCATGAAAACCAGTCCCGGAGCCCTGCTCATGCTCCACGTTATGCCTTTGTCGGTGGTTCTGAGCGTATCACCGTTTAAAAACGACACCCATCCGTTTTGAGGAGAACAGAAATGGATGCGACTGATTAATCCGGACGGATTTTTCGCTTTTTTCGGGAGTGGGACGATTTTCCAGGTTTTGCCTCTGTCCTCGCTGAAAGCCAGATCCCATGGACCGCACGGGACAACGATGAGTTTGTCGCCTATCACATTGATTTCGCGTTTGGATGCAATATATGCGCCGGGATTCTGCGGCAGGGGCGATGGATTCTGCGACCATGTCTCTCCGCCGTCATTGCTTACCAGCAATCCACGGGTCGTGGAAATCACAAATCCGGTAAGGCGGCCCGGGAAAAAAGTGACTGATGAAAACTGCTCTGCCTCAGAGGAGCCTGTCAGAACCGCCTGCCACGTGTTTCCTCCGTCGCTTGTCCTCATGACAGTTCCAGGAGACTTACGCCCGTATGCGAATCCTGCGGTAACTGCCGATTTGCCGCTCATGGCAGCTATGCTGTTGAACCAGAATGCGTCCTTCGACTCCCAGCACGATTTCCATGTCCTGCCGCTGTTATTTGTTTTTGATATTGCGCATAGTCCGCAGAGCCAGCCGTTATTGTCATCCGCGAAGGAAATGTCCCATACGAGCGAAGTTATTCCCGGGTCTCTGGAAATCCATTCCTCGGAAATATCCCCGGTATGCGCTGTTCCGGCTGTCAGCATGAGGACGATTAAAAGAAAGAACTTCTGCTTTCTCCTGCAAACCTGATTCATATATTTCCCCTTAAAAGGTGTGGAAGGTATTATATCACGAAATCAGGGAAACAACGAATTTTGTTTGTTTTTCTTCCTGCCCTCTGGTAAAATCCGGATATGAAATTCGGTATCTGTGCCGATATAAAAGATGCGCTGATTCTGTCGGAATCAGGTTTTGATTTTATTGAAGTAAATGTACAGTCGCATCTGAAACCCCTGGCGGATGAAAACCTGTTTCAGGCAGAGCTGGATAAAATTCTGAGTTCTCCGCTTCCTGTGCTGGCGGCAAACTGCCTTTTTCCACGCGAAATAAAGGTCACCGGACCTGAATTCAACCCGGAAAAGCTTGAAAATTATGTCAGGACTGCCTGCGAACGGGCATCGCAAGCCGGCATAAAAACAATTGTATTCGGTTCAGGTGCAGCAAGGAATATACAGGAAAACTTCGACCGCAGGGAAGCCATGAAACAGCTTCTGGATTTCGGGAAAATGGCTGGAAAAACCGCCGGAAAATACAAAATAATAATCGCTGTTGAGCCGCTGAACCGGCAGGAATGCAATGTTTTTAATACGGTGGATGAATGCGGACAGTATGTCCGGAAAATAAACCATCCGAATATCAGACTGCTGGTTGATTCATTCCACTGGTCAAAAGAGCAGAAAAAAACAAAGGATATTGAGAAATACCCGGACATTATTTCCCATGTGCATATTGCAACCTATGGTTCCAGACTGGCACCAGGGCTGGAGCCATGTGATTTTTCCGACTTTATTCAGTCGCTCAGGAATATAGGTTACGACGGATTAATCTCTGTTGAGGGGCACATCAAGAATATATCCGCAGATGCTTCGCAGATTATCCGCGAACTTAAAAAAATAACAAAATATTAAAAGTGATACTCCACCGACATCCACGCCTAAAACCGGTTGCTCAAAGAATTTTTTTTCAAATGGCAGTCCCGAATGAACATTAGCGTAGACAGCGTAAGAAATCTTGGTGCGCAGGCATGGGAAGCGTCCGATCCAGATGGGAACACGTATATTGATACGGACGAGGGATCCCGTGCCGAGCAGCCTTAGATTTCAAGCTGTCGGAGCGTAGTGAACGAGGGACTGCCATTGGGAAAGTGCGGATGCCGGCAATAATGAAAATATATGAGAAAAATGGTAACTGTCCCTATTAAAAATGCCTGGCAAACCAGTCGAAGGACGCCTGCCACATTTCTTCGGTGAATAAATGTCCGCAGTTGAAAATAATATTTTTGTAACTGGCAGGACAGCCGTAAAGACCGTAAATTTTTCCGGCATGGCGGTTGATTTCCTCAATTCCTGCAACGGGCGAACCTGCATCTGTTCTGCCGTTTAACGCCAGAAACGGTCCTGGAGCAATCAGGGCGACAATGTTTTCCGTATCGTATTTTTTCCTGATGCCGGGCACATAATAATAGATGCTGTGCAAATGGCAGCCTCCGGTCCTGATCAGCTCTTCATACCTGGTGAGACAGCATACCGACACTGAAACTTTGATTCTCCGGTCGATTGCCGGCAGCCACCATGCCATTGTGCCTCCCATGGAAAATCCAAGGACCCCGATCCGGTCAGTGTCGACTTCCCTCCGGCTGCACAGATAATCCAGAGCCAGTATCTGGTCCTGGACCATCATTCCCCAGAGTGTTTTTCCTTCCCACAGGAATTGCTTGAAGGCAGACATTTCATCGGTTTCACAGGACAGATGTTTCGGTGCGAATGAATGTCCTGCCCGGCGTTCTTCAAAACAATAATAGTCAATTGCCGCTACTGCATATCCGCGGCTGATAAACTCATCCAGATGCGGTTTTTCAAGTCCGGGAAATCCCTGAAAAAGCTCGGTTTTTCCGATTTCGTAATTCCCACCATGGCAGTGCAGGAATAATATTGCAGGGCATTTTCCAGAAACCTTTTCCGGTCTCACAAAATACCCGGGAACAGGATCCCCGATGCCATTTTCAAAACAGAATTTTTCGATGATTTTCCCGTGTTCCTGACGTTTCTCCAGGGTCCTGGCTTTGAGTTTTGCAGGCGACGGCATATCGCCGAGGCAGGCAAGCAAATCCCTGCGGATTATCCGCTGTTTTCCCTTCCAGTCCGAAAGATTCATTTCAGGTTGTCAGCCTTTTCAATGCATCCAGATATTTCTCTGATGTTTTCATCACAATCTCGTCAGGCAAAACCGGCGCAGGCGGTTTCCTGTTGAAATTTATCGATATCAGATAGTCCCTGACAAACTGCTTGTCAAAACTCGGCTGCGGACCCCCTGGCTTATACGTGTCCTTTGGCCAGAATCTGGAGGAGTCGGGCGTCAGGACTTCATCAATCAGTATGAGTTTGCCGTCCGACATGCCGAATTCAAATTTTGTATCTGCGATGATGATTCCCCTGGCTTCAGCCAGTTCGGTTGCCCGACTGTAAATTTTCAGGGAAACATCCCTGACTTTTTCCGCGAGCTCTTTTCCGACTGCCTTTACCACCTGTGCAAACCCGATATTCTCGTCGTGAATTCCTACTTCTGCCTTTGTCGATGGAGTGAAAATCGGCTCAGGCAGGCGGTCGGACTCCTTTAACCCGGCAGGCAGGCACACTCCGCAGATGCTTTTTTTCTCCTGGTATTCGGTCCACCCGGAACCTGAAAGATAACCCCTGACAACGCATTCGACCGGAAGTCCCCGGGCTTTTTTCACCACCATAATCCTGTCCTTCAGGTCTGCCCTGTATTTCTTCAGCACAGGAAAAGCATCGACATCCGACGAAATCAGGTGATTATCTATAATAGAACTGATCTGCCTGAACCAGTACAGGGAAATCTGCGTTAAGACCCTGCCTTTCCCCGGAATCCCGTTCGGCAGAATCACGTCAAAGGCGGAAATACGGTCGGTGGCAACAATCAGTAAATTATCCTTTAGTTCATATATGTCCCGCACCTTACCTTTCTTGAAGAATTTCAATTCCGGAATATCTGTACTGAGAATAACTTTTCCCATATTTACACCGTTATCCTTTCTCCGCCATTGCCGGTTATTTTAATTCTTCTGCCTTTCCGCTGAACCTGTTTTGTGCCATGGAAGCCCGACGGTGTTTCTGTAATAAAAATACTGTAATCCACCCTTATTTCTGATTTTCCGCCTATCCAGCGGTAACATGGCACTCCGTGCAGACAGCCCTGCTTTACTGCCTGGCGCCTGGAAACAGGAAAAGGCGAAGTGCTGAACTCCATTCCGCGCGTCAATTCCCTGCCCCTCCACGGCATATGGGTTCTGGAATAATTTTCCTCCCAGTTGCCAAGCCATGGAAAGTCACTCCGCTTGAAGACATATCCAAAACATACATTTTGTTCTGGATTAAATGCCGTGAACCAGGCATCCTCAACATTTGTTTTGAACTGCGAAGCAGTGAAATCCCCTGAAACCGATTCAGCCGGTGCCGGCCGCAGGTCTTTGTGTCCGCCTTTTTTCCCCGGAGCTTTCGGCCAATGAAAAACCGCACCGGGCTTGAGCCGCTCATGTCCTCCGAAACTTCCGGGTAAAACCTGCGACCAGGCTCCGGGTATGTCAAACAGGGTAACGCCTTTTTTAAGGAAGGGCCTTCCGAGAGTGACATGCTGGCAGAGGGTAACAGGCCTGTCGGAAGCAGAAAGGTTTCTGTAAATCTCCGTCACTTTAACCGAAGACCTGCCTCTTTCCATTGCAATTGTCCGCTCAATATCGAGCTGGGCGACAGTAAGAACGCAGCCATAGGAAATTTCAAACCGTGCCGGGGATTTTTTTATTTTCCGCACCTTCCATTCGGTCACCGGAGCTTCGCCGTGAACAGTCAACCCGGCTTTTTCCTCTTCAGCAGAAGGCACACCGAAGAAATCCGCGCAGAGATTGTGTCCCCTTATCGACGCCAGCAGTCTGGCTTCGCAGTTATTTCCGTATATTTTTTTATGACGGTTAAAAACAAATTTCGACGGTTCAATTGAGCTCCATCCAGGGGTCCAGTAGGGATTTACCCTCCTGCCTTTCAGATTAATTCTGACAATATGCCCGCCGCCTGTCAGAAACACAAATTCTATTTTTCCGTTTTCAAGCTGGCATCCGCGCCTTCCGGCAAACCTTACTTTTCTGTATCTTATCTTTTCCATCTTTATCCTCCATTGTCCGGCAGTGTTTAAGTATAACTTATCGCCTTTTCAAAAATCAAGCGGAAATAATTAAGGGGACACAATACTTAATTCTGAAAAACAGGGACTACCCTGTATCATTCGCTTTGCTCAGGTATAGGGTGCCAGCCTCGTTTTTGGTCACTTTTTTGCATCGTTAAAAACGGGCCTGTCCTTGCTTTTTCTCTCTTTATTTCTAAAGGGAATTTAAAAGGAATTAAGTATTGTGTCACCTTTTTTCAAATGCAGAAGCAGAGTCGGTATGTTATAATCACGACAGTATGGGGAAAATACGACAGGTTAACCGGGTAAAGCTTTTTGCCGGAATGTTCAGCGCAGACCCGGAATATTTTCACAGAGCGGAAGTTGTCATGGCAGGGCTTTTCGGGCCGGTCGACTTCCGAACCGATATCCTGACATTCGGTCCTACCGACTATTACCAGGAGGAAATGGGACAGGGATTGAAGCGAAAATTCATCAGCTTCGGCAATCTGATTGTTCCTGATGAGCTGCCGGCTGTAAAAATCACGACTAACAAGCTTGAAAAGGAATTCGCTGATGCAAAAGGCAGGCGCAGAATAAATATCGACCCTGGTTATGTGTCTGCCGCAAAAACCGTTTTAGCCACCACGAAGGATTACAGCCACCGGCTTTACCTTGGACAGGGAATCTACGGCGAAGTGACACTGCAGTTTCACAGCAAAACCTTTCAACCGCTGGAATGGACTTACCCGGATTACCGCTCCACGGAATACATAGCATTCTTCAACAGCATCAGGGAGATATATTTAAGGGGACACAATACTTAATTCTGAAAAACAGGGACAGGCACCTTTTTGCGAAGCAAAAAGGTGCCTGTCCCTGCTTTTCGTCGTAGAATTAAGTTTTGTGTCCCCTGTGTTATTTTGCGGCTGTTTCTCCGGCAAATAATTTGTCGATTTCGCCCACCTGTGCCTTCAATGCATCCCATGCATCCTTAGACAGTGAAATTCCCTTTGCCGTGGGTTTCCAGTCGTCACTCTCGTCGCGTCGCCACTGCTTCCGGATATCCAGATACAGTTCAGGACGGTCGTTATACCTGACCATTTTGACGGTTGTTCTGCCCTTGCTTGAATCCTTCAAATTCGCCAGTTCCGCTACTTCGGTTACCTTTAATTCCATCTTTGCCATTTTCTCCTCCTAAAATTAGGGACTGGCTTTTTTGAGCCAGTCCTGCTTCTTATACCATTAAATTGTGCGTTTTTCAAGATAAATTTGTCCGGGTCGTATTTTTTTCTACTTTGCCCCCACTTTTTTCAGATTTTCTTTTGCCAGGTTGTGGTCAGGGTTAACTTCAATTGCTTTCCGCCAGTATTCTATTGCCTGCCTGGTATCGCCCTTGTTTCCGTACGCCACGCCCAAATTATTATATGCGTCAGCAGACGCTGGATTCAGTGCAATTGCCTTTCTGCAAAACGGTATTGCCTCGTCATTCTGTCCCTTGTGTATGAGCACCATTGCCATTGAATTGTATCCTTCTGAAAGTTCCGGGTTTAGCTGGATAACCTTTTTAAATTCGGCAATTGCCTCTTCAACCTGGTACTGCTTCAGATAGACGTGTCCGAGCTGGTAATGCAGCTCAAAGGAATTCGGCTGTGTCTTGAGCTGTTCCAGAAGTTTATCCGCATCTGCGCTGCCTGCAAACCTGTACGCAACTGCCAGCCGCTGTCTGGCGTCCATGTAAGCCGGCTCGTAAGCTACTACTGCCGCAAAATGTTCCGCAGCTTTTGCCCAGAGCCGTGCAGCCGAATATGCAAGTCCCATATTATACCTGATAAACAGTTTATCGTCGGCTGTCTCAAGGCATTTGGCAAACTCCGCGTCAGCCAGATTGGGCTGTCCTGTCGTGACGTAAGCCGCACCCAGGTTAAACCTGGCATTGCTGAAATTCGGATTTACCGCGATGCTTTTCTTGTATTCGGCGATTGCCATGTCGATTTTTCCGCGGTTCAGATAAGAAGCCCCTAAATTGTTATGGGCCCAGTCAATGTCATACCCCGCTTTGCTGGCTCTCTCGTAATTTCTGAAACCCTCTTCGAAATTGCCGGTCAGAAAATTATATTCTGCCAGGGAAAAATAATAGTGCACCAGGTTATCCCTGCTCAGGTAATTCTTATATACGTTGTCGTCGACATTCCTGATGACTCTCTTGGGCCACACAGGCGGCAGAGGCGTCATTCCGGGCTTGAAAACCTGAAGGCAGAGTCCTCTTGACTGGAACAGGTACTCCCTGAAATTATGCATCGCCGTCCATGGATAGCAGTAGACCCTGCCTGGATTTGCCTCTATAATTTCTCTTTCTTTCTTTGTAACGATAATATTCTGGTAGGGTTTTGCCAGGACCCACAGGTCAGGCGCAAAAATATTTTTGAAAGTGTTGGCATTCTCGCTGTAGATTTTTACTCCGGTCCGCCTTTTTTCAACGAACTGCAGATAAGCCAGCGTAAAGACTTCGTTGTCGCCTGCCAGAAACAGATAATCTCCGTCCTGAAGCACATCCAGGATATGCAGTGAGGAGTCGTTTGCCAGATAATAGCGGCTTTTGTCGGCACGCACATAATTCATTTTCAGAAAAACAAACGGAGTAAGCAGGAAAACGACAAGGACAATGCTTCCAACCTGCCGGCTCTTTACCGACGAAAGTTTTACCAGCTCTTTTGCGCCAAGACCTATCAGCAGGCATGCAAAAAAGTACGACGGCAGATAAAAAGTTTCCATCAGGTCCAGGGTCCTTGGAGTAATTTCAAAATTAAGGACAAGTATCAGGCATACGCTGTTTATGAAAAACAATGCAACCATCAGCCATCCGGATTTTATATTCCGCTTTATAAAAGCTGATCCGCCGAGAACAGCCAGCCAGAGCAGATAAAACGGATACTGGTTATGCAGGGATTTCAGGTAAAGCCATATCTGCTGTAAGAACAGACCTGTCGCATAAGGCGCGCTGGTCAGCTGTCCGCCGTATTGTTTTCTCAATATATGGTTCATGGCGCGGCGGATGGTATTCGGCTCTCCCCAGTTCTGCAACGGGTCAGCGGCTGAACGCAGGGGCAGATAGGCATACACGAGCAATCCGACGCCGAACAGGAACAGTGTTGTTGCCATATACGGGAATAATTTTTTAAAGCCCTTCCATCCGGTCACCCAGATAATGTATGAGAGGAAAACAGGACCGAAAAGCGACATCGACTGGTGATTGGTAAGGGATAGACCGTAAATAAACGCCAGCAGAACCAGGAGATAAGAGGTGTGATAAGGCGATTTTATGCCTTCAAGACGTCGCGTATAATGTCCGGTCCATAATTGCAGTATGTAAACCTGGACCGCAACCAGCAAAGTATTAAGCGGATAAATTTTGTAATCACCCGAAGACCAGTTTGTGACCGAAAACGCAAAAAGCAGTGCTGCAGCCGATGAAAGAAGGCGATCGACCGTAGTACTATTGCCTGACCAGTCTTTGAAGGCCGTCTGCAGGATACGGCGCAAAAGAAAAACCGTGCATGCGTTGCAGAGCGCACAGAATACGCATAACCTGAAGGCAAATCTGCCGACAGGTATGAACGAAAAAGCGTGTCCGATAACGCAGTAAAGCGGATATCCGGGCGGATGTCCTATTCCCATGATGCAGGCAGCGGTCGTAAGTTCTCCGCTGTCCCCTATATAAATGGAAGGACAGAATGTGAGGAGGTAAACCGACAGCGCCAGCAGAGAAGCAGCCAGCCCGTACAGATAATCCGTTAGAACTTTATTTTTCTCAACTGAATCCATTTAGCGTATATTAATGTATTTTTTCCTTTAAAATCCGGTTTACCATCTGCGGATTTGCCTTTCCCTGGCTTGCCTTCATTACCTGGCCGACCAGGAACCCGAGGGCCTGGGATTTTCCGCTTTTAAACTCTTCCACTGTCTTCTGGTTCGCGGCAATCACTTTCTCCGCAATCTCCGCAATGGTTTTCTCGTCGCTGATCTGCCCCAGGTTTTTCTCTCCGACAATCTGTTCCGCACTTTTTCCGGAAGAAAACATTTCCGCAAAAACATCCTTTGCGGTTTTTGTGCTTATCCGGTTCGACTCAATGAGCTTGAGAAGTCCTGCCATGCCGTCGGGGGTGACAGGCGACTGTTCTATCGCAAGGTTTTTGTCGTTCAGAAACCCTGCCAGATTCACCATTACATAATTGCTTGCAGGTTTCGGCGCACCGCCTGCCTTGACTACTGTTTCGTAGTAATCAGCCAGAGACCTCGACGCAGTTAAAACTCCGGCGTCGTATTCCGGCAACCCGTATTCCTTCACAAACCTTGCGCGGCGCGTGCCGGGAAGCTCAGGCAAGCCCGCCTTGATGCGTCCGATTGTCTCCTCTGAAATAAACACCGGCATCAGGTCGGGTTCAGGAAAATACCTGTAATCCTCCGCGCCTTCTTTTCCCCGCATTGAATATGTGATTTGTTCCTTTTCGTCCCAGAGCCGGGTCTCCTGGACAATTTTCCCTGCCTGTTCAAGCAGTTCTGCCTGCCGTTTTGATTCGAATTCAAGGGCTTTCTGGACACCTTTGAAGGAATTCATATTCTTGATTTCTGTCTTGATGCCGAGTTCCTTCTGTCCGCGGGGCCTTACCGACAGATTTGCGTCGCACCTTAAACTCCCTTCCTCCATGTTGCAGTCGGAAACATCCAGATACTGAAGGATGTTTTTCAGCGATACAAGATACTGGTATGCCTCATCGGCCGACCTTAAATCCGGTTCGCTGACAATTTCCAGGAGCGGAATTCCCGTGCGGTTCAAGTCAACGAGGCTTTCCTCTGCTGTGCCTATCCTGCCGCCTGCGCCCAGATGAACGAGCTTTCCTGCGTCTTCTTCAAGATGCACGCGGGTAATGCCGATTCTTTTCGTACCTGATTCCAGAAGAATGTCGAGATAACCGTCTGTTGAAAGCGGAATATCATACTGCGAAATCTGGTAATTCTTCGGCAGGTCAGGATAATAGTAATTTTTCCTGTCAAACTTGGTATAACCTTCCGGACATATCCTGCAGTTAAGCGCCAGGGCGGTCTTGACCGCCAGTTCCAGAGCCCTGGCATTTATTACAGGCAGGACTCCGGGCAAACCAAGGCACACAGGACATGTCTGGCTGTTCGGCGCAGAGCCGAATTTCGTGGAACAGCCGCAGAACATTTTGGATGCTGTCTTCAGCTGGACATGGATTTCCAGTCCGATTACAACTTCGCAGGTTTCAGCCATTTTATCTGCTCTCCTGCCGGCGTTTCATATGCCAGCCGGCTGCCTGCTCGTATGCATACGCTGTTTTAAGGACAGCTGCCTCGTCAAAGGGTTTCCCTGTTATCTGAAGCCCGACCGGCAGATTTCCCTTGAACCCGCATGGAATGGAAATTCCGGGAAGCCCTGCAAGATTCAGGGAAACAGTGAAAATATCCGAAAGATACATCTGCAGGGGGTCTGATGTCTTTTCTCCCAGCCTGAACGCAGGCGTGGGCGACGTCGGAGTAACCAGCACATCCGCCTTTTCAAATGCTTTCTTGAAATCCTCGCGTATCAACGTCCTGACTTTCAGCGCTCTCTTGTAATATGCTTCATAGTAACCGGAACTCAGCACATAAGTTCCGAGCATTATCCTTCTCTTGACCTCTGCGCCAAACCCCTCCTGCCGTGTTTTCATATACATCTCAATTATATTTTCCGATTTTTGTGTTCTGTAGCCGTAATGCACCCCGTCGTAGCGCGCCAGATTTGAACTTGCCTCTGCAGGAGCGATGATGTAATAGACCGCAAGACAGTATTGCGTCATAGGAAGCGAAACCTTCACTATTTTCGCGCCTGATTTTTCCATGACTTGCACCGCAGAATCAACCGCTTTCCTTACATCAGGATCGATGCCTTCGATGAAATATTCCTCCGGCAGGCCGATTTTGACGTTTTTGAGATTCCCGTCCAGATGCGACGTATAATCCGGCACAGGTTCTGTTGCCGACGTAGAATCTCTATTGTCAGGACCTGAAATCGCATTCAGAAGAGCAGCACAGTCCCTGACATCTTTTGCAAACGGTCCTATCTGGTCGAGAGAGGAAGCAAAGGCAACCAGTCCGAATCTTGACACCCTGCCGTAGGTCGGTTTCATTCCCACAACTCCGCAGCAGGCAGCAGGCTGGCGTATGGAACCGCCTGTGTCGGAACCCAGCGCAAGGATTGTTTCATCCGCAGAAACAGCCGCGGCAGAACCGCCCGACGACCCGCCCGGGATACAGTTCAAATCACAGGGGTTTGAGGTTTTCTTGAACGCAGAGTTTTCCGTAGATGAACCCATTGCGAACTCATCCATGTTTGTTTTCCCGATTATGACCGCTCCTTCTGAACGGAGCTTTTCAACAACTGCTGCTTCATACGGCGGCTTGAAATTAAACAAAATCCTCGACCCGCAGGTTGTGGTCTGCCCCTTGATGCACATATTGTCCTTCACTGCAACAGGAATTCCCGTCAAAGGACCTGCCTGTTTCTTCTGAATCCTCTCATCTGCTTTCTTTGCCTGCGTAACAGCCGATTCTTCGTCCACCAGAAGAAACGCGTTGATTTTTGCGTCGACATCTTTGATTCGTTTCAGAACCGAGGAAACAACCTCAACAGAGGTTGTTTCGCCTTTTTTCAGCTTTTCGGAAAGCTCATGCGCAGTAAGTTCGTTGAGATTCATTTACTCTATGATCCTCGGGACCTTGAAATGCCCCTTTGACTTGTCCGGCGCATTTGAAAGCGCATCATCAACGGAAAGCGACGGTTTTACCGCATCGTCCCTGTGCGGCATTGTCTTCCACACGTTTCTCGACTCATCCACCGAAGAAACATCCACTTCCTTGAGCTTGTTCACATATTCGAGGATAGTGTCAAGCTGTTTCGTAAACATGTCTTTTTCTTCCTCGGACATGCCTAAGCGGCTCAGCCGCGCTATTTTTTCAACTTCTTTTTTCGTTATTGCCATTTTTCCCTTTTCTCCCACAATTTTTATCTGATGCTATTATAATTATTATTAAAGCAGATTTCAACGAGATTATAATTTCGTTCTATATCTAAAGTTTAATCGGTGCTAACGGTATTATCTTATCACGATAACGCCCTACGCCTAATACTATCTCTATATATCTCTCTGCGAGTCCTTCTAACAATCTTACAGCCCCATTTATCTTATAAACATCATGTGATTTGTCAGGATTCAAATATGGCGGTTTTGTAATATGTGCTATTGCATTTCTTACATCGTTTCTGAAAAACTCTTTTGGATTTTTCGTACCCCAACTTTTAGCAAGTCCCGGATAGTAGGCGAAGCTCCAGTTGTTTTCTATCCATTTGTCCGGGTCTCTTTTAAATCGTCGCTCAAGTTCAATAATTTTATGGTAAGTAAATGCCTTGTAGAAACGACTTGCTGAGGCCTTTGCATCTTTATACCATGCAAGAGCTAATAACTGAACGTTATTGGTTATGATCGGGATATAATCAAAATCTAATCCATAGCTGTACTGATGAACCTCTCTCAGTTCTTTATAATTTCTCTTGATTTTTAAACTGTGTGAAGTGACCGCTCCTGAAACTATATTACCACCCTCAAAGATCGGCACTTTGTGACACCACACCACCAAACTAAATAGTTTGTGCACTATACTCATCGCTTTCCAATATTCATCCAAAGTATTATCACCATGCCTGACGTTAATATCTGCATACAAAAGTTCCTTCCATTCTCTCGTGCCTTTTATCACTTTGAAAATATATCCCTCGTATTCAAAAACATACTTGTTTTTGCCAAGTTTTGCTGTACTTTCAAATGCTACTGACAATAACGCCATTTTGATTTTTCTGATTCCTAATTAATTCGATAAACCCGTACTCTTCTCACTAATGCTTCTTCCGTCCAGTTATTTCGGAAGCCTATCTTACCGTTATCTATCTTTAAATAATTATTCTCATCATTACTCAGTTGAATTTTGTGATTGTCAATGTAAATATCAACTTTATTACCCTTGACCCGTGTTTTGATATGAAACCATTTGCCCGTTCGAATAACAGGTGTTTCAAATCGACTTTCAATTATATCGAAGTTAAGAGTGCCATCGGCATTTGGTGTCGTAGTTGTATGAAACCTAATCATATTTTTCGTGTTAAGCTGAATCATATGAAAATGCTCACGATCTTTAGCCCGTATTATCCAACTAATACATCTGTTTTCTATTTTTGAATCAAATTCAAGTTGATAATCGCGCCAATCGCTTCCTTCTTCGGTAAATCCTGGCAAATATCCATATGTCACTCGTAGGACTTTTTCAATATGTGGTTGAATTATTTGGAATCCGTTTGGACCACTATATGCATTATCCCAGTTGCCTAACGAGCAGTTAAAATCGTCTTCAAAAATAAGGCGTTTCCTTTTATGCCAATTAATAATTCTTTCGATAATATATTTAATAGCCATGAGACTTTTTGCTATAACCGGCCAAATACTTCTAACAACAGTTCCAGTAATAAGCCCTATTAACCCGGAGATTATGTATGGTAACATTTTCTGCCAAAAAGATATTTTGAAATCACACATTTTCATTCTACTGATTTTCCTTTGAAAGCTTTATTTAAAACCGACGGCAAAGGTATAGTGCAGTAATTGCCTTGAGCTATCTTGCAAATCCGCATTAACGGATTTTGTATACCCCAATGGATTAAAAACCTTGCTTTTCATTTCAGTTACATTATAATGTCATTGTTATTCGATTTCAATGACATTATAATGTCATTTTAGTGAAAAGTAGATACACACGGGCATAGCCCGTGGCACTAAATACCTCGCCCGCAAGCGGGCGACCAAGAGAGTAACCTCTCTTGGAACTCTCTTTTGCAAGGTTTAACATTTTATTGGCGTTCATTCCTTCATGCCTAAAAGGCGTGGTCTCCTGAACGCGGCAAAATGAAGCAAATTAGACAAATAGTTACTCTAAAACCTATAGTTATAAACCAGATAGGGCTGGTTGCCCTTAAGAATCACTCTCCATGCGTCCTTTTCGTTATCCTGGTTTTTCCTTTGCTCGTCATAATGTATGACGTGCATTCTGCCGATTAAAATCCCGGTAATTGCTCCGAAAAAGACATCAGAAGTCCAGTGTTTGTCATTGTAAATCCTGGTCAACCCCACAAGCGCGGCAAGAGGATAAGTCAGCCATTCCACGTGATATTCCGCACCCCAGACAGCAGCAGCAGCAAACGCAATTGTGGTGTGTCCTGAATAAAACGAGTCCTTGGTGAAACTCGGTCCGGTAAAATCCATATTTCCGTTTCCGGAATCAGGTCTGCTTCTTCCGGAAAGCATTTTTACGACCTCGCCAAGAAGTCCTGCTTCTACGAATGCTTTCACTGATTCCTTTGCGACGCTTTTTTCCTTGTCGCCGCCAAACGCAAAAACAAGCGATAAGGTGCTCAACTGGAACCAGCCGTCGCCAAGAGTGGTAATTACGGAACTGACTTTACCGGTTTTGTCATTGTAACCTTCCTGGACTTTTTCCCTTATCCATTCGTCGTTATTAAAAACAGCCCAGCCGGTCAAACCTATCGGAACTATATACAAAAGGTCTGACGTATCCAAACGCAGAGGCGAGGTGAAAATTTTCCCGAAATCATTGCCTACCTCCGAAAAAGTATCTGCGCAGGAGTAAGAAGAGAACAATAAAATCGCTGCACAGGCAAGAAAAAAAGACTTCATCTTATTTTTATATTTCTTCACAAAATGGCTTGATCTTTAAATCTTTGCCTGTTAAACCCCTAATGCCTATCTTTTTATCCAAAATAAGATTTTCTATTCTGAATATGTCCCGCTTATCCCGGTTACTTAACAATAGAAAACGCGGTTCCCTTGCATAATTATAACGGATATCGCTTGCTTTTTTCCAACCACCTTTACCCGCCTGTAACACTTTTGTTCCATAATATTTCGACAGTTGCCCATTCGGAATGCATATAACACTCAAAGCATTGATTTTTGGCTTCAAATGTTCATGAACAATTTGAATGCAATAAGTTAAGGTTGGAACGTTCACCGACGTATAAAACATTGGTAAATTTGGTTTGAAGCGTTTAGTTTTATATGTAATCTGATTTCTACCCAATTGTATTTTCCCTTTATAATCTGTGTTGGTAACTACATTTGTTTTTATCTCTATATGAATAATTGCTATCTCCGGAAGATAATACATAAGATCCGCGCCAATCGGTGATGTATTGGGAAATTCAAACAATCTTTTAAAAAAATGATGAAATGTCCTTTCAGCGCCGGCATCTAAATCTGACGGTTGTTTAAATCCTCTTCTTGCTGTTCGCAAAAATTCGTGTTTCCAGTTAGGTAATATTTCAATGCGGGAATTTAAACCATTAATCACTCTTTTTAAATCTCCTTTCAAAGCCGTAACAATATAATTCAAGTACTCTCTTTCTAATTCTTCTAGTCTGACATCATCAATTTGACAGATTGACATAAGTTACCTCCCTGATTTCTTTACATCTTTCTTTAATTATCCCGACGAATTCGGGTTGTAATTCAATCAAAACTGATTTGCGGTTTAATTCCTTAGCGACTTTAGCAGTAGTCCCCGAACCAGCAAAAGGGTCTAAAGTAATTCCGTCGGGGGGGCAACAGGCCATAATTGCTTTTCTTGGTAAATCTTCCGGGAATACCGCAAAATGTGCTTTATTAAACTTCGCAGTATTTATTTCCCATAAGTCACCAGGATTTTTTCCTTTGGGATGTTTTCTGATAAGTTGAAGAACATAATGCGTCTCGGTCATTTCCTTATCAAATTTATCATCAAATTTAAGGATTTTTTTTAGTTTGTACCAGTCATCAGGTGTTGGCAAAGAACCGCCTGCATCTTTTCTGAACCAATGTCCTGCTGTATGGGTATATCCTAACGCTTTGTCAATTTCACCCACACAAACATCTTTGTTTTTTCGCCACTCTCTTAAATAATCACAGATAATTTCCTGTGGTAAATCCACCCTCCTTTTCTTAATATATTTTATTCCACTAATCGAAGAACGGCCCCCAGGAGAAGCACCTATATTTACTTCATGCCCCTTAAATTTTCCGTTGTAATTTACTTCTTTATTTTTTTTCTCTATTTCCGGCAATAGCTTTTCATATTCCTCATTGCTTAATTCCGTAGGTAAACCAATATTTTTATCTGCCCAATCCGATTTATAAGGGATTCGAATGCGGTCCATATCAAAATATACTTCTTTTTCCCAGTCATCCCTTGTAAAAAAGTAAATAGGTTCATATGTATTCGTAAATCTTGTTTTGGCAGGGGATGGCATATGGTCAGGTTTATACCAGATTATTTGATTTCTGAGTAGCCAGCCGATTTTTCTCTTGTTTCTGCCGCATATTTTCACCTCACTAATCATCCTATATGCTAATTTCTGGGGTATCATTTGCAACCCCTTATCAATATAGGTGTCTCCTATATTTAAAAAATATGCGCCGTCTTTTTTTAAAATCCTAAGTAGTTCCCTTGATATTTCTAATAATTTATCGACGTATTCTTCGGATGTTTTTTCATGACCGATTTGACCGTTAACATAGTAATCTCTAAGATTCCAGTACGGTGGTGATGTCACAATGCAAGAAATCGACTCTGAAGGAATCTTTTTCAACCAGTGCATTACGTCGCCAATCAAAACCAAAGGAATTCTATCTTTTGGCATTGTTAAATAGTTTTCATTAACACTCCTGCCCAATAAATAGATGTACTCATTTTTCTGATTTTTTACAGGTGCAGTTGGAGTAAAAATAGCCAATTGTTCTTTAATAATATATTTAACTTTTTTCTTTTTTTCTTTTTCGAAAATTATAATTTCTTTTTTTGTTGTATATCTAGCCATAATTATTTCCGGATTTCACTATGCCTTAATGGGTTCCCTTCCGTCGTAAAGCTTCAACCTTCAACGGCAGGCCGAAAAGTTCAATGAACCCTTTTGCGTCTGCCTGCTCGTAAACTTTCTCTGCCTCAAACGTGGCAAGCTCGGGATTATACAGCGAATACGGCGATTTCCTGCCCGTAACCACGCATGAACCCTTGCAGAGTTTCACCCGCACGGTTCCTGTCACGTATTTCTGCGTGCTGTCGATGAACTTATCAAGCGCTTCCCTGAGATGAGAAAACCATTGCCCGTAGTAAACAAGTTCAGCGTATTTTATCGACACCATTTCCTTGTAACGCATCGTCTCGCGGTCGACGGTAATAGATTCCAGGTCCTTGTGCGCAATATAAATCACAGTGCCTGCGGGTGTTTCATAAACACCGCGGGATTTCATTCCGACAAGCCGGTTTTCGACAATGTCGACGCGTCCCACTCCGTGCCTGCCTGCAATTTTGTTGAGTTTTTCAATCAGGGCTACAGGCGACAGTTTTTTTCCGTTGATAGAGACCGGCACCCCTTTTTCAAAACCGAGTTCAACATATTCCGGCTTACCCGGCGCCTTTTCAGGATCGTTTGTCAGCTTGAACATGTTTTTTTCCGGCTCGTTCCACGGATTTTCAAGTATTCCGCCCTCATGACTCAGGTGCCAGAGATTGCCGTCCCTGCTGTAAGGCTCTTTCTTTGTCACAGGGACAGGAATATTGTGCTCCCTGGCGTATTCAATTTCATCCTGACGGGATTTCAGGTCCCATTCCCGCCAGGGCGCTATTATTTTCATCTGGGGAGCAATCGACTTGAATGTCAGCTCAAAACGAACCTGGTCGTTGCCCTTTCCGGTTGCTCCATGGACAAGCGCATCTGCCTTTTCCCTGATTGCTGTCTCTGCAACCCATTTTGCAATAAGCGGACGGGCTATTGAAGTGCCGAGGAGATAACGTCCTTCATAAATTGCGCCTGATTTTATAAGCGGAAAAAGATAATCCCTGGCAAATTCATCCTTCAGGTCCCTGACATAAACCTTCTCTGCACCTGACTTCAGTGCCCTGGCTTTAAGAACCCGATAATTGTCTCCCTGCCCCAGGTCAGCCAGACAGGCTATAACCCTGCATCCGTAATTCTCCTTAAGCCACGGGATTATTACAGAGGTGTCAAGTCCGCCTGAATATGCCAGAACCGCCTTTTCAATTTTCATAGCATGCTCCTCCTCATTTCCCTCTTCCAAAGTAATTGTAGGATAATTTATACCAATAGGCAAGTAAATAAATAAGGGGACACAATACTTAATTCTAGACGAAAAGCAGGAACAGACACCTAGGGGACACAAAACTTAATTCAAAATTATTATCATGATATTTTATCTGGGAATTAAGTATTGTGTCCCCTTGTCTTTGTGCCAGCCCCTGTTTTTCAGAATTAAGTTTTGTGTCCCCTTGTCATTCTGTTTTGTGACAAAATTTACACTTGACACCTGCTTTATACAGGTATAATATACTAATAAAATGTTACCTTATATTGCTAATGGTTTTATTGTCCAAAAATGCCTTTTTAACCCTTCAAGGAGGTTTTTTACCATGAAGAAAACCGCACTTATTCTTGCTTTTTCCCTGCTCGTTTTTATTGTCCCTTCAAATCTTTTTGCTGTTACTGTAAGCACCGTCACTCCCACTATGGGTTCTGGATGCGGCGGACAGCAGATTACTATCTCCGGAACAGGATTTTTATCAGGGGCAACCGTCCAGATTCAAAGTGGAACCCCTTTTATAGGCAGTGTTATTAACGCCTCCACAATTTATGCCACAACAAAACCAGGCGTAGCAGGACCCTGCGACGTAGTAATATCAAATACCGACAGCAGTTCCGGAACACTCACCATGGGCTATGCATATAATATGAGTATAGCAAGTGTTATGTCCAACTCCGGGCCGGCGTCAGGCGGAATGCTTATTTCAATAACCGGCTGCGGGTTTGCTCCAACAGTCACTGTCAAAATCGGAAGTGCATTTGCAAATCCCGGTTCGGTAATCGGCACATCCGTGATTTATGCAACAACTGCAGCGTCTTCCGCCGGACTTTATGATGTCGTTGTAATTAATGCCAACGGCGCTCCAGGCACGTTGACAAGTTCATACACTTATGTATCCGGAGGACCTGTCACAGTAAATGCCATCATTCCCAGTATGGGTCCTGCATGCGGAGGACAGCAGGTTACTATCATGGGAACAGGATTTGTATCAGGCGCAACTGTCCAGATTCAAAGCGCGAACCCTTCCATAGGTAATTTTATCAGTTCCTCCATGATTTTTGCCACGACACGTCCAGGGGTCGCAGGACAGTTCGACGTACTAGTTACAAATCCCGATAGCAGTTCCGGAACACTCCTCATGGGCTACACTTACAATATGAGCATATTAAGTGTTATGCCTAACTCCGGCCCAATGTCAGGCGGAACCGTTGTTTCAATATCCGGCTGCGGATTTGCTGCAACTGCCTCTGTCAGAATCGGAAGTGTATATGCAAATTCCAGTCCGACAATCGGCACATCCGTGATTTATGCGACAACTATGGCATCTTCACCCGGAATTTATGATGTCGTTGTAACAAATGGCAACGGTGCTTCCGCTACGCTGACAAGCATATTCACTTATGAACCAGGAGGACCCGGGCCTACTATCTCATCTGTTATCCCGAATTCAGGTTCAACATCTGGCGGAGTTTCAATCACAGTAAATGGCACAAACTTCGTATCAGGAGCAAGCGTTTATATAGGACCCTATACCTGTTTCAGTGTCAACGTGCTCGGTCCTTCACAGATTTATGCAATGGCACCAGGCGGAGCAGCTCCCGGATGGTATAACGTCATAGTCCAGAATCCGGATTTACAGTCGGGCACTCTTGTCAGCAGTTTTAACTATTATTCTGTTCCACCAACCATCTCAGGTATTGTTCCCAATTCAGGGCCGACAACAGGCGGAATACCAATAACAATCAATGGAACAAATTTCATGGTTGCTCCGCAGTCAGGCAGTACGCTGTATCTCAGGGAATTCCGTGCTTTAGGTCCGGAGCCAATAACTCCCCAGACAATCGATACAATAACACACTTCTTTGCGCCTGAAACAAAAGCAATGGGACTTTCCGAAGGTACTTTGCCTAGTACAGTTGAATTTAACTGTATGAGTACTATAAACCCTCATTATGACGAAGTATGCAGGTGGGTATCACCTCCGCTTCAAACACAAACATTGTATAGCAGTACCTACTGGTCATTATTTGCCGGTCTGCAGGAAGGTAACACCGCGGCTCATATGTACGGCAGGGCGACTGTTTACGTGTGGAAATATGATGACACCGGAATAAGAGGCACTCTTATTACGCCAATGTCATGTGCTACTGAATCATCAATGACCATGCAGCAATATGCAATAATCAATAACATAATGGCTCCCGAGGTTCAATGTCAGGACGGCGACCGCATTGTCGTAGAGCTTGAATTTGATGTAAGAAATTCGGACAGCATTAATTATACACTGAGAGCTGAATTCAATAACGGGCTTTCCGGGAGCAGACTGACCTCCACACAGCAAATACTGTTTAAAAAGTCGCCATCGGTGCAAATCGGTTCAAAGACCTGCCCGAACTCACACTGGATTGGTTCAGGAACAATAACCGCAGTTACGCCGGACAACTCACCAGGTACGTATAATGTAATTTTAACAAATCCTGACACTGCTTCGGCAACCTTTCTCAGTGCTTTCTCCTATTATGTTGTTTCACCATATATCACGAATATAACGCCTGCAACAGGTTCTGTATGCAACAATACAGGGATAATAATTAACGGAAATAATTTCCAGTCGGGTGCTACGGTTAAAATCGGAAGTTTGCAATGTACCGGTACTAATGTCCTTAATCCGAACACCATTATTGCAACTGCCGTTTCGCAGGCTCCTGGAATGTATGATGTATTTATCACTAATCCTGATGGCGGAAGTTGTACTTTATCAAATGGATTTTCCTATTCAAGCCCAGCAGTAACAGGAGTAGATCCATCGTCAGGCACACAAAGCGGCGGCGCACCAATTTCAATATTTGGCTCAGGATTTATACCGGGAGCAAGTGTTGCAATCGGATCATATACCTGCATAAATGTAAATGTCCTTAGTCCCAGCATGATATCGGCAACAACAGGCCCTGCTGCTTCCACAGGGAATTATACTGTCGTTGTTACCAATCCTGACGGATGCAACAGTACGACAACTGTCATGTTTAACTACTCAGCAACGACCAGTCCTGTTGTCTCGGCCATCAGTCCGGATATAACTCCGCTCTGTTCTGGTATAACACCTTTCACTATTACAGGAAACAATTTCACGGCAGGTGCAACGGTAGTAATCGGGACAATGCAGTGCACAGGGGTTGTTGTAACGGACCCGAGCACACTTACAGCAAGCGTAGGCGGTCAACCCGCAGCTACTTATAACGTTATTGTAATAAATCCTGATGGAACCAGCGGCACGTTGTTCAGTGGATTTACATATTCAAAACCGATTCTGGTGTCAATCAATCCGAATTCAGGTCCTGTTGCAGGAGGACAGTGTGTTACCATTTATGGCGAGGCGTTCAGCGCTGGAATGACTGTTCAAATCGGACCGTCGATATGCGCAGGATTTATTCTGGTCAGCTCAAGCGTAATTTCCGCAACAACCCCACTTAGTGCTGCCGGTCCATATGATGTCATCGTTTCTAATTCATGCGGCTCAGGAACACTATTGTTTGGTTATACTTACCTCCTGCCTTTACCTGTGGTATCTTCAATACTGCCTTCAACTGGTTCTGCATGCAGTAATACGCCTGTCACAGTCAATGGCAACAATTTCCAGGCAGGTGCTACGCTGAAAATTGGCGGAGCAATATGTGCCGGAGCAGTTGTAATTGATTCAAGCACAATAAGCGCAACTGTACCTACTCAGACAGCCGGTATTTATGACGTTGTAGTAACAAACCTGGATGGCGGGACAGGCACTCTGTTCAGTGCATTCAGTTACATCAAACCGACTGTAACCGGTGTGTTCCCGACTTCAGGCGTGACAACCGGTGGAACGCAGATCAC
>Ga0172363_10000483_pt1 | contig 30054 bp, 42 predicted proteins | sample LakKivs2_kivu2a2_FD_114541 | JGI IMG/M metagenome (GOLD analysis project Ga0172363, IMG submission 114541) | Sediment microbial communities from Lake Kivu, Rwanda - Sediment s2_kivu2a2 | ecosystem: Environmental > Aquatic > Freshwater > Lake > Sediment | place: Rwanda: Western Province, Lake... | reverse complement strand
GTAGTTACAAGCAACTCCTGCTCCATAGAATAAATATGGAATTGGGTTCATGGAATGTATGCTTCCAAAAAGTAAATCTACTACTACAGGAATAGCTGGTATCTCTTCATGATTTGTAGCTTTCCCTAATTTTCCTGCTCCAAAACCCATTGCAAAGCTAATTAATGGAATTGTTGCATTTTTTCTTATTCCAATAGCCCTCTGTTTAAGCTTGCTAGCTAAATTCTCAAGTTTTATTTTCATTTTATTTTTCCTCCTAAATTTCGTTTAATTGTTATTTTAATTTATTATTAAACAATGGCAACAGGTTACTATATAAATCTAAGTTGTTATTTTTAATAACAACATTTATAAATACTAAAAACAAGTAAGTTCATGGATATTTATGAAAAACTGCAGGAAGCTGGTCTGACAGGAAATGAAGCCAAAGTATACTTGGAATTATTGAAAAAAGGCGAGTTATCTGCTAATCAAATAGCTAAAAATATTGGTATGGACAGGACTCTTGCCTATACTATTTTAAATCATCTTATTGAAAAGGGACAGGTTAATTATATCGTTAAAGCAAATAAGAAAGTTTTTTCCTGCTCATCTCCTGAAAATTTATTAAATCCAATAAAGTCCAAGGAAACATTAATTTTAGATTTAATAAAGGAATTAAATAAAGTAAAAACAGAAAAACACGAGCCTGTTGAAATTAGTGTTTATGAAGGCAAAGAAGGAATGCGCACTCTTGTCAATATAGCTTTAAAAGAAAAAGAAATGCTCTCTTTTGGAGGAACAGGAAGAGCTTATGACTTATTATATGAAATGCCCGCAATAGCGAAGAAGTTAGAAAAAACAGAGCATATTTTAAAAGTGTTATTAGGAAAACAATATGCAGGCCATGAATTTTCAAAATATAAAAATGTCAAGGTTAAGCTGGTTGATGTTAAAAGTGAGGCAACAACAACTATTTTTGGTGATTATATTTCTATTCATTTAATTAAAGAAAAGCCAATAGTAGTCATAATCAAAAACAAGTATATAGCAGAATCTTACAGGAACTACTTTAATTATATGTGGAAAAAAGCAGTCCAAGCTTTTTGACTTTTAGACAAGCGGTTTAAAAATATATTTTTCTATACCTAAATGCTTTTAAATAATAAGAGACACAGATAAAAATGCCACTAGATTTTAAAGAGATAGTATACGGCGCTACTGCCTGGGCTATTAAACATCCCATCGCACAAGAAGATATTGAACCTACTTTTAAGCTTGCACGGGAAGTTTTTGATGAAACTGGATTTTCTGGAAGAAAATGTGCTCTTGAAGTATTTGCAGCATACGAGCCAAAAGCAGATTTAAGATACGCAGAGGCTGTAAAAACAGCTGCAGAAAAAAATAATCTTATTATAGTGAGTACTATCTTTCGCCCAAAAGGCAACCCGAGCATGGTTTCGAGTGACAGAAGAGAGAGAAAGAACGCAGTTGCACAGTTCGGAAGAGGATTAGAGTTTGCAGTTGCAGCAACTCCAGATGATATTCCAGTAGTGGTAAACGGACCATTTCAGCTGGTTCATGGGTTAGGAAGAGAAGAATATTTAGGCAGAACTAGAAGAGGATACTTAATAGATTGCTTAAAACAAATTGGGAATATTTTAGAAGCTAAAAAAGCTTATGCTGCGCTGGAGGTATTAAGGCAAAGTGAAACTAAAATGAATTCCCAGCCAGAATATTGGTTAAGCCTTTTAAATAAAGTGGGAAGCTTCCGCCTTGGGCTTTTGGTAGATACAGTCCATTTCTTCGAGGGAAATAAAAATAATGTAGAGCAAATGTTGATAGACGTAAACAATGTCTGCAGAGAAGGAAGATGTTATAGTGTTCATTTAAGCAATCGCCCAAGAACAGAATGGGAAGAAAAGGGAGATATAGCAAAACATACAGGAGCAATACTTCAAACACTTAAAAGATATGGTTGCAATGTGACTGTAGATTACGAAGGATTTGATCACTCCCTAGATAACGTCGTTGGGATAAACAGAAGACCTGACCAAAAAGACCAGATAGAAGTTTTTAAAAGGTCAATGGCTTATCTTGCAGGGCATGTTAAAAGAGCAACAGGCTAATTAAAATCAATTTCTATGTTTGAAAACACATTAAACTTATTTTGCAGTATATAAAAAACTAAAAAGCTGACTATCCTGCTATGTTTATGCCGAATAATACTTACAAGGTTACTGAAGAATTAAGGCTTCCTTCTATTCTTGGAGACAGTGGTTGGGAAGGGGAGCTGGAATTAAAGAAGAAAATATATGAGTTAGAAGAAAAAGGATTTGGAGATGGAGTTTCAGGGAGAATAAGCTTTACAGGCAGTCATTCCTATCTGCAAGGCGAGGCATTTTTACTGGACTTAAGAATTATTGCAGAATATGACTCGCCTGAAGACAAAAAAGCAATAGTTAAAAAGATAGACGAATCTGTAACAACAGGAAATAGCAGAATGCTATGGTTTACTTAATCTTCTGACTTCTAACCTGCTTTCTTTTTCTTTGCTGTTTTTTTCTTCTCTTCTTTTAGTTCCTGGTAAAGATTCTTGAAGAAGAATATCATAAACGGAGCGATTGTTAGCGAACCCAAGATAGCATTTAAATTGCTGGAAATACTTCCTGCAAGCGATTGTCTTGTCATCGAGGTTATATAGCTTGCTTTGTTAAAGTCTATAAGTGTAATTTCGGGGCTTGAAATTCCTGCTCCAAAAGGAATGGTGATTAACAAGCCAATTAACCAAAATACTAGAGAAACTCCGAGTAGTATCAACCCCATTAAAAGAATATATCCCAAAACTCTCCAGAAATTTCCTTTAACAAGTTGCCTGCTTTTTCCTAATGACTCTATGACTCTGCAATCTTCATCAAATATAAAATAAACTGCAAGTCCCCATACTACCGATAGATAAACTAAAAGAATGAAAAACCCAATCATCAGAAATGGGACTAAAACTATTCCTATTAAAGTTATAATCAACAAGAAAGTAACTGCTATAATCCCAATGATAAGCAAGAATATTATTGCATAAATTAATAATAAAAATAAAAGGAATTTCCAGAAATAATGAGATGATTTTCTTAAAGCTTCCCCAAACTTTAATTTGCCTTCTTTGTTGTTAAAGGAGGCATAAAATAAATTTATGCTAAAAAACAGCCCTAAAACCCAGAGCAAGAGGTAAAAAGGAGTTGCCCTTAAATATATTAGAGCTATTTGTCTAAAGTGCTCTATAAACTCTGAAATAATAGTTCCCTCGCTTCCAGATATCGCATTTCCTGTCAAACTCATAAGGCCCACATCATTGGTATTTGTGTAATTAAAAGCAGAAGGAATTTGGCTTATATCTCCAACAAAATCTGCTGTTAAATCAATGTAAGGTATGGTAACAAGGAAAAATAAAATCGGAGCAATTATTAATATAGGAAGCAGTCTAAAAAGAAGGGTTGCTAACACAGTTATTTTGAAGTTCTTTTTATAATCTTTAAAACTTTTGCTGAAAACAGTGTCTAAAGTCATTTTTCCTCTTTTATAGAGAAGCTAAGAAAAAAGTGTTTTTAAACCTTGTCATAATATAAAATATTTCCGAACAGGAAAAATCAAAGGCCTTTTTTACGTAACAACCTCCCCTCCAAAAAATTAGCTTAACAGAAATATTATATAGTTCTTCTTTAATAAAATGGAATTTTAATAATAATCGTTGCAAGACTAAATTTTCGGTTTCTCTATCAAAGTCCGCTATGCGGAGATACGAATATAAACATCAGTTTTATAAAGTGGTAGTTATTTAAGACTAAAAAGAAGGTAGTTATTTAAGATTAAATAAGCATGGAAAACCCTAGGGTATCAGAAGAGGAGATAAAAGAATACTTTGCAAGATGTTTAAATTATTCTCCTGGATACGGAGGGCTCTCCTGCAACAATTTTAATTCTGTAAAAGAAGAATCAGGAGACAATTTATGTACAAGATGCGGCAATATTGAAGAAAAATCATTTGAAGGTTTCAAAAAAAGAATAGAAGCGTATCAAACAGGAAAAAGAAGAGCTAAAAATACTCTCATGAAAAATGCTTCGAATATTAAAGTACTGATGCCAAAAAAAGCTCACGATGCTCTTCTAAAAACGCTTGACGGCCTTAACCTTAGTGGAGAATCTTACAGAGAAGCTTATCTTAACGGCTTAGTTGAATTACTTGGAGGAAATCTTGTAAAAGTATTTGATACAAATAACGAAGATAGCGGATATAGTACTGCGACAAAACATAGTATGCGAGCTACTGCAAGAGTGGCTCTAAGAGCTTATGGCTTGACAGAATTTCTTGAGCAAGACCCTTTCAACAGGGATGCAGGAGAAATAATAAAACAGATTTTTTTTGTGACAGAAGACGAATTTAAAATGCTTATAGATGCTCCTCCGCTTTCTTCTGAATGGAATGATTATGAATGGCTAAGAGACAGGGCAGGTTACTGCATAATGTATCATACAGGAGCTACAGTCTCTGAGTTAGTAAGACTAAACTGCAGAGACTTAAATCTCGAGGAATGTTTTGTAAGACTCACTAATAAAGACAGAAGAACAAGAACAGTTCCTATTAATAAAGAAGATAAAGAAAAACTTATTCGCTTCACAGAAGAGTACATAGAAACATTCAATAAACATCCTGAATATATCCCTATTGATAGAGGAATTTTATTAAGGAACAGAGACGGCAAGCCGATGACTGTCCGTTCTGTAGGAAGAAACCTTAAAAGAGATGCCAAAAAAGCAGGCTTAGAAAGAAAAGATTCTATTGAGCCAACGTGGTTCAGATACGCTTTTGCAAATAAGCATAAAGGAAAAGGCCCAGAAAGACTGGCTGAATTACTGGGAATACAAAAACAAGGAGCAAGAAACCTTATTGCTATGTTAAGATAAAATATAATTTTAAAAACTCTTTTTCTATCTATTTCTATGAAATACATTCCAAAACCAGAATTTAAAGAAAAAATAGAATCTCTTTTAAAAAATAAGAAAGATATTGAAGAGTTCTGGAAAACAGCCAATAGTCCATTGCCAAAATCAATACGCTGTAACACTCTAAAAATTTCTCCGGATAAACTTAAAGAAAGATTAGAAAACAAGGGATGGAAAATTTCCCAGCATTACAATAACAAGGAAATAATGCTTACACATTCGTTAGAGCCAGGAGAACTTGGAAAAAGCCAGGAACACCTTCTTGGATATTATTATATACAAGAGGTTTCTTCAATGATGCCTATGCTGGCATTATCCCCGCAGCCAGGAGAGTTAGTTTTAGATTTGTGCGCCTCTCCCGGCTCAAAGACAACACAGGCTTCTGCTTTAATGGAAAACAAAGGAACTGTTATAGCTAATGATGTAAATATAGGAAGAATAGCAATACTTGCAGCTAATTTAGAGAGAACTGGCTGCAGCAATGTGATTGTAACAAGACATGACGCTGTTCAGTTATGCCAAAAATTAAAAAAAATGAATTTTTATTTTGACAAAATTCTTTTGGATGTTCCTTGCTCAGGAGAAGGAAACATAAGAAGCAATCCTGCTACATTTAAAATGTGGAACCAGAAAGTGATAAACAAACTTTCCAGACTGCAAAGAAGAATAGCAGAAGCTGCCATTCCTCTTCTGAAAAAAGGCGGAGAAATCGTTTACAGCACCTGCACCCATTCCCCTGAAGAAAATGAGCTTAATGTTCAGTATTTAATAGAAAACTTTGATTTGGAAATTGTGGAATCAAAACTTCCGATAAAAACCAGGCAAGGCATAACAGAATGGCAAAATATTAAATTAAATAAAGAATTAAAAAAAGCACATAGAATCTACCCTCAAGACAACAATACAGAAGGGTTTTTCCTGTGCAAGCTGAGAAAAACTTAATATGAAAATCCTAAGGGCAAATGAAAAAAAGAAAATACTGCAGCAGTTAAATGAGCAGTACGGAATAACAAAACTTCCTCACTTGTTAATCCGTTTTGGAAAAGAGAAAATAAGGGCATTTTCAGGAAGCTTGTCTGCAGACGAGCTGATAACGCTGGACATGTATTTAAGGGTTGAATCCGCAGGGATTTATATTGCAAAACAGCAGGAAGACGGAATAAGGCTGACAATAGACGGAGTTTCTCTATTCAAAAATCAGATAAGCAAAAATATTCTGGAAATAAGCAACAGTCAGGCAGAAGAGTGGTTTAAGGGAAATGACTTAATAATAGAAAGCGAGAGGGTATTTAAGATTATAAAAAACAACAATGAATTAATCGGATGTGGCAAGTCCACAGGAGAGAAAATAACAAATTTCACCCCGAAAGAAAGAAGGGTTAAGAGTTAGTTATTTTTTCTTTTCCTTTTTTTTCGATTTTACCTTTTCTTTAGGAACTCCTGATATAATCTTATCTTTCTCTTTATCTCCTTCTTCCTTAACCTCCTTGATAGCTCTTTTTTCCATTAATTCAGAAACTGTAAGAGGCTCCCCATCTCTTAAATGTAGTAATCTCTTAACTCTCCCTAACTCACGTTTAACAACTCCTATGTCATAAACGTCAACTCTTGTATAAAAATAATAGTCCTTACCTACTTTCCCAATCCCTTGAGGCTTATAAACAGGCAAAACAAAAGGCTCATACTTAGTAAGATAGACAAATCTTTCAACTCCATCACCATCGCAGATAGTTATCTACAGTTTTTCTTTTCTTGGATTTCTAAAAAGTTTTTTAATATTAACTGTATAATCTTGAGAATCTGAAGGAGCCTTAAGAACATTAAAATAAGCTCTTCCCTCTATAGGATTTTCGGGATCATTAAAATGAAATGTTTTTCTAAATGTTTCAGTTGATGTAACAACTTTTCCAGAACCAGCTATAACTACATAACTCAAATCTGCATCCTCGCTTGCTCTCTTTACATACACGCTTTCTGCTATTCTAAGAGCGTCTCTAAAATTATCTCTTAACTTAACACGCAAATCACTTATGGTGTCTTGTCTGAACCTGCATAATTTAAATAATTTAGAAACAACACTGTCTCGAGTACTCTCTTGCTCACCCCCATCTTTCCTAGCCATAAAACTACTATATTTTTCAATTTTTTAAAGATTTATATACTTTAATCACTACTCGAGATCCTCAGGATCGTCATCCAAAAACCCTTCCTCTAAAATGTCGTCGCCACGAAGATAATCTTCCATAGGATCATCACCCAAGGGACTATAAGAATCTATGGCTAAATCATCCATTTTAGCCCAAAAATCTCTTAATGTTCCTATTCCTTCGTACATTCTCTCGACATCTGCAGCGTTATAACTTTCAGGGTCCTTAAACAAAGGGCTTTCAGAATCTTTTAGGCGTAAAACTATCTGATAAACCATTCCTGGTGCAGAAGCTTTCTTCACCAAAACAAGCCTCCCTCCTCCCTTTAATTTTTTTGATTCAAGTTGCCCAGGAAGCTTTTCCCTTTCTGTTTTATCTTTCCTGCTCATTAATCTACTATATTTTTCAATTTTTTAAAGATTTATATACCCCAGTTTCCCATTATTTTTATGAAACAAATTGAAGATTACAAGAAGGCTGGAAAAATTTCTGTAGAAGCTAAAAAATATGCTAGGCAGCTCATAAAGCCAAGGATGTCGCTTCTTGATATAGCAGAAAAAATTGAGGGAAAAATAAAAGAGCTTGGCGGAGAGCTTGCTTTTCCAGTCAACTTAAGCATAGACGAAGTAGCTGCCCACCATACTCCTGCTTCTGACGACGAAGAAGAGGCAAGAGGACTGCTAAAAGTTGATATAGGAGTACATATTAATGGTGCTATAGCAGACACTGCATTTTCTCTTGACTTATCTGGCGAGAACAAAAAACTTGTAGAATCAAGTGAAAAAGCTGTCGAAGCCGCCTTAAAAATAATCAAAAAACAAATAACTCTTTCTGAAATCGGCTCTGTTATACAGGATGCGATAACCAAAGAAGGATTTTCTCCTATAAGAAACTTGTCAGGGCACAAGCTAGACATATATTCAGTGCACGCCGGATTAACAATACCTAATTACAAAAACAACAACCCTGCAAAAATAGAAGAAGGGGCTTACGCAATAGAGCCTTTTTCAACAACCGGGCAAGGGATTGTTTATGACGGAGGAAGAAGCGGAATCTATAGATTAGAAAAAGAAGGAAGTGTAAGGGATACAACAGCAAGAATAATACTTAAATATGTGAAGGACAATTATTCTACTCTTCCATTTTGTGAAAGATGGCTTACAAAAGAATTTGGGACAAGGACGAGAACTGCCCTGTTATTTTTAGAAAAAGCAGGAATCTTACATCACTATCCTCAGCTTATAGAAAAATCCCATGCTCCGGTTTCACAATCAGAACACACGGTTCTGGTATATGAAAACAAAGTAGAGGTCACAACAAAGGATAAAAAATGAAAATAAGAGAAATGAACTACGAGCTTATAAGAGTAAGACTAACTGAGATTTACGAAGAGTACAGCAAAGAGCAGACTAAAAAAGCGGCATTAACAAAAATGAAAGAGGTTGCAAAAGAATACAATGATGTCCTTGACATCCTGGATGACACTCTCAACTGCGCAATAGGAATAATGGATGCTATATCCCAGGGAAAAATTAAAGATAAAAAAGAAGAAGCTTCTTTAATCAGCGAAATCCTCAAAGAGCTTAGAGAAAAAAGCTATCTAGGCGGCGGAGAATAGTCAACTAAGTTTCTTTAGGGTATTAATAGAGTTGACTGTTCGAGAAGGAGAATAAGAGATTAACCAAAAAATATTTATAATTTTCTATCCTTATTTTAATGCCTATTTTAAAATGCCAATTTTAGACAGACTTGGAAAATACAAATTAGTACAAATAAACTCAGGAAGAATGGACTTAGCTCTAGGCCCTGACGACAGAGGGCTTAAAACAGGACTTGATAAAAGAATAAAATATTTATGTTGCGAAATTGCAATAAATCCTGTTACAAGAAATCCTATGCATCCTGATAAATCAGAAACATTAAGAGCGTATAGTGAAAGAAGCGGAGCTACTGGCTAAGAATAAAAACTTCTTACATAATCTAATTCTTTTTTCATATTCTCTCTAAGAGGTTCAGAAAAAGCCCCCTCGAGAATTATTGGAATGTTCAATTTTAGTTTTAAAATACTGGAAATAGCTTCTTTGTTATCTGAGCAATGAACTAAGGCATGATGCAACTTAGTGTTCATGCCACTTACATGCAATTCTTTAAGCCTGTTTCCCATTATCTCAATTAATTCCTTACATAATTTCATTGAAGAGTCGTGCTCATAAGCGTGCTGCAAATCAAGAACAAATCCAAAATTGTAGTTTTCCCTAAGTTCTGAAAAGTGTTGCGGGTTTGTGAATTTTTCTTGCATTTTATCCATGTTCTCAACTAAAAAAGGAAGATTAAATTCATTAAAAATAGAAAAATCCTCCACAGAACTTGGATGTATAACAATTCCTTTTATTTTTATTTTCCCGCTTAGATATTTTATTTTTTCAAAAGCAAGTTTTGTTTCATGGGTGTTTCCATAAACTATTTCTTTAGATGGCGCATGAATAGAAACATAGCTGAATTTTCTTAACATCTTTGCTGTTTCTCTGTTTAATTCAAAATTGATTAGCTCATTATAAGAACCAAAATTAATTTCAATTGCATCTGCAGTATCAGAGTAAAGTACTATAACCTCTTTTAATGGAAGTTTAAGTTTATGATTTAAATACCCTGTTCCAAATCCTACTTCAGCCATAAATCAAAAAAGAAATGGTTGTTTTTAAAACTAACCCAAATACCCGGCACTTTCCTGGGCTAATGAAGATTTTGCACTTTTCAAATAGTTCTCCTCAATTTTTCTGTATTTATCAATAGTGCCTTTATCAACAGAAGCTCTGACTTTATTTAGTGCTGCTTCAAAATGTTTTCTCTTGACCTCCCTTGACTCTATGTTCTCTCTCAAGGAAAGCATTGCTGCTTCTCTCACCAAATTCTCAATATCTGCTCCAACATAGCCTTCTGTTTTTTCTGCAAGATAATAAAGGAACATTTCTTTTTCATTCAAATCCTTAAATGATTTTTTATCTTTCTTAACATCTTTTTCCAATTCTTTTATCTCTTCTTTAGAAATGTTTATTGGCACTTTTTTTGTGTGTATTTTTAAGATTTCCAGCCTGCCTTCTTTATCAGGAGTATTAACCAGAAGTATTCTGTCAAATCTGCCTGGCCTCAAAAGTGCAGGGTCAAGCATATCCGGCCTGTTTGTTGCTCCAATGACAACAACATTTGTTAAATCTTCTATGCCATCCATTTCAGAAAGCAGTTGATTTAAAACTCTTTCAGTAACTTTTGTTCCTGCCTCTAAACCTCTTCTGCCTGCCAATGCGTCTATTTCATCAAAGAATATAATGCACGGAGCTACTTGCCTTGCCCTCTCAAAAACCTTCTTGACCCCCTTCTCGCTTTCTCCCACCCACATAGACAAAAGTGATGCCCCCTTAACCTGGATAAAATTAGCCTCGCTTTCTTTTGCAACTGCCTTAGCTAATAAGGTTTTTCCTGTTCCTGGCGGGCCGTACAGTAAAAGCCCTTTAGGAGGCCTTATTCCTATTCTCTTAAAAGAATCTGGAAAATTCAAAGGCCATTCTACTGCTTCTTTTAGCTCCTGTTTTGTAGAATCCAGTCCACCTATATCACTCCAGCTAACATTAGGAGTTTCAACTAAAACTTCCCTCATAGCAGAAGGCCTTACAATTCTCAATGCTTCCTGGAAATCCTTTGCTGTAACTTTCAATTCTTTCAGCTTGTCTTCTGGAATAGGCTCATCTTCTTTTAAATTTAAGTCAGGAAGAACTTCTCTTAAAACATTCATAGCCGCCTCTTTTGCAAGCGCATTAATATCTGCCCCAACAAAACCATGGGTTATTCTTGCTAATTCCTCTAAGTTAACATTTTTTGCAAGAGGCATATTTCTTGAGTGTATTTTTAGTATAGCAAGCCTGCCTTCCTTATCAGGAACGTTTATTCCAACTTCCCTGTCAAATCTCCCAGGCCTTCTTAACGCAGGGTCCAATGCATTCGGCCTGTTTGTAGCTCCTATAACAACAACTCTTCCCCTTGACTTCAGCCCGTCCATCATTGTCAATAATTGACTTACTACTCTTCGTTCTACTTCTCCGTAAGATTCTTCCCTTTTTGGGGCTATGGCATCTATTTCATCGATAAATATAATTGCAGGAGCGGTTTTTTCAGCTTCTTCAAAAATATCCCTTACCCTTTTCTCACTCTCTCCGTAAAATTTGCTCATGATTTCAGGGCCATTTAAAAGTATAAAATTAGCTTCGCTTTCATTTGCAACTGCCTTAGCCAATAATGTTTTTCCTGTTCCTGGCGGGCCGTGCAGAAGAACTCCTTTCGGAGGCTCGATTCCAAGCCTGTCAAAAATTTCCGGATGTTTTAAAGGCAGTTCAACCATTTCTCTTATTTTCTTAACTTCCTCCTGCAATCCTCCAATATCCTCATAAGTGACTTCTGGAATTTTCTCCTCAACAATTTCAACAGCTTTCGGAGAAAAAACAACAGCTGTGTTTTCTGTTATAATTACCGGCAGAGAAGGCTGAGTATTGACAACAACAAACCTCGTCTGGCTGACAGAAGGCATGAACCCTCCAAACGCCTCCCCAAACACATCAAATATGTCCTGGAAAGACTCTTCCATGATATCCCTTCTCCTCTGTGCTCCTCCTAATACAACAATATCTGCCTTCAAAACTACTCTCCCCAAAAGCCCCTGCTTAAAAACCTCTGGATTTGCATGAATCATTATTCCCTGTTGAGCAGGAGCAATAGTTATTTTCTTGGCTTCTTTAATCTCTGCTTTATGGATAGTCACTACTTCACCAATTCCTGTTCTTGCATTTCTCCTTATAATACCATCAATCCTTATTGTTCCTTCTCCAACATCTGCCGGATAGGCCCTGTCTACAATAGCCACAGTCTCCCTTGCTCCCTTAATAAAGATAACATCCCCCCTGTTAACTCCAAGCTGCCTCATCATTTCAGAATCAACCCTGGCAATTCCTTTATATGCATCATCCTGCAGCGCTTCTACAACCCTCAATCTGACTTCTTTTTCAGGCATCTTCAACTCCTAGCTCGTCTCCAAAAAATAAGCTTAGTTTTCTTGAATCATCAAAACAAAGCTTAACCATATCATTCATAATCTTTTCTTGCTCCTTAATAAAATTTACTATTTCTCTTGGAATAGAAACAGCATAGCTATTCCCTACTATCCTCATTTTGACTCTGTAAGTCTTGTCTCTCAGCTCTTTAAATTTGCCATACTCTGCTTCATCATGGGGATGCATAATCCTTGTCCTGCAGTCCAGACATTCGACAAATCTTAACAGAAAGCCGTCTTTTTGCATCTGCTTCTTTTGCATTTCTTTGTTGCATTTCTTGCATAAAATTTTATTCTCGAATATATCCATTTTAACCTTTGTCCATTAATTCTAAGTAAATTAGAACTAAAAAGAAAAGAACAAGCGCAAATAATGCAGTAATAGGAGGATTAAAAATTTTCCACAAAAAATACCCTCCAATAGCCACGATAAAACTAATTAAAGCATTTACTAATTGTTTTGTATTTAATCTTTGTTTTTCAACCATTTTAACCATTAAGCTGTCCGTTGAGGACAGCGTGAAAGGAGTGTTTATGTATACATTTCACGTATATACTTAATAGATATACTATTTAAATATTTCTATACTCATGAATATATTTTGAAAACTTTGGACATGCCATAAGGGCAGAGGGATTAGGGACCGGATCTTATTAAAATACTAACCCTTAAAAACCCTAAAAGTTTATGATGTAATATGAAAGTGAAAATGGAAAAAAGAGAAAAAAGCAAAAATACTATAGCAGAATTCTGGGATTGGCTGTGGCACTCAGACAGCATCTTAAGCTGGATTGTAGCCTTGGCTTTGGCTTTCGTAACTGTCAAGTTCATTTTTTTTCCTCTGCTTTCCTTAATTATGGGAACTTCTCTTCCTTTAGTTGTTGTCGAGAGTTCATCAATGGAGCACCCTGGAGGCTTCATAGGCAATATTCTAGGTTTAGAAAAAAATGTTGGAATATGGTGGGATGAAAAAGGAGAGTGGTATGAAGAAAGAGATATAAGCATAAATGACGCTAAAGAATGGCCGCTAGAAACCGGATTTGACAAGGGCGATATTATGATTGTCTGGGGGAGATTTGAGCCAAAGGTTGGAGATGTCATAATTTTCAGTGCAAACACCCAGCATCCAATAATTCATAGAATTATAGCCATTGAAAATGGAACAATACAGACAAAAGGCGATAACAACAATGCTCAGCTTTCAATAGAAAAAAATATTAAAGAAGAGGCTGTTATAGGAAAAGCTGTTTTTAGAATACCAAAGCTAGGATGGCTGAAGTTAATTTTCGTTGAAATAGGAAGAGCTATTGCAGGATGAAACAAATAGCCTAACTTCTGACATAAAATACAATAGCACATGTCTTCGATAAGCAAGTTAAAAATATATTAAAGATTTCTCTTTAAATTATAGAAACATATCTATAATATGAAACACTCTATTGCACAGCAAAAAATCTAGGAATTTTAACACAACCAAAACATTTAAAAATATATATTCTTAAAAGAGTTATGGAATTTTGCCCGAAGTGCGGATCTGTATTAGTAGAAAAGAGGAAGAATTTTGGATGCATTAACTGCAATTATACTGCAAAAGGAAAAGTCAAGATAGAGGCGAATGAAAAAATGAAGACCCACTCGGGGGTTGGTGTTATTAAGGATAAGGATACTGATGTTTTTCCTGTAATCAACGCCACATGCAGCAAATGCGGGCATCGTGAAGCTTACTTCTGGACAGCCCAGACAAGAGCAGGCGATGAAGCTGAAACCCGCTTTTTCAAATGTACTAAATGCAAGCATACCTGGCGAGAGTATCACTGATACTCCCTTTTTTCTATCTATAGATTAGTGATACTCGAGAAGAGAATATCATTGAACTTCCTTAAATATGCTTGCATCCCTAGATAATAAAAGAATATATTTATAAATAATTTCTAACTCTTATGTCTATGCTCCCGAAATTAGAATTAAAACTTAGTTCAAGTTATAATCTTATCTTGAATGATGAATTTAATTATCCCAAATTCTTAAAAGATTACAATTCAGAAGTTGATAAATTTAACAAAAAATTTGAAAAATTTAAGATTGAAACAAAAGCATTTCAAAAGGCTTTTAAAAAATATCAAAAGGTTATTATTAAACTTATTCAGAAATATTCTGGGTTTTCTTGGAAAGGACAGTACATCCCTGTTTATTTAGTAAAGATGACAAAAAAGCCATCAATTTCAGACCCTCTGACATTAAAATTTAAAGAGAATATAGACTCAATGCTCATCCTTTTAATTCATGAACTAACCCATGTGAATATTCCATATAAACTACAGCTAGATGCAGGACAGAAGGTTCAAGAACAATGGGTCAATTTGATAACTCGCTATACGGCTATAGAATTAGGACTAGACTTGTCAAGGGCTTCAATGTTAAATTTTAATGAAGCATTGGAACTTAATTGGAACCTTAAAAACAAACCCCTAAAACTTTTTCTTAAAAAATAAAATAGGAGGTATGGCGAGAGTATCACTGATACTCCCTTTTTTCTATCTATAGATTAGTGATGCTCGAGCAGAGAATATCACTAACCTCTCTGTTGGTATTATTAAGTTAATGATGCTCGAGCAGAGAATATCACTAAAAAAAGTTAGAATATGCTTAAATTTTTAAAGAATAAATTATTAATAATCATATGAAAAAGAGTGAGATGAAAGAAGGTTCAACTACTGGATTTGTATTATGCCTTACTGGAGGAATTTTGGGAATTATCTTAGGAGTCTTAGGAATTAATTCAGGAATTTCTAATTTTTTAAGGGGCTGGGAATTCGGTGTTTTATTAATTATAATAGGCATTTATATTTTAGTTATTGGTGTAGGGATCATTTATGGGGGAACTCTGATGAGAAGAGATACTTCTTTAAAAAAAGGTGCTTGGACATCGTTAGTATTAGGGATAATTTCTCTGAATATCCTGGCGATAATCGGTGGGACTATTGGATTAAGGAAATTGTTGATAGCGAAAGGTCTAATCTTCTCAGTAATTCTAACGGCAATACATATGAAGGCATTATTCTCATATAGGATAATTTTTGAAGCAATTCCAGTTTTAGAATTTCCAATTTTGTTAACAGAAGGTATATATAATGCATTATGCCCGAGAGATTGTGGGCTTTGGCCAAATGGTTATAGATGCTATCCTGGTTGCCCAGTATTGGGACCATATTCACAAATTGGCTTGCTTATAATTGCTGCCTTGCTTGTTTACTTTCTTCTTGGGATGATTGTCTTTTTTATTTATAACAAAATTAAAGACAGAAAAGCTAAAAAATAAAAAACTGTTTTAACCATATTTTCTCAAATTGGATTACAACAGCTTCTCAAATTCTTCTCTAGAAATCTGCAAATCGTGTTTTATTATTTTGGCTAGTAAACCTCTACCAATATCCTGTCCAGGATGATTGGGGATAATTGTCGTTCTTCCATCAGGATGCTCAAAAAACATATGGCTGCCTTCTTGTCTTACAAACTGAAAGCCTAATTTATTAAGAATTCTAATAACCTCTTTTGGATTTAGCAAAGGCAGTTTTGCCATGTTTAAATCATTTCTATTTTTCGTATTTATACTTGTATTTGCTGAAGCGCAAAGAATTTATTATTTTCTAAATCTACTTTTTTGCATTTTAAATATAAAGAAATAGCTTCTTTTGTTCTTTGCATTAATTCATCCAAGGTTTGTCCTTGCGTATGGCATCCTGGGAGCTCAAGTACTTCTGATACATACATGCCATCCTCATCTTGCTCTACAATAATATTAAAAGTTGCCATATCTGTTTAAATTGGATAAACTATATAAAGTTAACTAATGCGGCTCGCTGAGAGTATCATTAAACTTCCTTAAATATGCTTGCATATATTCTAGAATAAAAATCCTTAAAAGTATCTGTTTTAATTAGCTATCCAAATGAAGACATCAAATCTGGAGATATTAGGAATAGACCTGCCACAATCAGAAAATGAAGAGTTTTATGATGATGGATTTGTAGAATCAATTCGTGATTACAAAATTAGACTATTGAGGGATTATCATAGTTATCAGCCAGAAGAAGAATTAAATAGGGATGTTTTTGGAACACATGGAATGTTTTGGGTTGGTTCTAAAATAATTCGGCATATTGCTTATTTAGACCAGAAAGATAATGCGAGAAATATTAACACGAGAGCCCATGAAGAAACCCATGTTCTAGCAGAATCCGGTTATTTAGACTTGTTAACAAACAAAATACTACGGGATGTAGGGATAAGTTTAGATTTGAGTTTAATGTTTAGATTTGGCCAAAAAGAACTTGTATCAGAAATAAGGGGTATTTATCCCTTAAAAAGATTAGGAATAAATCCTAGAAGCATAGAAAAGTTCCGTGACGAAACGTTTAGAGTAGCACTAGAAATATATGAAGAAGCAATTCAAAAGACCCAAGCGTGACTCCTGTACTTGGCGAGAATACCATTGAAAAAATTTAGAGTAGGAATACATTTTTAAATTCATTTTTCTTAAGTAGATTATGAAAAAGAGGGAGTGTATAGCCAGTCTGATAGTTTTTATCTCATTCTTAACCTTGCATTTTGTCAGTGCAGATGGGTTTGTAATGGTTAATTATGACCCAGACCTTAACCCCGACAGATGGAATCCATTACAAGAAAAGTCACAGTTTGCATTTATTAATTATGATAGCGGCATTGAAAAAATGCTTATCAGTGTTTCTATTGATACTTGGGCGATTACTGGCAAAGAAAAAGTCGTCTGGATTTTCCCTGTACCTGCGCCTCCAGAACAAACTTCAATAGATATCTTAAACGAAATTCCAGATTTAAAAGGCACTCCTCTTGGAGAAGTAGTCAAAGATTATACTTCTGGTTCTCTTCTTGTAATGTCTCTCACTCAAATATATCCTGCCCCATTTTTATTTTTCACATTTTTCACTAGAAGTTTTTTAAGCACTGGAGGAATAAACCAAGATGTAGAAGTATACGAGCACGTAGAAAAAATGGGCATAACAACCGAACTCATTTCTGCAAAAAGCCCAAATGCCCTATCAGAGTACACAAAAAGTAAAAATTTAGTATTCCCAGAAGGGCTGAATTCAATTTTAGAAGGATACATAAACGAGGACTATTGTTTTGTTATTTCCTGGATTTCAAATGTCTCAGAATTTAAAAAACAAGCATATACAAAAAGAGAATCTGAATCTTACAGGTATCCATTGTATTCTAACTATTACTCTTTTGGAATTTACACTGAATTTCCAGCAGAAGAAATTTACTTTCCATTAAAACCTACCAGTATGTATGGACAAAGAAACATTCCAATAATTATTTATGTCATGAACTACGTTACTCCTGAACTCTATCCAAACATAGAAGACAAAACAACAGTGGAGTATTTTTATGAGAACAACCAGTATATTTCAGAAAATTTAACCAAGTTTTTTAATAAATATACTAATAATCTTGCTTACACTAAAATAAAGATACAAACAACTTCAGACCAATTAACAGAAGATCTGATTATAAGTGAAAAAATCCCAATAAAGGTTAGACTTCAAGGTTTTATTACAAATCACATTATAATCTCTTATCTAATCATATTTATACTATTTTCTTGCTTGTCCAGCTTGATAGCAGGGCTAATCGCATTCAGAAAACAAAGTCCTTATAAGCTCAAATTTTTCTTGTTTGGCCTGTTTAATTTCCTGACTTTAATAGGGATTTCAATAGCCTCAAACAAAATGAAGATTGAAGAAAAATTTGTAAAAATTAAGAAAAGCTCTTCTAAAAAGAAAGGGCACCCTCTAAAAACAAGCGCTATCGCTTCTCTAATGATAACAGCTGCAATAGATGTTGTCCTCATAATTATGTATGTGCCTAACTTATTCCATGCGGTAACCGAGAATTTTCATTTTATTTATCTCCTTGGACCATTAATCTCTTTATTATTTTTAGATGCTTTTATATTTGTATTCCTCTGGATAATTATAACACCAATAGTCTACATAGCAAGCGGGGAAAAAGGGCGTTCAGCATACATAGCTTACTTCACTATCGTCTTTGTTTCGCTTTTAATAATCTCCTGGGTAATTACAAGATTAATACTCTAAGAATCTATCTTAATTAAATTTTTAAACTCTTTCTTCCTGAGGGTATTATGGATCTGTAGCTCAGCCCGGTTAGAGCACCGGTGCTCTAAATAATAGAGTGGGTGAAACTCTTAATCCGGGTGTCGGGGGTTCAAATCCCCCCAGATCCATATAATATGGGATTTGACTGAATCTCCAAAAAATGAACGTAATTCAAATCATGAGCATATGGAATTTCAACACTATAAAAAATAAAATTTAGAAATTAAATGTGCGAGAACCCCAGATCCATTTTACAAAATGCATGAAAAACTTCTAAAAGAAATGGATAAAGCGCAGGATTATCTGATTATTGTAGAAGGGAAAAAAGACAGGTTCTCGCTTACCAAGCTCGGCTTTGAAAATATTTTCGTTATAAATGAAACAGGCAAATCTCTTGGAGAAAAAATAGAAAAAATACAGGAGCTTTGCGGAAAGAAAGATAAAGCATGCATTCTCACAGATTTTGATAAAAAAGGCAGGCAAATGTATCTGCTGCTTAAGTCAAAATTAAATGAAGCAGGAGTCAGAATGGACAACAGTTTAAGAAGCTCTCTGCTTAAAGAAAGAATAAGCCATATTGAAGGACTTCATAAATACATGGAAAATGAAAATAGGAAATATTGATAAAATAATGGAGACTCTTGCAAGGCATTTTCATTACACAGAGAGAACAACCTTAAACAAAATGAGGAAAAAACCTGACGCGTTCAAAATACTTATTTCATGCCTGCTGTCTTTAAGGGCAAGAGATGAAAACACAGAAAGAGTAAGCAGGCAGCTATTTTCAGTAGCATCTACTCCAAAAGAAATAGCAGACATGCCGACAAAAGAATTAGAAAAAATAATTTTTTCCTCAGGACATTATCACAAAAAAGCGCAAACCCTCAAACATGTTTCTAAAGTCCTATTAGAAGAATACAACGGAGAAGTTCCTGGTAACAAAGAAGAACTTCTAAGCATTAAAGGAATCGGGCCTAAAACAGCCAATATTGTCCTTAACTTTGCTTTTGGGCAGTGTGTCCTGCCAATAGACACTCACTGCCACAGAATTCCAAACAGGCTTGGCTGGCTTTCAACAAAAACACCTGAACAAACAGAAAAAGAGCTTGAACGAATCCTGCCAAAAAAGTATTGGTGCGAATTCAATGGTATTTTCGTTTTATTCGGAAGACAAATCTGTGTTCCTATATCTCCTAAATGCAGTATCTGCCCTGTCAGTTCTTTATGTCCGAGAATAGGCATTATAAGCTCAAGATAGCATTCTCTCTTTTCTTTCTTCTTCAACTGCTCCGTACATCGGAACATAATCCTCGCCTTCATCTTCTTCATCGTATTCTGGCTGGAACATGCTCCATATCATATAAACAATAGCAGAAGCAAATATAAATATAGCAACTAAGGCGAAGATTCCTATTTCATATCCAAAATAAGTAAGCACAAAAAGAACTATACTAATTGCGAGTCCAATTAATAAAGAAATAAGCGTCTTCCTCAAGGTAGGCATCAATCTCATAAATTTTTAAATTCAGGAGGATTTATAAAGTTTATCCAAGAGCCCGCTTTATTAAATCTATGTGCTCTGCAATATCCTGCCCTTTCTTAGTGAGCTTTATCAGCTTTATTCTTCCTTTTTTCTCAAAAGTAACTAAACTCAGTTTTTCAAGGGTCTGCAGGATTTTAACTGCGTGGCTGTAAGTGCAGTCAACTTCTTTTGCGAGAATACTGCCGTATCTAGCTTTGCTCAATTTTTTGAGGGCAACCAGCATTAAAGCGGGTTTTCTTCTAAAAAATATATCAAAATTATCTTTCATTTTCCCTTAGTTTGGTATATATTATACAAAACATATTAAGATACTATACCAATCCAAACTATATATTAGAGGATAAGGTTGATTTATAAATCTTTCTATATAAAAATTTAACCAAATGGTAGTAAATATCAATCCTCAATTCCTTCTAACAAAGGAACAAAAACATATTGCTCTTTTGTCTCTTCTCTTATAAGCTTTCCATTTTTTCTGTAGATTACTAAAGGCCCTGATACATAAGGGCATACCAGGATTCCGTTTTCATTTAACAGCTCCTCGGCAATTTCCTTGATTTTCTTCTCTGTTTTCTTATTAGGAATGCCTGCAGTAAATATGATTTTATCGAAACCATTTTCCCATAATCCCATTTCTGTAAAAATATCTTCCTGTAAAAAATAAAGATTTTCCATTCTAGCTCCTACCCCTTTTTCTGCATTTTCCTTTAAGTTATCTACATTTTTCTTGCAAGACTCAACAAGCTCTTTTATCCTGTCCACACTTATAACGCTTCCAGGATATACTAAAAAAGAAAGAAGAGCAGCATTCCAGCCACTTCCTGCGCCTATCTCAAGAACATTATCCCCTTCCTTTAAGTTCAGAAGAAGAAGCATTCTTGCAACAGTCGAAGGCTGGCTGATTGTTTGATTCCTTCCTATAGGAATTGCAAAGTCCTCATAAGGGCTCTGGAAATAAGTAAAAAGCTTCCTGTCTATCATACTCATAGCTTTCAGAATTTCTTTCAAAAGATTTACCTTGCCAAAACTTTCATTAAAACTGTAAACACTTTTCAGCATTTCCTGCATCCTTTTAGGAGCCTCTTTTATTATTTTCTCCATATTTTAAAAATTATCCGGAGTTAATAAACCTTGTTAAAAACCTTTAAATATGCTCTAAGTTTAATTCTTTTATGTTAGACATTAGGCTTATACGGGAAAACCCTGAAATTGTGAAGGAAAACATAAAGAAGAAATTTCAGGATAAAAAGCTGCCTTTAGTTGACAAACTATTAAAATCAGATGAGCAATGGAGAAAACTCAAGTTTGAGGTAGATAAACTAAGGCATGAAAGAAACGATATATCTAAGAGTATCAACAAAGAAAAAAAAGAAAAAAAAGATGCTTCTGACTTGCTAAAAAAAGCTAAGTTAATCCCAGACAAAATAAAGAAAGGCGAGGAAGAAATAGAAAAACTTCAAAAGGAAATTAACGAACTTCTCTTACAAATACCTAATATAATATCAAAAAAAGCGCCAATAGGAAAAGATGCTACTGAAAATAAGGTAATTAAAAAATCACGTAAAATTCCTAAATTCAGCTTTCCTGTTAAAACACATGTTGAACTCGCAGAAAAATTAGGGATAGCTGACTTTGACGCATCTGCAAGGGTATCTGGAACCGGCTTTTATTATTTGAAAGATGGGCTTGCAATTTTAAATCAAGCACTAATAAGATTTGCAATTGAATTTATGAGAAAAAAGGGATACTCTTACATCGAAACCCCTCTAATGTTAAATAAAAAATCAATTTTTGCTTCAATGGACAAAGAAGCTATTGAAAACTCAGTGTACTCTATAAAAGATGAAGATCTTAATCTAATTGGAACAGCAGAGCAGTCCTTACTGGCAATGCACTCAGGACAGACGCTTCAAGAAGAAGAACTGCCAAAAAAATACTTTTCTTACTCGATGTGCTTCAGGAAAGAGATTGGAAGCCACGGTATAAATGAAAAAGGATTATGGAGGACCCACCAATTCAACAAAATAGAGCAGTTTATTTTCTGCAAGCCAGAAGATTCTGAAAAATTCTATGATGAACTATTAAAAAATTCAGAAGAAATTCTAAAAGAGTTAGAGCTCCCCTACAGAGTTGTTGAAATGTGCTCTGGAGACTTAGCTGACTGGAAATTCAGAAGTGCAGACTTGGAGGTTTACAGGCCGACAACAAAAGAATATGGAGAAGTCATGTCTTTGTCTAACTGCACTGACTATCAGGCGAGAAAACTCAATATAAGGACAGTAGACAAACAAGGCAACAGGAGAGTTCTTCACACGTTAAACGACACTGCCCTTGCAACTTCAAGGATACTTGTTGCTTTAATCGAAAACAATCAAACAAAAAAAGGAAGCATCAAAATTCCAAAAGCATTATGGAAATACGCTGGATTTAAGGAAATAAAGGCAGGAAAATAAAATGGGAAAAACACTCGTAACTATGGTAGATGGCGAAGGAAATACTCTTAAATTTACGCAAGGGACATTAGTAAGGCCTCCTATTCGAGCTGAAGAGGCAATGCCTTTTTCTGAAAAAAATATTTATAGAAGATTAACTGACACTGAACTAATAAAAGAATATCTTATAGGAATAAAAGTAAAAGTAAAAGATTTTCTTTATAGAGCACCAAAAATAATTTAGATTCTTCTGGGGGAACGGGGTGATAATGGCATATGAAAAATATAAACATAAACAACGACTTTCGGGAAATCGGAAGAAAAATCCTGCATGTTATGATTGGAATATCTGCGCTTTTAATGATTGTCTACAGTATAATAACTCCCTTAATTATTTTTATACTCCTTGTCATATTCTCTCTTTTTAGCCTGCTCAGTTTAAGATACAAAATTCCTGTAGCTAATTTTTTCTTAAGTAATTTTGATGTCAGGAATGGGAACAGGCTTCCTGGAAGGGGCTTCTTGTTCTCTATTCTAGGAGTCCTGTTGTCATTGCAGTTATTTGACTGTGATATTGCCTTAGCTTCAATAATAATTCTTACTTTCGCAGACCCAATATCCTATTTAGTGGGAAAATATCTTGGAAAAACGCGTCATTTCCTGGACAACAGAAAAAACATAGAAGGAAATCTGGCAGGATTCATTATAAGCTCGGCTCTTGCACTTTTCTTTGTTGCTCCTGTGCTTGCAATTGCCGGAGCCCTAGCTGCAATGCTTTTTGAGGCTTTGGTAATTGAAATACAAAAAATAGAGATTGATGATAACTTAATGATTCCTTTAGCAGCAGGAACAGCCATGTTCTTAATAAGGACATTTCTTATATAAATTAAAAACTTAAATAAATATTATAATAATGAAAGCTGCAATCTCAGGACAGGATTATATAATTGTTATAGAAGAAGGGGAAGATTTATCTCCCTTAGAAAATGGAGGGACATTGGAGTCTGACCTGCTCGATGACGAAACAGGTAAAATACTCAATAAAAAAGTGACTTTAGAGCTTTGCGCAAAAACAACTAACTATGATGGCATTGAGTTAGTATGTCTTCCAGAAAAAAGAAGCGGATGGAAAGACATAAAGCATATAAGAATTAAAATGTTGCCATCAGCTTTAAATCAAGCAAAATCCTCGGGGCATTTTGGAACAAGGTACGATTGCGATAATATGATAACCCTTTATTACAAATAATGCTTTTTTATTTATATAAATATTTAAATAGAACAAAAAGATTTTAAAGAAATGAATTCCAGAGAAGAAACAGAACTCAAAAAGGAGACTGTGCCTCCGCTTATAAAAATAGTTGAAGAGCCAAAAACGCAGACACAAACTAAAAGACAAAAAAGAATTTCTAAACTGGAAACCGCCATTGATGCGGAGGATTCAACAACAGTTGAAGTTTGTTTTCAGGACAGATTCTTAAACAGAAATCTAACAGGCCCAAGACTTGAAGGAGTTGTTGTTTATATAAGGCCTACAACAGAAAAGACTCAAGAATTATATGGGGCAAGAGAATTAGCTACTTATAGATTTGATGGAAAAAGTGTAATTGATGTAAGAAATTTATTAGTCTCAGAACTTTGTGATTTGAGGCAAAGGGCAAGAGAGCAACCAACAGAAAGCTCATGGCTGTATTTATTTTCTGAAAATACAAGAAATGAAGAAATTTATGAAAAAATAATAAAATCTATTGGTGAAATAAAATAATCAGAAGCTTTATTAACACATTTCTCTTTTTTGCTTTATGAAAAAAGCAAAAAAATTCAGAATTCTTGCAGCAGGAGACTTGCACGGAGACTCGAAATTAGCTGAAGAGCTTGCCAAAAAAGCAGAAAAAGAAAAAGTTGATTTAGTTATACTTAATGGGGACATCACTGGAATAATAGAAACAGAAAACATTATCAGCCCTTTCACCAAAAGACACGAAAAAGTGGTTTTTGTTCCAGGAAACTGGGACTCTACAGACACTGCTGCATTTTTATCAAAGCAATATGGAATAAGGAACATCGACAGCTATTATGTCAAATACAAGAATGTGGGGATTTTTGGGGCTAGCGGCAAAGAAATAGATGAAGAAGAGACTTTCAAAAGCCTAAAAAAAAGCTTTGATAAAATCAAGAATCTTGAAAAAAAGATTATGGTAACACACATTCACGCTGCTGGAACAAAATCAGAGCTCTCAGGGTTTTCTGGAAATGAGGGTATAAGAAAAGCAGTAGATAAATTCCAGCCAGACTTGTTGATTTCAGGGCATATTCATGAGTTAGAGGGAGCAGAGGAAAAAATAGGAAAAACGAGAGTAATAAACGTTGGAAGAAAAGGAAGAATAATTGAAATTTAATAAAAACGTTTTTATATGCATTTATTCTTGACTAAACATGCAAAAATCCAAGAAAGACAATACAGTGCTTATTATAACAGAAAAGCCTGCTGCTGCTCAGAAAATAGCAACTGCTCTGGGGAAGCCTGAAAAAAAGAATCTGGGAGGAGTAGCTTACTATGAGCTGGAGCGTGATGGAAAGAGAATTTTAGTAGGATGTGCAGTAGGGCATTTATTTTCCTTAAAGCAGGCATCTGGCAAAGGTTGGCCTGTTTTTGACATAACATGGGAGCCTAACTTCAAAGTCAAGAAAAAAGACTGGAGCAAAAAATATTATAATGCCCTGCAAAAACTGTGCAAAGAAGCTGATTCTTTTATTGTAGCTACAGACTATGATGTTGAAGGAGAAGTAATAGGATGGAATGTCTTACGTTTTATATGCAAAAAAGAGAATGCTAAAAGAATGAAATTCTCCACTTTAACTTCTTCTGAATTGCAGGAATCCTACAAAAATGTTCTTCCTGAAATAGATTTTGGGCAGGCGTATGCAGGAGAAACCCGCCATAAGCTGGATTGGCTTTACGGCATTAATCTAAGCAGAGCCTTAATGGAAGCTATAAAGAAAACAGGAAGTTTTAAAATATTATCAATAGGGAGAGTACAAGGGCCTGCACTTCACCTAGTCGTTGAAAAAGAGAAATTAATAAATAATTTTAAGCCAGAGCCTTTCTGGCAGGTTTTTCTTTTAGTTAAAAACGGAAAAGAAGTAGAAGTAAAATTTCCTAAAGACATAACAAACAAATCAGAGTTAGCCAAGTTCAAAATTTTAAAAGACAAAGAAGCAACAGCCTTCACAACAAAAGAACAGGAAAAAATAAATCCCCCAGCTCCTTTTGACCTTACTACTCTACAAACAGAAGCCTATAAGTTTCACAGTTTCTCTCCATCAAGAACTCTCCAAATAGCCCAACAGCTTTATCTTGGAGGACTTATAAGTTATCCTCGCACTTCTTCTCAAAAAATTCCTCTAAGCATAAACCCTAAAGAAATTATGAAAAAACTTTCAAAAAAATACAGCAAATTAACTAGCTATGCAAAAAATACAAAGCCAATTGAGGGTAAGAAAAGCGACCCTGCACATCCCTCTATCTACCCCACAGGAGAATACAAAGAGCTTACTGGAGAGGAAAAGAAGCTCTACGAGCTAATTATTAAAAGATTCATTTCGTGCTTTTGTGAGCCTGCAATTCTTGAAAACAAGAAAATAGAGGTAACAGTGGACAGCTTGAAATTCATAGCTAAAGGCATTCAAGTAAAGGAAAAAGGATGGATGAATGTTTATCCTGCAAAAATTCAGGAAAAAGAACTTCCGGACTTAAATGGAAAAGTGAATATTACAGAAATAAGAATTGAGGAAAAAATGACTCAGCCCCCAAAAAGATACACCCCTGCTTCTTTAGTAAGGGAACTCGAAAAAAGAGATTTGGGAACTAAAGCTACCCGTTCTTCTATAATCGAAACCCTTTTCGACAGGGGGTACGTCAAGGGAAAAAGCATTGAAGCAACAAAACTGGGAATTTCCCTTGTAGATAGCCTGGAAAAACACTCCCCAATTATTATTGATGAAAAACTCACTCGTGATTTTGAGAGGCAGATGGAATCTATCCAGACATCTAAAAAACAATTAAAGGAAAAATCAGAAAAGATAATTAAGGACGCTGAAAAAACACTGAAAGAAATAGAAAAACAATTCAGAGAAAAAGAAGATGAGATAGGTAAAGAATTAATGAAATCTGTAAATCATATAAGAGACAAGGAAAGAGAAGAAAACACATTAACAGTATGCCCTAAATGCGGAAAAGGAAATCTAAGAATTATGTACAATAAGGCAAGCAAGAGGTATTTTATTGCATGCTCTGCGTACCCTGAATGCAGAAACACCTATACTCTCCCTCCTTATGGATTAATGAAACCATCTATTATAGAGATAAATGGAGAGAAAGTGAATGAAAAATGCCCGGATTGTAAGTTTCCATTAATGCTTGCTATAAAAAAAGGAAAAAGGCCGTGGAAATTCTGCTTTAATCCAGAATGTAAAAGCAGGAAACAGGGAAATCAATCACAATAATATCTTTAAACTTCTGAAAACGATTAATTTATTAGGGCCGCTTTCCCTAATTATCTTATCGCGATTTATTCGTTCTTGAGATTGCATTCTCATTACTCCTCCACCAACAAGATAACCTGTAGGAGATAAAATCTCCTGACCTCCTCCCCCTCCCGCACCACCAGAAATTTTTTTTCCGATCTCTAATAAGGGCTGATCCAAACTTTCCTGAGAAGAAACAGTTGATTGAATTTGGAGAAGTAAAAGAACCGCAACTAAAAGATTAAAAACAATAAGACGAATCGTTATTTTATCCCTCTTTTGCATATATCAATTAGGTACTAAACCTTTAAATATTTCACTACTTAATTCGGATAACTAAATAAATAATATTATCCTAAAAACTAAAATTATATAAAATTAAATTCCACAATAAATTCAATGAATCGCATATTAATCTTATCAATCACGTAAACAAAAAAAGACTTACTTTCTGTCTCTAACTTTTTACATTTAACACTCCCCACAAATCTTAATCCTTTTCTTAAGTTTTTTGGGATTAAAAAGTACTTAGTTGCATCGTTTTTTCCTCTCTGCGACAAATTTGAATTTATGTCAATACAATCTTCAGAAAAAATATAAATATTCTTTATATGTCCTTTTAATTGTAAAAATTCCTCGTAACTTATCTCAACCTCCAACAAGATATTCTCTTTTTTGTTTGCTTTTATCCCCAGTATCCTTCCCATAAATTATATAGATTCTCCAGGTTTTTTAAACTTTTGATTTTTTTCTTTCTTTTAATTCCTTGCAAACTTAATGGCGAGGATTATCAAAATGAAAATTATTGATAAAACTAAAAGAATAATAGTTATCGTTGGAATATTATCTTGACCACTTGCTTCATATCTATTGACCTTCGTGGTAACTTCCCCAGTAGGGATTGTTTCTTCTTCTGATATATGACTGTCATTAATGGCTGCATACATTGGAGCATCATAGTATATCGCAGAAACTCTTGAATCATTAGCCAATCTCCAAAATCCCTCTTCGGTAACAATCGCAACAAAACCCCTGGACCTTTCTTTAACAAGATCTATATCGCTATCACTTGCGTAATCCAATACTATTTTATCAACTTCTGGTTCAAACCACTCATCAATTTGTTCTATTTGACTTCTTCTTTCTTCTTTGGTTCCTTCGATAACAATTCCCGATTCGTCGAATAGCTCTACAATGATTCTTAAACTCTCCCTTTCTTCAAAGAACTCAAGAATTTGCGGGTCTAAATAAGGTCCATGTTCGTAATCCTTTGTCTGAGCTTCAATAATTGACATTGTAAAACTAACAATAAATAAAATTATAAAAACAGATAGGATATGTCCTTTCATACCATTAATTAAAACACTAAACATTATAAATATTTCTATAATAGAGTTAATAATATCCTAACCAACATTCTACTTAACCCTCCATATATATATAGAGAGTAAAAACGACCAATTTCAAATCAAGAAAAATCTTTTCAATTTAAATCAGCTCTTTATATAAACCACTTCCATAAAAAATTAAGCAGCATTGCAGTATCCTACTTCAATCTTACTTTTCCTGCTCTCTTCTTCTAAATATGCCAATTTCCTAAGATAATTTGGCACATCGTCATTCAAAAAAGGGATAACTCTTGTAACTACTTCAAATTTTTCCCCTTTTTTTTCTGCTTCTTCTTTGCATCTTCTTTCTAAGCCATTCAGAAACAAGGTTCCTTCTTCATCTATACTGTTCATTTCCATTTAAATCATTTAAACCTTATAAATTTATCAAATCCACCCTCTTCTTCTTATTCCTGTGCCAGTTATTTCAAAATTAAGCTCTTTCTCAGGCAGGCTTCTGTGTTTTCTTAAAATTGCTTTTCTTTTTCCTCTCTCGTTTTTCAGCTCAATAATGCACTTGCTCCAGTATTTTAAGATGTCGCCTCCAACCATCATCATTCTCCTCTCTTTCCCGGCTCTTAAGTCCTCTTCGCTTAAAAATTCGCTGTATGCCTGATTGGTAACAATTACTGGAATGCTTCTTTTTCTGGCTACTTCTGCAAGAATCCGCATTTGTTTTGCAAGCTCAGAATTAATTTCCTTAACTCTGTCTTCTTTTTCTTGTTTTGCTTCTGCAAGCTCTAATCTATACAGCATTGTTATCCCATCAATGATGATAAGGGAAATTCCCTGCTTAATTTCCTTAAGAAGCTGAGCAAATGCCTGCTGCTGCTCAGAAAATTTCGTTGGTTTAAGAATAAAAATATTTTCAAGTATTTTTTCATGTTCCTGCCCGGCAATCTGCTTTATTCTTTCGCAGGAAAATCCTCCTTCTGTATCAACATAAACTACTTTATTCCCTTTTTTTGCCTGCGAAACAGCCACAATTAAGCAGAAATTTGTTTTTCCTATTCCAGCAGGACCATATATGGTTGTTATGATATCTTTCTCGTAGCCACCATAAAGCCACTTGTTCAAATCATAACTTCCAGATGATATCCTGCCATTTGCCATAAAATAATACAAAAGCAGAGATTATAAGGATTATTGTGATGGCGAAGATTTAATTTGCTCAATTTTATTATATACCATTCTTCTATAAAATATAAAATTAAAACAGCCCAAAAAAGCGGTTCTGTAAAGTTAACGGGTGATAAAGGAAAGCACAAAAACAAAAAAATTACAGATTGAAACTTGAAAGTTACAAATCAATAAAATTATAAATTAAAATAATAAAAATTATTTCTGAGATGCTTAAATTTTATATGATTGGGGTTTGGGAGTTCATCACCTTTTAAGGTAACACAACCAAAAAAGCCAAAATTTAAAAACAAAAAAGAATTAAAGAGTTATGAAAAAAGAGGACAGAATAGAGGGTTCTATACAGGAGCCTGTAAAAAAGTCCAATAATATACTGGCTGTTACACTGATTATAATATTGATTCTTTTGCTTGTTGCTTTTCTGATAGGATATATATTTTATAATTACATTGGAAGTACAGAGCAAGATGGAAACGAAACAGATGATAATATTACTGATATAGACATCCCACCTGAAGACGGAGCTACTCCTCCAACTAATCAGACAACCAACCAAACTCCTCCTGATGATGGGGGGGATGATGGCGGAGACGATGATACATGCACAGATACGTGCAACACTTTAGAGTATGAATGCGGG